>Ga0310811_10007489_pt1 | contig 13996 bp, 14 predicted proteins | sample YCmetagenome_FD_207642 | JGI IMG/M metagenome (GOLD analysis project Ga0310811, IMG submission 207642) | Soil microbial communities from experimental microcosm in Duke University, North Carolina, United States - YC | ecosystem: Engineered > Artificial ecosystem > Soil microcosm > Unclassified ... | reverse complement strand
TGGGGCGCGCATCATGGGCAGCCTGCACATGACCATTCAGACCGCCGTGCTCATCGAGACGTTGACCGAGCTCGGCGCCGACGTGCGCTGGGTGTCGTGCAACATTTTCTCCACCCAGGATCACGCCGCCGCAGCGGTCGTTGTGGGCCGCCCGGAAACCGGCGGAACGCCGGAGTCGCCGAAAGGCACGCCGGTCTTCGCGTGGAAAGGCGAGACGCTCGACGAGTACTGGTGGTGCACGGTGGAAGCGCTGGTCTGGCCGGACGGCAACGGTCCGACACTGATTGTTGACGATGGCGGCGACGCGACGCTGTTTGTGCACAAGGCGGCTGAATTCGAGAAAGCGGGGAAAGTGCCGCCGTTCGATCCGGAAAACGAGCCGGAAGAATGGGGCGTCATTCTCAACGCGATCTCGCGTGAGCTGAAGTCGAATCCGGGCCGATGGACGAATTTGGCGAAGGCCATTCGTGGCGTCAGCGAAGAGACCACGACTGGCGTGCATCGCCTCTACCAGATGATGGAAGCGGGGACACTGCTGTTCCCCGGCATCAACGTCAACGACTCGGTGACCAAGAGCAAGTTCGACAATATTTACGGCTGCCGCCATTCGCTGCCTGACGGACTCGCGCGTGCGACCGACGTGATGCTCGGCGGCAAGGTAGCGGCGGTAGTGGGCTACGGCGAAGTCGGCAAGGGGTGCGCCCAGGCGCTGCGTGGTCAGGGCTGCCGCGTCATCGTTGCGGAGATCGATCCGATCTGCGCGCTGCAGGCCGCCATGGAAGGCTTCGAGGTCAACACGCTCGACGATGTGATCGAGGAGGCGGACATCTTCATCACGGCCACCGGCAACCTGAACATCATCACCGTTGCCCATATGCAGCGCATGAAGGACAAGGCGATCGTCGGCAACATCGGCCACTTCGACAACGAGATCGACATCGCGGGCCTGAAGAAGGTCGCGGGCATTCAGAAGATCAACATCAAGCCGCAATACGACGAGTGGCGCTTCGCGGACGGCCACAGCGTTCTCGTGCTCGCGGAAGGACGTCTCCTCAATCTCGGATGCGCGACCGGCCACCCGAGCTTCGTCATGTCCGCGTCGTTCACCAATCAGGTGCTCGCGCAGCTCGAGCTGCACGCCAACGCCGAGAAGTACGGCAAGTCCGTGACGATGCTGCCGAAGGCACTGGACGAGGAAGTGGCGCGGCTGCACCTCGAGCACCTTGGGGTGAAGCTGACGAAGCTGACGCCCGAGCAGGCCGACTACATCGGCGTGCCGGTGGAAGGCCCGTACAAGCCGAGTCACTATCGGTACTAAGTGGAAAAGTGGAAAAGTGGAAGAAGTGGAAAAGTAAGTTGAAAGTGCCGCTTCTTCCACGTCGCGTCGGATCGTAGAGGCGGACCTTCAGGTCCGCCTTCCGATCCCGTAGAATCCCGTCACCAAGCCGTGCATCACGTGCCCGGCAACACGATCCGATCGCGCTCACCTTGAACTGGGCGCAAGGCATCCAGCATTAGGTGGACTACCGCTACCGCCGCGATGTCCTCGCGGCGCTCGAACGCCACGGCATTCGGCCGCGCTCCAGCACTTCGCCAGAGCTCGTGCGCGGATACGTCAATGACCTCTATCGCTACGAAATCCGCCGCCTGCGCGATCGCCTGCTGCGGGGCGAGTTCCCGAAGGACACCTATTACGATCGCGTCGTTACGCTGCGCAACAAGTATTCGGTGCTCGCTCTCAAGCCGTTTCAGTTTGTGGAATAAGGAGAGACGCTCCCGTGATGCGGTGCGATGGTGCGACACGTGCGAGGGTGCGAAGGTGCGTCCGAAGGTGCGATGGTTCGAGGTGCCAGCGCCATCGATGCGAACGTTCGCACCATCGCACTTTCGGACGCACCTTCGCCCCCCTCGCACCAACGTCACCATCGCACGTTATGGATCGTCTGGAATGACGTTCACCCGCTCCCGTTGGCTTTTTCTCCGCCTGCTCGGTGTCGTCTATCTCATCGCCTTCGTATCGCTGGCGGTTCAGATCACGGGACTCGTCGGCGAACATGGCGTCCTGCCGGTGCGCGAGTTTTTCGCGGAGCTTCACGCGCGCGACGGCGCCTCCGCGTATTACATCGCGCCAAGTCTCGTTTGGATCTCGCCGAGCGACGCATGGCTGTCGTCGTTGTGCTGGGGCGGCGCGGCCGCGTCGCTGCTCCTCATTGCGGGCATCGTTCCGACCGCAACCGCCGCGCTGCTGTGGCTTCTCTATCTTTCAGTGACAGTGGCCGGCCAGTTGTTTCTCGAGTTCCAGTGGGATTCACTGCTGCTCGAAACCGGACTTCTCGCCGTGCTCTATGCCCCGCTGGTGTGGCGCGAGCACTTCCATGACGAGAGAGAGCCGCCGGTCGTCGTGCGCTGGACCATCTGGCTTCTCGCGTTCAAACTGACGTTTCTGTCCGGCATCACGAAGGTCCTCAGCGGCGACCCAACGTGGGCGAACTGGACCGCGTTGAGCTATCACTACGAAACACAGCCGCTGCCGGCGTGGACGAGTTGGTACATGTACCAGCTTCCATCGTGGCTGCACTACTGGTCGACGGGCGGGACGATGCTCATCGAGCTGATTGCCTCGTGGCTGATCTTCCTTCCTGCGCGTTTCTGGCATGCGCGGCTCGCCGCGTGCGCGCTGATGATCCTGCTGCAGGTCGGGATCGGTGCGACTGGAAACTACGGCTTTTTCAACATCCTGACGATCGTGTTGTATTTGTCGCTGCTCGACGATCAAACGCTCGCGCGATTGGTCCCGCGGCGCGTGACGGCAAACAAGCAGCAGTTCGAACGGCATTCCGTTCGCTCGCGCATGTGGCGAGTTGGCGTAAACGTCGTGGCAGCCTGCATCGCGGTGTTGAGCGTGATGACAGTGTTTCGTGAAATGGACAGAACCCGCGGCCTGCGGGGATTCTTCGACCGAGGCTGGGCGGGGATGCTGTTAACGCGCGTGTCGCCGTTTGGGTCCGTCAACGGCTACGGTCTTTTTCGAGTGATGACCACACAACGGCCGGAGATCACGGTCGAAGTCAGCGCGGACGGGACGACGTGGAAGGAGCAGGAGTTCAAGTGGAAACCGGGCAACGTTGCGCGCCGTCCGCGGTTCGTGGAGCCGCACATGCCACGGCTCGACTGGCAGATGTGGTTCGCCGCGCTCGACCCGTTCTCCGCGCAGGACTGGCTTGTCAGATTAGCCGAGCGCGTGATCGCCGGCGAGCCGGCGGTCACAAGACTGCTCGGTCCGAATCCGCTCGAGAGGCGCCCGCGCTATGTCCGATTTACGTACTATCAGTATCACTTCACGTCCCGGGATGAACGCGGGAAGACAGGCAATTGGTGGAAGCGCGAGTTCGTCACCTATCTGACGAACCCAATCGGACCCCTATAACCTGACACCTCTAACCTGAAACCTGTAACCTTGTACCGATGTCTACGCGCAGCACCATACCCGTGCGCTCCAAATTGCCTGACACGGGCGTGACCATCTTCACGACGATGTCGCGGCTCGCGCTCGAGCATGGCGCGATCAACCTGTCTCAAGGCTTTCCCGACTTTAACTGCGCACCGGAGCTCATCGACGCCGTAGCACGCTACATGCGCGAGGGACACAACCAGTACGCGCCGATGCCGGGCACGATTCCGCTGCGCGAGGCGCTGGCGATGAAGATCGAGCGCCTCTATGGCCATCGCTACGATCCGGTGTCGGAGATCACGATTACGTCGGGTGCCACCGAGGCGCTGTTTGCCACGCTCACAGCGCTCGTGCATCCGGGTGACGAGGTGTTGCTGTTTCAGCCGGCTTACGACTCATATGTGCCCGCGATTCAATTAAGCGGTGGCACCCCGGTATTCGTCACCCTGCGGCCGCCGAACTACAAGATCGACTGGGACGCGGCGCGGCGCGCCATCACGCCGCGGACCCGCGCTATCGTTTTGAACTCGCCGCACAACCCGACCGGAATGATCCTGGACGCGGACGACATGCGCGAGCTGCAGCGGTTGCTCGAGCAGACCGACGCTGTGGTGGTGTCCGACGAAGCCTACGAACACATCGTGTTCGACGGCGCGCGGCACGAAAGCATGTCGCGCCATCCGGCGATTGCGGAGCGCGCGATCGTGATCGGATCGTTTGCCAAGACCTTTCACACGACCGGCTGGAAAATTGGATGGACGGCGGCGCCGAAAGCGCTCAACGCGGAGGTGCAGAGCATCCATCAATGGGTGACGTTCGCGGTGAATGGGGCCATTCAGATGGCATTCGCCGAGATGCTGCGCAACGATCCCGAATGCCGAAGCGTCGGCGCGTTCTACCAGCGCAAGCGCGACTTGTTTCTCTCCCTCATCAAGGAATCGCGATTCCGGCCGCTGCCGTGCCGCGGCACGTTCTTCCAGATGATGGATTACGCGGCCATCTCGTCCGATGCGGATGCCGATGTGGCAATGTGGCTGTTGAAAGAGCACGGGGTCGCGTCCATTCCGCCCTCGTCATTTCTCTACGGCGTCGACTCGGGACCCATTCTCCGCTTCTGTTTCGGCAAACGGGACGAGACGCTCGAGCAGGCGGCTGAACGGCTCTGCAAGGTATGACGCTTGTGGTCCGTCTGCTCACCGCCGCGCTGCTCATGCAGACGGCAACGGGACGCAATAACCGGCCGCTGCCGGATCCGGAGCCGTTCTTCGAAGCCGTCCGGGCCAACCTCACCAGGTCGCAGGAAGAGCAGAACCGCTTCGCTTATAAAGAGCGGCGCACCGAGCTCGATTTGAATCCGTTCGGCCGGCTTGGCACCGGGGAAACGCGCGTCATCGCCGTCACGCCGGTCGAAGGCGGCAAAGCGGTGACACGGCAATTGATCGAGCGCGACGGCAAGCCGGTTGCGGACAGCCCGCCGTCGAGGCGCGAGGTGCGCAGGACGGAGCGCGGCAAGACCGTCGTCGATGACGTGGCGAACATGCTGGACGTCAAGATCGATCGTCGTGATTCGCTCAACAGCCGCGATGCGATTGTGGTGACGTTCAAACCCAAGCGCGACGCGACCCCGCGCACGCGTGAGGGGCGGCTCGCACGTTCCTTTGCCGGTGAGATCTGGATCGACGAACAGGGAAGGGAAGTTGTCAGGGTCGATGCGACGGCCATCGACGACCTGTCATTCGGCTACGGCGTTCTCGGACGCGTCAACAAGGGTGCAACCGTGACGGTGCGCAGGCAGGCCATGGACGGGGATCTGTGGTTACCGACGTCGATACGATTCAACGGGGAAGGCCGAGCGCTGCTTTACCTACGGAAGCTGACGATTAACTTCTCGATCGACTGGTTCGATTATCGAAAGGTGTTGTAGGAGGTCGGCCGCCTCGATCATTCTTGATCGTCGTCCTTATCCGTTTCTTGGACGTCCGCGGCTTCGTCAGCCTTCGCGCTCGTGGCGACGTCATCGATATCGATCGACTCGTCGTCTTCGAGGTCGTCCACAGCGTAGATGCGGCCGCCGCTGCGCTCTTTGATCGGTCCTCGCGGCTTGTGTTCCTGCTGAGAGGTCTTCTTCCCGCGCAGCCGCTTGGGCGGTGCGGGCGGGCCAAAGTTCGCTGAGCGATCGCGGGCGCCGCCCGGACCTCCGGGACGCGGTCCGCTGAATCCGCCACCGCCACCAAAGCCACCGCCGCCGGGACGTGGTCCACCAAAGCCGCCACCGGGACGTGGTCCACCGAAACCGCCACCACCTGGGCGCGGGCCGCCGAACCCGCCGCCGGGACGTGGACCGCCAAAGCCACCGCCGGGCGGCCGTGCACCGGGCGGACGATCCTCGCGCGCCCGCGCTTCGCTCACCGCAAGGTTGCGACCCATGAACGGCTGCGCGTTGAACTTGTCGATGACCTGCTCGGCGACGTTCCGCTCGGCAAATTCAACGAACGCAAATCCACGCGGACGTCCGGTTTCGCGATCGACCGGCATGACGACGTGCGTGGGCTCGGCGATAGGCGCGAAGTGCGCTCGGAGATCCGCTTCGGATGCGCCGTACGGGAGGTTCCCTATGAAGAGACGGACAGCCACGGCCTTTGGTGAACCCGACAGATTCTATCTCAGGGTTGCGGCAAACGCCGAATAGGCCGTGAGCGTCCGCTGCTCGAACGCATCGTCCAGCGGCACGCCGCGCGCAATGTCCTGCAGCAGCGCCACAACGGCAACGCCGCCGACCTCGTCGAAAAGTCGCCGCGCGGCTTCGCCGCTTTCCGCATACGCCATTCGCGCCTGATCGCCCGAGAACTTCTCGAAATCTCCCTCGAGTTGCCGCAGCGGGATGCGTCCGTCGGAGGCGCCGAGCGTCGCCGCAGCCCAGCGGCTGCCATCCGGTTCGAACATCACCGCGAGGCCTTCGTTCAGCCATGTGGGGACGCCGCGTGGAGCGATTGCACGGATCATTGCGTGCGTGAGCTCGTGCGTCAGCACGCGCTCGAGCTCCCCAGGCGCCTGTTGGAGCGCCCCGCGCATCGGAATGCGGATGCGGCCATCATAGGCCGCCGCGGCCCAACCGGGCGATCGCGTCGTATCGCGGAACTGCTGCTCGGTGTAAAGGACGACAGTGATGACGTACTCGGGAAATGTGTAGAGCGCCGTGCCAACACGCCAGTATGCGGATTCGAGAACATCAACCGCGCGGCGTGCGAGCTCTTCGTCGGCGGGGCCTTCGAAGAGGACTGTGAAGTGCGCACTCTGCGACTGGAAGAATCCGTTCTCTGGTGAGGGCTCCTGGCGCAGGTGAGCGAGACGCGCCACAAGCGTCCTGTCGTCCGGCGCATACCTGCGTGCCGCTTCGTACACGTCAATCGCACTCTGAACGTCGCTTTGGCGGTAGAGCAGGTCGCCAAGCAGCAGCGAGGCGGTGGTGAGATTGGGCGCCAGCTTCAGCGCCTGCTCGAACGAATCGCGCGCCTTCCGCATGTCGCCCAGCAGCTGCGCCGCGAGTCCCGCGCCAAGGTAGAGCGATGGATTGCGTGGCTCAGTACGAAGCGCTTCCTCGAATACGGCAGCCGCGTCCGCATTTCTTCCGTCGCGGATCGCATCCCAGCCTGTGCGAGCCGTTCCGGTCTGCGCGAACGCCCCGCTCGACAGAGCGATGGCACATGCGAGGGCAACAAGCCTCATCTGCAGCAATGGTAAACCGCTCGACCGTGCTCGGGGCAAGCCGTTTGCAGCCCGCGCTGCGGAGGGATCCATGAAGTCACCTCAGCTCTTTTGCTGCCTGGTTCTGCTCGGTTCGGTCGCCGCGGGATGCCATCGGCCGCCGACGCGAGAGGACGTGAAGCAGAATGCCCAGACGGCTGCCGCCGACATCAAGACGAAAAGCGCCGAGGCGAAGGATCGTTTGGCCGATGCCTGGATCACGACCCAGGTGAAATCGAAGCTCGTGGGGGACCGTGAAATTCGTGCGCGCGACATCGACGTCGATACCCACGATGGCGTCGTCACCTTGAAGGGCAAAGTCCTCAACGAGCCGCTGCGCCAGCTCGCGATTGTGCTCGCAACGAGGACTAGTGGCGTGAGACAGGTCGTGGATCAGTTGCAGGTCCAGGTCGCTCCGCCGACCAACGTTCAAGCGAACCGCGGGACGCCCGGAGCGGTGGCCACCAGCGGGTCCGGTGACGCCAACGCGCCAGTCACAATCGCCTCGGACGACACGCGGGTCGCGACGACGATTCAGTCGAAGTATTTTCAGGACGATCGTCTCAAGAGTCGGCATATTGAGGTCACGAGCCATGGTGGAATCGTGACGCTGAACGGAGAAGTCGCGGACGAGACCGAGCGTGCGCAGGCGCTGCTGCTGGCGCGCACGACGGATGGCGTGACGCGAGTTGAAGACAATCTGACGGTCGGTTCTTCGGCCTCGACGACAATCACATCGCCGAACGCACCGAACGCGCCGAACGCGCCAAACGTACCGAACCCCTCGAACGCGCCGAACGCGTCGAACGTACCGAACGCCTCGAACGCGCCGAGCCCCTTGAACACGGACGATGCGCTGAGCGCGCGCGTCCACTCTCAGTTGTCATCGGACGCACAGATCAAAGGAGCTGCAATCGAGGTGACGGCGAAAAATGGCGTGGTGCTCCTGCAGGGAACAGTGACCAGCGCGGCCGCCAAGCAGCGCGCGCTGACGATCGCGCGTGGCACTGACGGCGTCACGCAGGTGGTCGATCGCGTCCAGGTTGGAAAGGCAAGAAAGTAGTGTTCGATCACTCGTGGAAGGCGCGCAGCCCGTACCGGATGCCGGATCTGCTCTGGAAGGCTGCCGTCAACCGCATCCGCTCCGAGTTCGAGGAGATGCCGTGTCTGCGCGTCACGCTCGCCGACGCACGGCGTCTCTTCGGCCTGCCCGATCCCGCAGCCACGTGGGTGTTGCGCAGTCTCGCGGAAGAAGGATTCCTTGTGCGGACCGCGCGCGGCGAATACATGCGCCGCGCCGCGAATCCCTAGAGGCAGGATTCGGGATCCGCGGTTCGGGATTCGAACAACATTCCAACATCCGATGCCGAAATCGCGCGCGGCGTCTTAATCAGACCGACGGCGGCCGCCGCTCGCCCAATGACGTCGGCGGGACCGATGCCTGCCTGTCGCAATTCGCGCACACCGGTATCGGATGCGCTCTTGCTCAACTTCTCGCCGTTCGGCTTGAGGATCAGCGGATGATGCACATAGACAGGCGTGATGTCCGACCCGAGCATCCTCCGCAGTCGCAGCTGCTGCTGCGTCGAGAAACGCAGATCGTCGCCACGAATCACATGTGTGATCCGTTGATCGATGTCATCCACGGTTACGGCGAAGTGATACGTCCAATGGCCATCCCGGTCGCGCACTAGCAGATCTCCGCCATCCTCCATCTGCGCTCTGAGGCCGCGTTTCGGGCCATCGGCTAGCCCCCGGGTGCGGCAGAACCCGTCGTACGGGTCTCCGTCCTGGGCGGCCTGAAGGCGGGACCTATGTTCGATGACCGTGCGGGAGCAGTCGCACGCGTAGACATGTTGTGTGCTTCGCAGGCGCTCCAGCGCCGCGCGATAGACGTGCTCGCGCTCGCTCTGCCTGACGAGTGGAGTCAACCCCTCGTGCGGCTCGAAGCCGAGCCAGGCGAGGTCCTGGAGGATGCTCGCTTCGTATTCGGGCCGGCAGCGGATGCGATCGTGATCTTCCATGCGCAGCAGCACGCGGCCGCCAGCTTTGCGGGCCAGTCCCCACACGTAAATTGCGTTCGCAACGTGACCGAGATGGAGATGGCCGGTCGGAGAAGGGGCGTAGCGGGTGCGCATTTATCGATCGATACTCAAATTGAAGATTGAAGACTGTCGATGGCTATCCCCTGGCTTGGAGCACGCGATCCATTTCCGCCGGTTGAACAGGCGCTCGACGAGCCGAATGGCCTGCTCGCTGCTGGCGGCGATCTGTCGCCTGAACGTCTGTTGGACGCCTACGCTCACGGCATCTTCCCATGGTTTAACGACGGCGACCCGGTGCTGTGGTGGAGTCCGGAGCCGCGGATGGTGCTGCTGCCGAGCGAGCTGCACCTCTCGCGGTCGCTGCGAAAAACGATCCGATCCGGGGCCTTCACGGTGACGTTCGATCGTGCGTTCGAGGATGTCGTTGAGGGATGCGCGGCGCCGCGATCCAATCAGGACGGCACCTGGATTACCGGACAGATGAAGCGCGCTTACTCGGAACTCGCGCGGCTTGGTTTTGCCCACTCCGCCGAAGCGTGGGAAGCGACCGAGCTCGTGGGTGGACTTTATGGGGTTGCACTCGGGCGCGTGTTCTACGGCGAATCGATGTTCAGCCGGCGCAGCAACGGATCGAAGGTGGCGCTGGCCTACCTGGCCCGCCAGCTGGAGCGCTGGGGTTTTGCGCTGATCGACTGTCAAATGTCGACGGAACATCTCGCATCGCTCGGTGCACGCGAGATTCCGCGCCGCCATTTCCTGCGCACCGTGCGCGCGGCGGCGGTGAAGGAGCAGGTCCCTGCTCCCTGGGCCATCGACGCCGATCTCATGAGCGGCCTGTAAAATGGATTTGGATGGCCGAGCCATTTTCCAAGGAATCGACGCTCACCGAGGAACGTACCGAGCGGAAGCTGCAGCGGCCGCGTCTGTGGCGCGTGCTGCTGCACAATGACGACTACACAACACAGGATTTCGTCGTCTGGATCCTGGAAACGATCTTTCACAAGCCCCGCGGTGAGGCGTTCTCGATCATGATGAGCGTGCATCAGTCGGGACTTGGCGTCGCCGGGATCTACACGCACGACGTCGCCGAGACGAAGGTGAAGGCGACCAAGCAGCTCGCCGAGCAGCACGAGTTCCCGCTGCTCGTGACGATGGAACCGGAACCCGAAGGGAAAGAGTCTTAACATCTAATGAGCAAGCCTCCAGTTCCTTTTGCGCCCCAGACGCTGGAGACAATCCAGCGCGCATTCAGTCTGGCGACGGACCGTCGTCATGATACGGTCGGGCTCGAGCATCTGCTGCGCGCCATCACGGACGAACCACAGGCACGGGCGCTGCTCGCGACATGCGGCGTCAACCTCGATGCGCTGCGCAAGCAGGTGGACGAGGTGCTCGCCAAAGCCTTCACGTCGGTGCCGGCGACCGCGCCCGTGGAACCGGAACCGTCGGTAGGGTTCGATCGCGTCATTCAGCAGGCTGTTGTCCATGCAGCGGTGTCGAGCGCGAAGCACGTCGACACGGGAAGTCTCCTCGTCTTCATGCTGCAGGAGGACGAAAGCCACGCTGCCTACTTTCTGCAGAACCAGGGACTTGATCGCCTGACGCTGCTGAGGGTGATCTCGCACGGCACCCGCAGCGAGCCCGCGCGCCAGGACGCCGAAGGACCGGCGGGTCCGCCGTCAACCGACCCCCTCGAGGCGTATGCGACGGATCTGGTCGCGCGTGCGGCTGCGGGACAGATCGATCCGCTGATTGGGCGTGCGCTCGAGCTGGAACGGATGATTCAGGTACTCTGCCGCCGGCGGAAGAACAATCCGCTTCTGGTCGGCGAGCCCGGCGTCGGAAAGACGGCGCTTGCCGAGGGGCTCGCGCTGCGTATTTATCAGGGTGAGGTCCCCGAGGCACTGCGCAGTTCAAAGGTGTACGCGCTCGATCTCGGCGCGCTCCTCGCCGGCACGCGCTATCGCGGCGACTTCGAAGAACGCGTGAAGCAGGTACTCGAGCGCCTTGAAAAGGAGCCGAATGCAATCCTGTTCATCGACGAGATCCACTCGCTGGTTGGCGCGGGCGCCGCGTCCGGCGGGGCGATGGACGCCGGCAATCTGCTCAAACCGGCTCTCGCGAACGGATCGCTGCGCTGCATCGGTTCGACGACGTTCAACGACGTGAAGCAGTCGTTCGATCGCGATCGCGCGCTGTCGCGACGGTTCCAGAAGATCGACGTGCTCGAGCCGTCGGAAGTGGAGACCATTGAAATTCTGAAGGGGCTGCGTCCGCATTACGAGGCGCATCACGGCGTGCGTTACACCGACGAGGCGTTATCCGCGGCGGTTGCGTTGTCGGCGAAGCATCTGAAGGATCTGCATCTGCCGGACAAGGCGATCGATGTGCTGGACGAAGTTGGCGCGGCGCAGAAGCTGCTGCCGGCCGACAAGCGCGTGGAGGCCATCGGGCCGGAGCAGATCGAGCAAATCGTCGCGCGCATGGCGCGCGTGCCGGTGCAGGCGGTGTCGAGCGACGATCGCGCGGCTCTGGCGACGCTCGACAAGGAATTGAAGCTCGTGATCTTCGGCCAGGGCAGCGCTATCGACGAGGTCGCTTCGGCCATCAAGCTGTCGCGGTCAGGGCTCAGATCGGCGGACAAACCGATCGGCAATTTCCTGTTCGCCGGTCCGACCGGCGTCGGCAAGACGGAGCTGGCCAAGCAGCTGGCGCGCATCCTCGGCATCGACTTTCTGCGCTACGACATGTCCGAGTACATGGAGAAGCACGCGGTGTCGCGGTTGATTGGGGCGCCGCCCGGCTACATCGGCTATGAAGAGGGCGGCCTGCTGATCGATGCCATCCGCAAGTCGCCGCACGCGGTGCTGCTGCTCGACGAGGTGGAGAAGGCCCACCCCGACATGGTCAGCATTCTGCTGCAGGTGATGGACCACGCGACCCTGACCGATTCGCACGGGCGCAAGGCCGACTTCCGGCACGTCATTCTCATCATGACGACGAATGCGGGCGCACGCGACTTGTCCGACCGGCGCATGGGGTTCGCCGAGGCCGGCAGCAGCGGTGTGTCGTCGCGCGGCGCGCTCGAGAAGATGTTCACCCCCGAGTTTCGCAACCGGCTCGACGCCATCGTCCACTTCAATGCGCTCGGCCCGGCGGAGATCGAGCGTGTCGTCGACAAGCAGATCGACGAGCTGCGCGCGCTCGTTGCGGGCAAAGGCGTCACCATCGAACTCGATCTGCTGGCGCGCGCATGGCTGGCGGCGGAAGGCTTCGATCGCGCGTTCGGCGCGCGGCCGATGGCGCGGCTCATCGAGCGCAAGATCAAGAAGCCGCTGTCGGAAGCAATGCTGTTCGGCTCACTCGCCGAAGGCGGCACGGCGCGCATTGTCATGGAAGGTGACGACATCACGCTGCTTACCACCACCCACAACCCACCACCCACCACCTGATGACGCTCGCCGACATCCGGCGCGAATACCTCGGCGAACCGCTGAGCGAGGCGCATTGCGACGCCGACCCGATGCGCCAGTTCGCGCGGTGGTTCGAACAGGTGCGGGGGATCGAGGCCGATCCGACGGCGATGGCGCTTGCCACTGCGTCGGCGGACGGACGTCCGTCGGTCCGCACTGTACTGCTCAAGGGCGTTGACGATCGCGGGTTCATCTTCTACACGAACTACCAGAGCCGGAAGGCGCACGACATGGAGGCGACGGGGCGCGCCAGCGCGTTGTTCTTCTGGCGCTCGCTCGAGCGTCAGGTGCGGATCGACGGAACCGTCGAGCGCATCAGTCCCGCCGAGTCTGACGCGTACTTCGCGACGCGTCCGCTCGACAGCCGTTTGAGCGTCTATGCTTCGAAGCAGAGCGAACCGATCGAGAGCCGCGAGGTGCTCGAGGACGTCTTCGATCGCGTCAAGCGCACCTACGGGGACGGCCCCGTGCCGCGTCCCGACTGGTGGGGCGGCTATCGCATCGTCCCCGACGAGTTCGAGTTCTGGCAGGGGCGCGAGAGCCGCCTGCACGATCGGTTGCGATACGTGAAGAGCGGCGACGGTTCGTGGCGAAGGGAGAGGCTGGCACCATGAAAGCTCCAAGTTCCAAGTTCCAAGCTTGAGTCGTCATGCGTTATTTAGTCACTGCGACGGTGAAGGACGGGCGGCGCGGCGCGTTGAAGCGGGCAATCGAAGACGGCTCGCTGGGCGACGGTTCTGTCGCGGGCGACGAGTATCTGCACGACATGGCGAATGCGCGCGAACTGCCCGACGGCCGCGTGAAATGGGTCGAGACCTGCTTCTGCGCGATGCCGCTTGCGGAAGAGCGTCCCTACTGGGAAGAGTTCTTCGAGTTCGACTCGATCAAGGACGCCCACGCGCGGAGTAAGTGTCGCCACGAAAATGGCACCGAGTACTGGGCGTGCTGCGACTGCGACTGCACGAAGCGGCTCGAGGGCTGGCTGTGCAAACAAGGTAAGCCGTTCAATCCCTGACGTGCCCGATCGAGTGCGTCAGTCCCTTGCGGTCTTTCTGGCTGTTCTGTTCACCGCCTGCGCCAGCAGTCGAGGATCGACGCCGCTGTCGTCGCCGACGGGTTCTGCTCCCGGATCGATTCAGTCGCTCTACGAAGCCGGGCGCGACGCGGACGTGATCAGTCAGGTCGCGTCCGCGGGTCCGTCGGCCAGCGCTGTCGATGCATGGTTCGCATCGCAGAGCAAGCTCCGCCTCGGGCAGAGAAGCGAGGCGCTCGACGACCTCATG
>Ga0310811_10007488_pt1 | contig 13996 bp, 15 predicted proteins | sample YCmetagenome_FD_207642 | JGI IMG/M metagenome (GOLD analysis project Ga0310811, IMG submission 207642) | Soil microbial communities from experimental microcosm in Duke University, North Carolina, United States - YC | ecosystem: Engineered > Artificial ecosystem > Soil microcosm > Unclassified ... | reverse complement strand
TTCGATTCCGAAATTCGTTCGGAGATTGATATAGGACACTTACGAATTTCGGAATCGGGACACTAGATATGGGTTTCAAATGTGGAATCGTGGGCCTGCCCAATGTCGGCAAGTCCACCCTGTTCAATGCCCTCACCCAGACGGCGGCGGCGCAGGCGGCCAACTATCCCTTCTGCACCATCGAGCCGAATGTCGGTGACGTAGCGGTGCCCGATCCGCGGCTGGAAACCCTGGCCAAGATCGCCGGTTCCGCCGAGATCATTCCCACCCGCATCACCTTTGTCGACATTGCCGGTCTGGTGCGCGGCGCCTCCAAGGGTGAAGGGCTGGGCAACCAGTTCCTGGCCAATATCCGCGAAGTGGATGCGGTGGTGCATGTGCTGCGCTGTTTTGAAGACGACGACATCACCCATGTCGAGGGCAAGATCGATCCGATCTCCGACGCCGAGACCGTGGAAACCGAATTGATGCTGGCGGACCTGGACAGCCTTGAAAAGCGCCTGCCTGCCTTGGAAAAGAAGGCCAAGGGCGGCGAGAAGGAAGCCAAGGAAGCGGTGGCCCTGGTGATGAAGGCAGCCGTTCTGCTGCGCGACGGCAAGCCGGCGCGGCTGGCCGATCTGACACCGGAAGAACGCGGACCTTATTCGCAACTGGGCCTGATGACCGCCAAGCCGGTCCTGTATGTGCTGAATGTGGAAGAGGCATCGGCCGCGACCGGCAATGCCATCTCGGCACGCGCGGAAGAGATGGCCAAGAAGCAGGGCGCCAAAAGCGTGGTGATCTCGGCCAAGATCGAGGAAGAGATCGCGCAGATGCCTGCCGGGGATCGCCCCGATTTTCTGAGCTCATTGGGGCTGGAAGAACCGGGCCTCAACCGCCTGATCCGCGCCGGATATGATTTGCTAGGCCTTTTGACTTTCTTCACGGTCGGCCCCAAGGAAGCGCGCGCCTGGACCGTGACCAAGGGCTCAAAGGGCCCGCAGGCCGCCGGCGTCATTCATACCGATTTCGAGCAGGGCTATATCCGCGCCGAGACCATCGCCTATCCCGATTATGTCGCGGGCAATGGCGAAGCCGGCGCTCGCGATGCCGGAAAATTCCGCCTGGAAGGCAAGGATTATGTCGTCGCCGACGGCGACGTGATGCACTTCCGATTCAATAACTGACAGGGCGCGCGTCTTTTGCGCTCTGGGTTCGTCGCGCGTGCTGTGAGCCGCGTCACGCGAAAGCGTGTGAGCAGGTCCAGTGGACCTGCGAAAGCGGCGAACGCCGCGAGCTATAGCGAGCGGCCGTGGGGATTGCTCCGCGCGTCGCCTACGCTGTCGCTAGGCGACCCTGCCCAGATCGCAAAATCCATCGCGCCTACCGCATGCTTGCCCACTTCGACATTGCCGCCTAGTTCTTTGCGAACTTCCGGAAATTCGGCACATTGGTGAAGCCGGCATAGATATTGCCCGCATCATCCACCGTCACCGCCTCGATGGCATTGTATTCGCCCCAGGGGATGAATCCGATCACCTTGCCGTCGCTGATATGGCCCCAGCGAATGCCGTTCTTGAAGCCGGGATTATTCTGCGCGCTGGACAGGGAATCGGCGACATAGATCATGTCGCCCTTGATGAAGAGGCCGCTCGGCCGGCCGAACTGCCGCCATTCGGCCAGGAAATTTCCCTGCTGGTCGAAAATCTGGATGCGGCTGTTGGACCGGTCGGCGACATAGAGACGGCCATGCGCATCCATCGCCAGCCCGTGCGGGGCGTTGAACTCGCCGGGCCCTTTTCCGAACTTGCCCCAGCTCAGCAGGAATTTGCCGTTGCGGTCATATTTGAGCATCCGGTTGTTGGTCTTGTCGCTGTGACCGTCGGCGACAAAGATGCTGCCGTCCGGCGCCACCAGTACATCCGAAACACCATTGTAGAGATCGTTGGTCGCGCCCGACGTGCCGCGCGTCCCCATGGTGCGCAGCAGCTTTCCGTCGGCGGTATATTCGTGGATCACATTGGAAACCACATTGCTCTGGGAGATGCCTTCCACCAGCCAGATATGCCGGTCGTGGCTGACGAAGATGCCATGGGGATACAGAATCTCGCCCTTGCCCCAGCTCCGCACCAGTTTGCCGCTGGTATCGAACTCCAGCACCGGATCGAGTGTCTTGTCCTTGGCGCAGCCGTCATCGGCCAGGCCGCAGCGCTCGAACACCCACACGCTTTTGCCGTCGGGGTCCATGTCGATCGCCGAGATGCCGCCGAACTTGCGCCCCAGCTTCGCCCAGCCTTCCTCGACATGATAGGGATTGGGATAGTCGTTGGGATCATGCGGCGGCGGCATTGCCACCGGCGGTGGTGCGCCCGCGCAGCCAGCTATCGCCAATGCGCATACAATCCCCAAAGCACGATGCAGACGCATATGCCCTCCCCTTTGGCCTGTTTTTGCGGCCTTTAAGGGGAGCCTAGCGTCCAAACCCCAGCTTGTCATGGCCCGGCTTGCCCGGGCCATCCATAACCCTGTCACCATATGGATGGCCCGCATAAAGCGGGCCATGACACTGAGGTTAAATCAGGCGAACAAAGCTGTTCTTGGCACGCTCCGTTTCATAGACGAAGCCCTGCCATCCAGCACGGCGAGCCGTTTTGGATAATGGCGACCTCGCCCTGAAAAGATCGGGCTTCTGCAGGTCAGCAGCAAGGTAGTAGATCGCAAACTGTTTGGTGCTCTTGCCTACCAAAACGAGGAACAGCGGAAAGTAAATCGCCGCTTCCATCCTCTCCTTCTGGGGCTTCCAGGCCGCACCCAAGACGGCTTTGGGGATTTGATCGATATCGCTTACACGCGTCGCCTTGACCTGTCCGAGATAACCGCAGAAGTCACAGATAACATCCGCGCATTTAAAATTTGTCGGCAATCGAACAAGCGTCCGACTGCGCTTGCATTTTGGGCACGCGCAATGTTGCACAACCTTTTGCTCGCCAAAAACACCGAGTTCTTGGTGAGCCGTCGGCATTAACGCAGCGAGGCCTCGATATTGCCGCCGTCCACGGTGATCACCGCGGCGGTGGTCTTGGACGCGGTAGCCAGATAGACGAACGCGTCGGCCACATCCTCTGCCGTCACTTCGCGCTTGAGCAGGTTGCCCGCCATATAGTCGGCTTCGGACACGCCGCGCGCCTTGGACCGCGCCGCCACCATATCATCGGTCAACAGGCCCGAGCGGATGCGGTCGGCATTGACCGCATTGGCGCGGATGCCGTCCTTGCCATGGTCCAGGGCATATTGCTTGACCAGGAACAGGGTCGCTGCCTTGGGCAACCCATAAGGCCCGAAATCCTTGCCCGGATTGACCGCCTGCTTGGAGGTGTTGAACAGCAGGCAGCCGAAGGTGCCTTGTGCCTGCATGATGCGGGTGGCCTGCTGCGCCACCGCCTGATGCGCCCAGAAGTTCAGCTCGAACGATTTGCGCAGGGTCTCGTCGTCCACCTTGCCGATGGTGCCCTGCCAGGCCGCGCCGGCATTGGACACCACGATATCCACGCCGCCGAAGGCCGACACCACCGCATCGAACGCCTTGCGCACGCTTTGCGGATTGGTGACGTCGCATTCCACCGCCAGCGCCTTGCCGCCGATCTTTTTCGCCACCGCCTTGGCCGCTTCCAGGTCGCGATCCAGCACGGCGACTTCCGCGCCTTCCTTGGCCATGCCGCGCGCCGTGGCAGCGCCGATGCCCGAGCCACCGCCAGTGATCACCGCCACTTGGCGGGCCAGTGATTTTTCATTGGACTTACCCAGCTTGGCCTGTTCCAGCGACCAGTACTCCACTTCGAACATGTCGAATTCGCTGATGCTGCGATATTCGCCCATCGCCTCGGCATCGGTGATCACGGCAATGGCGTTCTCGGCAATGTCGGCGGCAATGGCCGCGTCCTTGGCGCTGCCGCCAACCCCGAACATGCCCACACCGGGCACCAAAATCACGCGCGGCAAAGGATCAAGCTCCTTTTTCTTCACCGCGCTCTTGGCATTGTTCTCTTCGAAATAGCGGTGATAGCGCGCGACATAGGCCGCAACCGCTTCATGCACATCTTTGGCCCACTCTTCCAGCTTGCCGAACTCCGGCGCCGGCACGATCACCGGCCAGTTCTTGGTGCGGATGGTGTGGTCCGGCGTCACCACGCCGACCTGGCTGTAACGCGCCAGCTCCGCGCCGTTCACATAATTCAGGATCTGCGCATTGGTGCGGAAATCCAGCAACTGCCGCTTGGCAGTTCCCGCCATGGCATTCTTTTCGATCGCCACCGCGCCGCGCAGGATGGGCGCGATCTCCGGCACCGAGGCGATATTGGAAGGCAGCTTGGCCTGCGCCAGCGACTTGCGCTGACGGGTCAGCCGCTCTTCCGCCATGGTGACAAATTCGATCATGCGGCCATAGGCCTGCTCGGCGGTATCGCCCACCGTGAAGATGCCATGCTGGAGCAGCACCAGGCCTTCCACCTTGGGATTTTTGTCGAACACATCGGCCACCGACTTGGCCAGCGCAAAACCGGGAATGGTGTAGGGCACATAGGCGACGCGGTCGCCATAGACTTCCTGCACCAGCGCCTTGTTGTCGGGCTGGTCGGTCAGCGCCAGCACGGCGGTGGAATGGACATGGTCGATGAATTTGTGCGGCAGGAAGGCATGCAGCAGCGTCTCGACCGACGGATTGGGCGCGGTGGAATCCAGCAGGTTGATGCGCTGGTAGTTGACCATGTCTTCGTCGGACAGTCTGTCCAGCTTGCGCAGCTTGCGCAGCGGCTCCAGCCGCACCGCCGGAAGGCCTGCGGGCTCGATCACGCCCATGTCCCAGCCCGAGCCCTTGATGCAGATGACTTCCACATCCTCGCCCAGCTGGTCCTTGACCACAGTCTTGACCGAGGTGTTGCCACCGCCATGCAGCACCATCTTGGGATCGCTGCCCAACAGCCGGGTGGTATAGGTGCGCACCGCCAGATCCTGATTGACGCCCTTGGGCGCATAGCGGGCGGCGAACTCCTTCGCCTCGGCGTCGGACCATTTGGACTTCATGACTTCTTATGTCCTATCGCTTCGCTACTTGAGGACGGGCTTTATTCCTGGGTCTCAGGAAAAAGGCTCCGTAAGCCTTCGGGGGTGGCGGCGCAAGTCCCGCGTTCGGTGATGAAACCGGTGACCAGCCGTGCCGGGGTGACGTCAAAGCCGGGATTGGCGGCGCCCGAGCCGGGCGCGGCGATTTCCACCATCGTCACGGAACCGTCAGGAAGCCGGCCCGTCATTTTCAGCACTTCGTCTTCCGAGCGTTCCTCGATGGGGATGTCGCGCCCCGATTCCAGGGTCCAGTCGATGGTGGAGCTGGGCAAGGCGACATAGAACGGCACGTCATTGTCCTTGGCCGCCAGCGCCTTGAGATAAGTGCCGATCTTGTTGGCGACATCGCCATTGGCCGTCACCCGGTCGGTGCCCACGATCACCATGTCCACCTGCCCGGCCTGCATGTAATGGCCGCCCGCATTGTCGGCCAGGATGGTGTGATCCACACCGTGGCTGCCCAGCTCAAAAGCTGTCAGCGAGGCGCCCTGGTTGCGCGGCCGCGTCTCATCCACCCAGACATGCAGCGCAATGCCTTCGTCATGCGCCAGGTAGATCGGCGCCAGCGCGGTGCCGTAATCCACCGTCGCCAGCCAGCCGGCATTGCAATGGGTGAGGATGTTGACCGTTTCGCCGGGCTTCTTGGCGGCGATATCGCGGATGATGGCAAGACCGTTCCGGCCGATCGCTTTGCTCATGGCTTCGTCTTCATCGGCGATCAGGCCGGCCTCTTTCCAGGCCATGGCCGCGCGCTGTTCGTGCGGCTGGTTGAGCAAGGCGCCGCGCATCCGCCATAGTGCCCATTTGAGATTGATGGCGGTGGGCCGGGTTTCGGCCAGCATTTCCACCATCTTCTGGATGTTGTCGTCGGAGGCGTCTTCGCGCACCGCCAGCGCCAGGCCATAAGCGCCCACCACACCGATCAGCGGCGCGCCGCGGGTGTTCATGTTCTTGATCACCCGTGCGGCGTCATCCGCCGAGCGCAGGGTCATGGTCTCGAAGATATGCGGCAGCTTGGTCTGGTCGATGATGCCAAAGGCATCCTCACCGATGGGCCAGACCGAGCGGTAATGCTTGCCATTGATCTTCATGCCATCAACTTCATTGAGGTGCCGTGGCCTTCATCGAAGGATATTCGCAGAACTGCGCATACCAAGCCGACAATTTGGGGCGGGAACTCTTCCAATCAAGGCTCGGCAGCCGGAATTCGATATAGCCGATGGCGCAGGCCACCGAAATTTCGCCAATGGTGGGATCCTTGGCAAACTTGACCCGTTCCAGCGCGTCCAACCCCGCGGCGATAGTGGCCTGGGCGCGAGCGATACGGTCGGGATTGCGGCGCTCTTCCGGCTCGACCAATTCGTAGCGCCAGGCCACCGCGGCATCGGCAATGCCATCGCCCAGCGCCGCCAGGCCCAGCGCCTTCCAGCGCCCGCTATTGTGACGCCAGATGCTCATGCCGGGAAAGAATTTCCCGCCACCGCTATGATTGAGATACTCGCAGATCACCGGAGAATCGAACAAGGACGAGCCGTCATCCAGCACCAGCACCGGAATCTGTTTGAGCGGATTGACGTTGCGCAGATTGTCGTCCTTGCGGGCGCTTTCGATATGGACGATATCCAGCTTCAATCCCAATTCATGCGCGATGATCCGCGCTTTGCGCGCAAAGGGCGACACGGGATGGGAGTAAAGCTTCAATTCAGTGTCCCTCGAACGCCACCAGCGCAGTCACCGGCTTGCCGATGGCGCGCAGCTTGTCGGCGCCGCCCAGGTCCGGCAGGTCGATGACAAAGGAACAACCGATCACATTGGCGCCGGCCCGCTCCAGCAACCTGATGCCGGCATAAGCGGTGCCGCCGGTGGCGATCAGGTCATCGACCAGAAGTACGCGCTCACCCTTTTCCAGGGCGTCGACATGGATCTCGACCCGGTCCTTGCCATATTCCAGGTCATAATCCTCGCCGATCACGGTGTGGGGCAGCTTGCCCTTCTTGCGCACGGGAATGAAGCCCACCGAAAGCTGGTGCGCCACCGCGCCGCCCAGAATGAACCCGCGGGCTTCCAGCCCGGCGACCTTGTCGATCTTCATCCCGGCATAGGGCTGCACCATCTCGTCCACCGCACGGCGGAAGGCGCGCGGATTGCCCAAGAGAGTGGTGATGTCGTGGAACATGATGCCCGGCTTGGGATAGTCGGGAATGTGACGGATCGCATCCTTGTAGTCCATCGTCTCAGCCTTTCTTCAAAACTCTTCCTGCCACCGCATCCAGTTTCGCCGTCAATGCCGGATCGCGCTTTTCCGGCGCGGTGATCAGCGCAAAATCCAGCACCGTCTCGGGACGGTCCGGGCAAGTGGAAGGCGTGCGCTGCGGCCCCAGCTTGGGCGCCACCGCCTGGATCAGGCGGCGCGCGTTGGCGGCGTTCTGCTGCATCACCTTGATCACCGCTTCCACCGTCACGTCTTCATGCTCGTCATGCCAGCAGTCATAGTCGGTCACCATGCCGACAATGGCGTAGGGAAGCTCGGCCTCGCGCGCCAGCTTGGCTTCCGGCATCGCTGTCATCCCGATCACGCTGCAATCCCAGGAACGGTAAAGGAAGCTTTCGGCGCGGGTGGAGAATTGCGGCCCTTCCATGCAGATATAAGTGCCGCCTTCGCTGTGATCGATCTTCTGTTCCCGCGCCGCCAGGGTCAGCGCCCCCGACAGCTTGGGGCAGACCGGATTGGCCATCGGCACATGGGCGACAAAGCCGGGGCCGAAGAAACTTTTCTCTCGCGCAAAAGTGCGGTCGATGAACTGGTCCGCCATCACAAACGTGCCGGGCGGCAGTTCCTCTTTCAGCGAACCGCAGGCCGAGACGCTGATCACGTCCGTGACGCCGATCCGCTTCAGGGCGTCGATATTGGCGCGGTAATTGATGGAGGTGGGCGTCTGGATATGGCCACGGCCATGGCGGGGCAAAAACACCAGGTCCACCCCGGCATAGGTGCCGGTCAAAAGCTGGTCCGACGGCTCACCCCAGGGGCTTTTGACGGTCTGCCAGGTGGCATTTTCCAGCCCGTCGATCTGATAGACGCCGGAGCCGCCGATGATGCCGAGAACGGTTTTGGACATGAAAAGCCCGGAAAATGCGGGTTGCCGGGCCTTTTAGCACACCATCTGTGACGGGCAAGGCTGCGGTTCCGCATGGCCCGCATGAGGCGTACCATCCCGCGAAAATAAGGGAGGGTCTGATGAAGCATCTCGGAAAATCCTTTTGCCTCAGCCTGGTGTGGCTGGGACTGCTGGGCCTTCGGGGCTCCGCCCAGGATGCGGCGGCGCTGCCCGACCCCAGCCATGTGGTCTTTGCCGCACCGGAGACGCTGAAATGGGTGGGCGAAGGCGGCCAGCGCCATGTCGACCTTTTGGGCGATCCCTCAAAGCCTGGCCTGTATGTGCGGCTGGCGAAATGGCTGCCGGGCAATATGAGCCGGCCGCACTATCACTCCACCATCCGCTATTTCTACGTCGCCTCGGGCACCTGGTGGGTGGGCTCCAGCAACACTTACGACCCCGCCAAGACCTATCCCATGCGGGCGGGAACCTTTGTCACCCATTTCCCCGGCAAGGCGCATTTCGACGGCGCCAAGGATGAGCCCGGCGTGCTGGTGGAGATCGGAGAAGGGCCGGTGGTCACGACCTCCTGCCAGCAGGCGCCTTGTCCGCAATAGCAAATGAAAAGGGCGCGGTTTGCACCGCGCCCCTTCAAATTGATCTAAGCGAAATGCTTAGTGGACGTCTTTCCAGACCTTTTTATACGCGGCAAACAGCAGCCCCGCGAAAGCGATCAGGAACACCATCACGCCAAAGCCGACGCGCTTACGTTCTTCCATCTTGGGCTCCGCCGCCCAGGCCAGGAAGGTCACCACGTCATGGGCTTCCTGTTCGATGGTGGCCTTGGTGCCGTCGGAATAGGTCACGGAATTGGCATTCAGCGGAGGCGGCATGCCGATATTCCAGCCCTCGAAATAGGGGTTGAAATACTTGCCTTCCGTCACCTTGAAGCCCGCCGGCGCCTTTTCATGGAAGCCGGTGAGGATGGCGTAGACATAGGCCGCACCGCCCTCGCGCGCCTTGACGATCATGGACAGATCGGGCGGCAGCGCACCGCCATTGTTGGCGCGGGCGGCGTTCTCATTGGGGAACGGCGCCGGCAGATGGTCGGCCAGGGTGGCAGAGCGCATCAGCGGCGTGCCCTTGTCGTCGGTGGTCTCACCCTTGTCGTTGGGCTCGGCCGGCACCTTGGCGGCGGTGGCCAGCGCCCGGACCTGGGCTTCGGTGAATTCCGGACCGCCCGGCTCGCCCAAGGCATGGAACGCCAGATGGTCGACCGCGTGGCAGGCGGCGCAGACTTCCTTGTAGACCTGATAGCCGCGCTGCAGGGCGCCGCGGTCATAGGTCCCGAACGGGCCTTCGAACTCGAACTCCACGTGCTTGGGATGCAGGCGCTTGGTGTCGATGGCTTCTGCCGCAAAAGCGGAAGCCGTCGTCAGGAGCCCGAAGGCGATGCCGAGCGAAAGATGGGTCAGACGCATGTTTGTTCTCACTCGGCGGGAGCTGCGGACGGCAGCACGGATTGCGAGATGGATGCGGGAAGCTTCTTGGGCGTCTCGATCAGGCCGACAATGGGCAGGATCAACCAGAAGAAGGCGTAGTAGTAGAGCGAGGCGATACGCGCCACCCACACCATCGGGATGCCCAACTTCACGGCGTCCACGCTCTGGGAGCCGCAATAGCCCAGCAGCACGCATGCCACCACAAAGACCCAGAAGAATTGCTTCATCAGGGGGCGGAAGCGGCAGGAGCGCACCCGGCTGGTGTCCAGCCAGGGCAGGAAGACCAGGGTCACCAAGGCGCCGGCCATCACGATCACGCCTAGCAGCTTGTTCGGAATCGAACGCAGCATGGCGTAGAAGGGCAGCAGATACCATTCCGGCACGATATCCGGCGGCGTCACCAGCGGATTGGCCGGCTGGTAATTGTCGGGATTGCCGAAGAAGTCCGGGGCATAGAAGACAAAGCCCGCGAACAGGATGACGAACAGGGTCAGATAGAAGGCGTCCTTCACCGTGTAAAAGGGATGGAAGGGCACCGTGTCCTGCGGGCTCTTCACATCGATGCCCAAGGGATTGTTGTTGCCCGGGACATGCAGCGCCCAGATGTGCAGCCCCACCACGCCCGCGATGATGAAGGGCAGCAGGTAATGCAGCGAGAAGAAGCGGTTCAAGGTGGCGTCACCCACCGCAAAGTCGCCCCACAGCCAGGTGGCGATATGGCCGCCCACCACCGGAATGGCAGTGAACAGATTGGTGATGACGGTGGCGCCCCAGAAGGACATCTGGCCCCAGGGCAGCACATAGCCGAAGAAGGCGGTGGCCATCATCAGCACATAGATCAGGACGCCGATGATCCAGATCAGCTCACGCGGCGCCTTGTAGGAGCCGTAATAGAGGCCGCGGAACATATGGATGTACACGGCCAGGAAGAACATGGACGCGCCATTGGCGTGGATATAGCGGATCAGCCAGCCGTAATTGACGTCGCGCATGATGCCTTCGACGCTGTTAAAGGCCAGGTTCGCATTGGCCACATAATGCATGGCCAGCACGATGCCGGTGACGATCTGCACGCCCAGGCAGAAAGCCAGGATGCCGCCGAAGGTGTACCAGATGTTCAGGTTCTTGGGCGTCGGGAAGGTGTGGATCGTGTCGTGCAGCAGGCGCGGCAGCGGCAGGCGGGAATCGAGCCAGCGCTCGAAACCGGATTGGGGATTGTAGGTCGAAGGGCCAGACATTGTTGTTCTCCTCAACCGACCTTGACGCGGGTGTCAGACAGGAATGTGTATTGCGGCACGAGCAGGTTCTGCGGCGCCGGACCTTTGCGGATGCGCCCCGCCGTGTCGTACATCGAACCATGGCAGTGGCATAGCCAGCCGCCGTAATCGCCTTCCGGCATTTGCGGCGTGGAGACGGTGGGAGTGCAGCCCAGATGGGTGCAGACGCCTACCAGGATCAGCCATTCCGGCTTGGTGGCGCGGTCGGCGTCGTTGGCCAGCGTGGAGTCCGGCAGGTTGAGGTTGCGCGCCAGGGGATCGGGCAGCGCGCTGACATCCACGTCCTTGGCGGAAGCGATTTCGGCCGGGGTGCGGCGGCGCACGAACAAGGGCTGACCGCGGAATTTGTAGACGATCTGTTGGCCGGGCTGGACGGCGGTCAGGTCGATCTCGGTCGAGCCCATCGCCAGCGCTGCGGTCGAAGGATTCATCTGGTCGATGAACGGCCAGGCTGCAGCTGCAACGCCCACGCCACCCACGGCGCCCGTCGCCACATAAAGGAAATCGCGTCGCGTTGTGCCCGCGTCACTGATCGTAGCTGCCACTGGGTCCATCCTTAAGGAAACTGGGAAAGAAACGTTGCGAACTCTTGCCACAAACAAGTGCGGATGCGGTACTGACGCGGTGACGCGCCAAGCCCCGCCCCGCTTGTTCGTTGGGCCGGTAAAATAGAGAGTCGATTTTCGAGGGTCTTGCGGCACGATGACGCAGAAAATGCCTTTTCCTGCCGCCACTTATCCTGAGGAAAGGGCCCCGGAACGGGTGCCGGGGGTGCGCCTTGCGCTCTATGAACCCGACATTCCCCAAAATGCGGGAAGCCTGATGCGGCTGGGCGCCTGCCTGGGGGTCGGGATCGACATCATAGAGCCCTGTGGATTTCTCCTGTCGGACCGCACTTTCCGCCGCGCCGGCATGGACTATCTCAAAAGCGCCGATATTTGCCGCCATCCCTCCTGGGCGCGGTTCCACCAGGATTTCATAGCCCAGCCCGGCCCGCACCGGCTGGTGCTTCTGACCACAAAGGCAGACATGGCCTATTGCGACTTCCGCTTTGCCCCGGGCGACACGCTGCTGGTGGGCCGGGAAAGCGCCGGGGTACCACAGGAGGTACACGGCGCGGCCGATGCCCGGCTGCTGATTCCCTTGAGACCAGGCCTCAGGTCCTTGAATGTGGCGCAAGCCGCCGCGATGGTGCTGGGGGAAGCACTGCGCCAGACTGCCCTTTTTCCAAAAACCGGCATTTCAGGGAAAGATTGATGGACCTCACATTATTCCACGAAGGCGGCCTTTTCGCGCTTGCTCAGGTCTTAATGATCGACGTGGTGCTGGCCGGCGACAATGCCGTGGTGATCGGCCTGGCGGCGGCGCGGGTCCCGGTCGCGATGCGCAAGAAGGTCATCTTCTGGGGCCTGATTGCGGCCGTGGTCCTGCGCATCGCCATGGCGGCGGTGGCGGTACAGCTTCTGGCCATTATCGGGCTGACGCTTGCGGGCGGCATCCTGCTGCTCTGGGTGTGCTGGCGGATGTGGCGCGACATTGCCGGCGACAAGGACCATATCGCACCGGCGATCGAAAACACGGCTTCCGCCAAGCGCGCCATCATCCAGATCCTGGTGGCGGACCTTTCCATGTCGCTGGACAATGTGCTGGCGGTGGCGGGCGCGGCGCGCGATCACCTGGACGTACTGATCATCGGCCTGTTGATGTCGGTGGGCCTGATGGGCGCGGCGGCGAATTTCATCGCCCGACTGCTCGAGCGCTATCGCTGGATCGCCTATATCGGCCTGGCGATCGTGGTCTATGTCGCCCTGTCGATGATCTATCACGGCTGGGAAGAAGTCGCGAAAGTGGTCGGTTAGTCGCGGTCCTTTCGGCCCCTGAGTGCGTCGCTCGTCGCTCATGTACTATTTGTACACATCGCTCGTTGCTACGCTGTCGCTAGCAACCCTGCTCAGGGACCAAAACTCCTCGCGACTAGGTTATGCGTAGCAGAAGACTTGTCGCATCATCGCTCTTCTTGAAGCGCGGAAACTTGTCGCCGCCAACGTCACCGGATTCGATGGCGCGCAACTCCTCGCCCAAAGCGGCAAGCCCCTTGTCCATCGCCGCTGCCATCAGGCCGTCGGTACTGTAAGCGCCATAATCGCTGACCAAGGCCAGCAATCCGTCGGTGGCAAGCAGGACCGTGCTGCCGGGCTGGACCTTCACCACCCGGCGCGAGACATGCGAGGCGGCGCGGACATCCGGACTGAACAGCCAATTGCTGCCGCTGTTGATCCGATTGCGCGCGGCACGCAGCGCATCGATGAATTCCGGACGGCGCAGGCCGGACGCGGGAGAAAGATTTTTCTCCTTGGCGATGCCCCGCGCCCGTTCCGCCTCTGCCGCGCGTTTATCCATGGTTTCGCCCACCACCAGGACCGGACCCTCGTCCTGTTTGACCAGCGCGGCACAGTCTCCGAACCACAGAAATTCGAGCCCGCTTTCGCTTTGCATCGCCAGCATCATCGACGCACACGGTGTCTGCCACACATCTTCCGGCTCATGCCGGCGCAGGGCCTCGAAACTTTTCTGCGTGTCGGCCAGCGCCGCGCGCAAGGCCTTGCGCGCACCGTCGCCTTCGCCCAGATGCGCCATCAGCCGCCGCGCACCGAACTGGGCGATCCATGCGGCGTCGCTGGGTCCGGGCATCAGGCCGTCGCCCAGCATGGTGGCGCCGTCGATCACCACCGCGGCGTCTGCGCGTTGGCCGAAAGCGTCCTCATTGGCCTTGGCGGGATCGCCGGGCAGAGAAAGGGAATCCAAAAGCTGCAAGGTCATGCCGGTCTGATCATTTTAGGCAATCATCCCTTTAAGCTTGGCGTGCAGAGCGCTTTCGTCGGCGGCAAAATCGCTTTCCACCCACCAGTCTTCCAGCTTGGCCAGCACACGGCCGACTTCGGGCCCTTCGGGCACGCCCGCCTGCATCACATCGCGGCCGGTGATGGCAAAGCGCGGCCGCTGCCAGCCTTCCGCCATCTCC
>Ga0310811_10007486_pt1 | contig 13998 bp, 15 predicted proteins | sample YCmetagenome_FD_207642 | JGI IMG/M metagenome (GOLD analysis project Ga0310811, IMG submission 207642) | Soil microbial communities from experimental microcosm in Duke University, North Carolina, United States - YC | ecosystem: Engineered > Artificial ecosystem > Soil microcosm > Unclassified ... | reverse complement strand
CAAAAATGAAAATACATTTAATGATTCTTATTTGTATGAATAAGAATTAATATGCATTCAGATACATTCAGATACATGTATTAATCTCTGTTTTGCTGGTGTAAAAGCGAATTTATGTTTTAACGATCAGATAAATAATTAAATATGGAACTATTTATTAAGAACAATGTGAGACATCGAGAATATGCTGTAATTTCTGAATTGGGTAAATACTACATATTTGGTCAAACTCAGATTGATTCCATCAAAGATACAAATTTACTGATTTACTTATCATTACAAAACAACCCTATACGATGCAAAGAAGGTCATAAAAGAGCCGGTCTTTCTTGGAGTAAAAGAAGAGCTCGCGGGGTATGTTTAAGATGCGGCAAATTATCCCTTGTTTATGAGTTGTTCGGCACAGTAAAAAACGGGCATTATGTTGATCTGGATAATATTAAAGCACGATCTTCTCACAAGTGCGAAGATCGTGTGTTAACATGTAATGTTAATATTGTGTATGGTCACGAAATTGTTCGTCTCTGTAATTCCTGTAAAAAGAAAATTTATGCCATAAAACACGATAAAGGGATCTACGTCCGATATTACAAAGAAAATAGATACGATTTATACACTACCGATACATCCAAAGATTATCACAATTTGAGCGTTCACAGATTGTCCATAAATACAGTTTCAGATATTATAAAGCTCTTATTTAATCCTCTGTTCCCAATAAAATTGTATTTTTGTGTTTTATGTGGTGATTATTGGGATAAATATGATGAATGTTGTTCTCGTTGCAAAATCGAATGTGTCAAGATAATAACGCGATTTTCAACGATAATACATCTTTGTTTTTCCAATATATTACCGCCAGAACTTTCTCATCACATTATAATGTTAATGTGGTCATCTTAGTAATATGAAATATTACAAGAGTTTTGTGTTAACATTTTAGCGGACCTTAGCAATATAAATATTGCGGTTTCCACGTGTTAAACACGTGGGAACCACTTATGTAAACACGAAGGTTCGAGTAATATTACATATTTTACTTACACGCGTAAGTAAAAGTGGGTCTAAAAAATATGTTGTTCATATTTCCGCTGTAACTTAAAGTTTTGCCATAACATTACAAAATTTATGAAAGCATTAGTTATAGGCGATCCTCATTTCAAATATAATTCCGACGCGAGTGAGAGTGAAGAGTATGTCAAAAAAATAATAAGCATCGCACAAAAACACACACCTCTTTTTATTGTTGTATTGGGTGATGTCCTCGATACACACGAAATTGTACGTGTGCAGCCACATAAATTAGCAGAATCTTTACTTGAAGGACTTTCAAATGTTGCGCATACCTATGTATTGATGGGTAATCATGATTATATTAACAATAGCCAATTCCTTACCGACAATCACGTCTTTGGTCCTTTCAAGAAATGGCCGAATTTAACGATCGTAGATAAAGTTATTGGCGATGCCATCGAAGATAAGTATTTCGTCTTTGTTCCCTATGTGCCTTCAGGCAAATTTAGTGACGCTCTCGATACACTCGTAAAGGATGGTGAGACATGGGAGTTTGCCGATTGTATATTTGCCCATCAGGAATTTAGAGGATGTCGACCGAGAATGGCGGATGATAAGTATAAATCGAAAACGGGTGATGTGTGGGATGAGGATTTTCCGCTTATTATTAGTGGTCACATACACAAAGCTCAAAACGTTGGTAAAAATATCATGTATCCCGGTAATTCTTTCCAACACTCGTATAAGGAAACATGTAATAAGTATGTGTGGATTGTTCAATGGGAAGAAGAAATAGAAGAACCACGCATAACTAAAATTAGTACAGGTATGAAAAAGAAAAAGATTGTAAGTATGTCTCTCGAAGATTTAAAGGAAAAGGACGATCGATTCTTCGAAGAACAATCGAAATTCAATTTGAGGATTAATTTGATAGGAACAACTGCCGAGTTTAATAATTTTCGTACAAGTAAATTATATAATAAATTAACGGCATCGGGAACAATCTTTTCTTACGAATTACCAAAGGAGAAAGAGAGTAATAAATGCGGTGTCGTTTTGAGTGGTGCCAAGAAATCAGATGTGTCGTACGATCGCGTATTACACGATATCGTTTTGAGTAAGAGTAATTTAATCAAACATGAATATGAGCAATTATTTGGTAAGCTAGATACTAAAGAAAAAAATTACATTGAGATTGAGTTTGTTAGCGAGAGTGGATCTCTCACATCGGATGATCAATAAACTTCAATGTTAGAGTAATGCGAAAAACAAATTATTGCTATAATTTCTTAGGTCAACCTAAGAAATTAACATCAATTATACTAACTTATTGTAAGTAACATTAATTTGTGTCATGTCGAACACAATAACTGGTAACTTACTTGTTGTATTATGTGCGTCGGCTGCTGTCGCTGTTGTAGTCATGTGTTTGTGTGGTAAGAGAATCGACCATTTTCATACCGGTATAAATCATCAAGCTCTCGCTAAGCTTGAAACTGCCGCGAAACCTTCTCGTTATTATAGCGAAGGCTTATTGAGTGGTGATAATAGTAAATATTTTGGTAGCGTCGCACAAGTTAATGACTTACCTATTGCATGTGTCAGTACATTAGGCGGCGATATTATGATGTGCCCCAGTAGCGGAATTTGCCCACTAAACGGTCAGAGGTGTCAACCTTCGACACATAGTAAACCATGCTGTAATGATAACTACCCACCAAAAGAAACGTGGTATTATCCCAACATGCCGCCTGTTGCAGACTATATGTATATATCGTAATTTACGTTAAAAAATGATAATTAATTTTATTTGTAAGTTCATCACTTACAAATCATCATGGCATTTGTTGTTGCGTTTTACTACACTGGATTTTCTTCTAGATATGACGGATCGGGAAATACAGATACAGCGACAATACGACTTTTCAGTAGTGTAGATGTCGCTATTGAAGCAGCACATCGCTTTATCCTATGTCACATCGAACAACAAATATTTGATGGCGTAAGAGAAGATCCAAAATTTGACGATTATGAAAATATGAAAAGAAAATTAGAGGAAAGCGGTACTTACAATTTTGAGGATACTTACATGATTACAATGGAGCACCGTAACATCGAAACTATATTGAAACCAATAATACCAGGTAATTCCGATGACGAGATCGAATCGGAAGAATTATAACACAAATTGCCATAAAACTTTACGCATATATGCGTAAAGTTATTAAATATCGTTAATATGTATTAAATGTTAGCCCAATTAATTGTTTCATCGACAGGATCACCTAGATTAGTCATACCTCTGATAATAGAAACTTTTCTTTCAGAGGATATCCATACACTACCCGCAGCATAATCTCCCCACGTCTCTATATAACTTAATGCGTCTTCCGCATATAACCCGTACTTAAGGCAAAACTTTAGAAACTTACTAATTCCGGTAATGTAACCCATGAGAGCACCTCTTTTTGGATTTTCGAAGCTAATATCGATTTGATCGCCATGATGACTATATTCGAATATCCACCCGTATACGTCATCCGGATGACGTTTAATCCACTTTTTAATCTTTGCTACAACCTTTTCAGGGTTTTCTAACCCTTCTAATATCAAAACGATACTACCATGAATTTCAACATCGACGCCCATCGTACTCGGTTATTTAAGTAACCTATAAATTTTTGATAATATTTATCACTTTTCTATACAAGGTTTAATCAAATACTCCCACCATAATTTAATTACAGGTTCCGCTGAATAGTTTTCCGAATAAGCATTCCATACATCAAGCTTATCCACATATTTCTTTTTTAACTCTTCTTCTTTCTTTTGCTTAATTTCATTAAAATTCACAAGTATTTTTTCCAATTCTGTGGAATTTGTATAAGTTATGCATCTATCACCCAATATATCAATATGCGCCGTATCTCCGCATACACATGTAATAACCGGTTTGTTGCATACACTAAATTCTCCACATGCTATACCGAAAGTTTCACCATCCGCTCTCGCATGTATCATCGCGTCGCATGATGTGATGAATGCGAGTTTATCCTCATCACTCGTAATAGGTGGAAGAAATTTAATATGCGAGTGCTCTATAAATTTGTGTGTATTAATAAATATAAAGTATATGTCACTCGAACTGTCGTGTAAACACGACAGTTCGTTTTTGCTATCGCACTTGTTAATTACCGATGTTATTACTTGATGAACGAAGGGTACGTTGAATGTTTCATAACCTCCATGTCTCCCGAAAACTACTGCATTATCGGGTATACCTAATTTGTTCCTTAGTGTACTACTTTTTAGTGCTAGATTTTCCACTTTTAGAGAAATCATATGCGGCACCACAGCGTTTTTGTTTGTGTGATACTTTTCTGCGAGGTATTCCGAAATGGGTATATATGTATCCCCATGCGGATCGGACATACTAAAGACACAATGTAATGCGGTCTTATATACGCCATTTATACTTAATGTTGGATCGTTAACTCTCCTTTCCCCATATGCGATGGTGTATAAAACTTTGCATTTGCATAATTTCATTATTTTTTCAATATCTTCTACCGAACTATAAAAGTAAACCTCGAAACGTTCTCTAAATTTTTTAATGACTTGTTGATTGTGCTGATACGACATTTGGATAAGAATGATCGATTTATTACGTAATATTTCTTCGTTTGCGACAGCATAATCGTAAATGGCAACCTCCGTTCCCCTTAAAGATGCGACCAATACGCGAAATGCAATAGTTATCATTGTTAATTATATAATAAGTACGTGTGTTTATTTCCGTATATCCAAACATACGGAAACAGAAATTTATCGCTTTATTACGCAAAAATGTTTTGCTTGCAAGGAGGTTTTGATTTTTATTGCAATTCTTATTTCTTTGATCGTGTAAATGTCATATATTTGTTATTGAAGGGATCAATGTGCGTCGTTAACGATAATCCATCGTATCCTTTAGAATCAAAGAATCCATGATGAATAATGTATATACAATTACCAGGAAGTTGTTCAAATAAAGTTTTAGGGTCGACATTATCCAAAAACTCTGATTGTAAATCTGCAAACTTTAATTTTTCAAGTTTAAGAGCGGATACAAACTCGATAAAGTGATCTAATACTGCATTACTTGGCGAATAGTTTTGATTAATTTCAATATTTTTTAAGTTGGGGAAGCGTATCAACAATCCCTTCAAAACACGAAAATCAACGCCTCTGTCAACATCCATCTCAATGACATCTATTGATTTCCCTCTTTCCGACAGGGACAGTTCCATAATTTTATTTTCATAATAATCTTCAGATGCTTCACAAGAAGATAGCTCATCAAAAATATAGGTTTCCATAATACAACTATTTACTTTACCTCCTTATTTTGTTAAACAACATTAAATTATCGTGGTTTTGACGTCGTTATTCATTTTTCTTTGTTATAATTAAACAATTCCCAGTGGAACACTGGGAATTGAGCAATAATTTTCTGAGCACGAAGTGCCGTTTTATATTTATTGCTATCCACAAAGAAATCTAATTTAAAGTAGAAATGTTACACGAATTACGTATTTCTTACACTTTTAAGTAATTGATGTATATACTTATTGCATTCACCAGATTCAAATACTTTACCGTTGTATGATTCATAATCTTTGCAATATTTTTCTTCAATTTCGTCCCAATGTTCGGTCAATATTTTCCACTCCTTACTCAATTCTCCCATTCGATCGATCCTTGCTTCCCATTGGGGAAAACACAAAAGTAATGCACGATTACGTTCGTAATCATCAACATCAGTAGGATGATATTTTCCAGAACGATGAAATCCATGGTTCATAAATTGGTAAATAACCTTTGAAGATTCTCCTTGTACAAAATCGCAACAATGAGGAGGCAAGGTATATAATTGTCTTCCTATAACTTTTACTGGCTTTGTATCATCAGACTTTTCACTTGGTTTCTCATTAGACTTTTCATTTTCTACGTGATTTTGTTTTACGTTTGTGGGGTTATGGGACGAGGGAGGAAGTTCGGGTAGACATTTTTCCTTAATGGGTATTTCACATTTTTCTTCGTCCTTCAATACATTTCTATAAGAAGAGCCTACAGCAAAAAATGGAAAGTAGATAAGTAGAGGAATCCATACTAATATATCCACTAATACAGGAAAAGCCACTTTGTGCATCTCATTCATGCGACCGTATGTTATAATATTGACGAGCCAACATGGCAAAATTACATAAAGAATATAACCCGGAGAGTATAGATACGTCAATTTCATTGGTGTCGATGCAAAAACATATTTTGTAATTCTACTTTGTTCAGTTTCGGAGAAATCTTTTTTGTTACAACAACAATGGTATTGATAACCCATCAGTAATCCGCCAACAATAGATAAGAATGATAGTACAATCGAACAATTCTTTATTGTAATGATAGCATCTTCATTCGTTTGGTACGAAACAACAATAATTTCCGTTACCCACGGAAGAAAAAGAAGGGTAACATACAAAAAACTTGTTAAGATTGGTAAAAATCTGCGTAAATAAGTTTGAGCCTTGTGAACATGTGGTTTTACTCTTGTTGTATAAGTATACGTTATTTCACGTAAAAATTCGCTAATGATAACCTCACGTACAAATATGGCAGTTAAATAACCCATAATCCACACTAGCACCAAACGGAACAATTCTTCGTTTGTCGATTTCATAGACATCAAATAATTGTAGTTTATATATTTAAATATTACAATCTTATGTACTTTTCATTTTTCTGGATATCAACGACTCTTGCTTTCAATGTGTTGTGCTTGCACAACACATTGCGTAATAATTATAACAATAAAATCGATACTTCGTGCTCGCACGAAGTATCGCGTAATAATTCTCGTCATCACAATACGTATTCTATTTCTTTGTCACAATGTAATCTCGCTGTTAACATAACATCAAAACATGTGCTTTTTATAAGTGACGCTATGTAATATATAATGTCTGAAGGAAAAGTGTGGTTAATATTATTTGCATTACATGTTAACACACGATCTACGCACGAGTGCGTAGATCGTGCTTCAATATTGTGCTCACATATAAATTTTAATAACATGTACGACCTACCCCAATAATACCACATATACAATAGCACAAACCGTATACCCTCATCATAATAATTCGCACGTGTATAATCGCATATGATGCGGTACAACTGTTGGTACGTTTTTATGTTACATTGCTGATTCCACGCTAATAATCTTATCAAATTACCATCAGGTGCATTTTGTTTTGGTGGTTGTGGCGTTAATATGTAACTAGGGCGTTTTCCAACACAACTTACTAGAGGCCGTTTATATTGCATTTCAGATAAGTATATTTTCAGTGTCCGCGTATATTTCGTACGCATTTTCCCATTACACTCGCACGCGCTTTTTTGACTTGTATATTTGAGTGAAGATAATCTACGGGCTAATATATCGAAGCAGTCTTTTTCTTGTTTCTTAAAATTTCCTTTACGATTAAAAGAATCAACATCAAACATATAATTTTCTAACAATATGAGATGAATCGTTTTGTACATTCCATTGATTCCATAGTAATTACGGAACCATTCGACTTTTGTGATTAATGTGTGAACGTTAATTCGATACAACAACAAATCTGTAATTGCATCGCCCAAAAACATATCATAATCATACTCGAATGATGCTATATCCACTTCATCTAAAATGAGAATGACCTGTACTTTTATTGGACGAATTATTAAAGAATTGGTTGGCTTGTTGATTAACATATGTCATTCATAAAAAGGAGTAAAATCATTAAGTCACTTTTATGAACGATCTGCAACACCGATAAACGATTTAACAATATAGTATTTGAGTCATTAGCGAATCACTAATGACAAATATTAACAGTTATATGAACTACTTTAATACTAGCAATTCGCGTTAACTATCTCTGATGTCCAGATCCCTGATATCGCGTATCTCTTCACGGTATCCCCTTGGATTGCTCGCATCCGGTATTTTTCTTACAATAACTAATGTTCCTAGGCGTTGTTCAATTTGTTTTTTGGCAATAGCAATAGGATCGAAAGGGCCATCCCAATCGACAAGAATGGGTTGTCCTACGGATATCAATTTCGCTTGAGCGCTCAATAATCTCGCGTATTCATAAGGTGTCGTCACATCGTCGGTCACTTTTGATGATTTTTCTTTACACGATACCGAGTAAGTTTCGGAATCAACGTATCGAATATCCAAATATTCGTCTTGCATTACAACAATTTCTTGTTTATTTTGTGTTGATGAATAGTACTAATTCCAAGTAATATATATATTAATAATTTCATTTTATCTTATGTAGCATATTTAAGCCAAAACTTGATGCTTAAGCATCAAGTTTTAAGTATTGTAATAAGAATTATTACTCGGATCTTCGTGCTTGCACGAAGATCCGTTTTTAATGCAATAATATTACAAAACTTCTTCACGAGTGAAGAAGTTTTGTGTTAACATTGCATGTTAATAATATTTATTGCTCATAACTTCACGCTTGCGTGAAGTTATGTTTAATTATTGAAAAAGTCTATTGCATCCCGCACTCATACCCATTTTGATGTGCAAGTTTCTGTAATAACTTTTTAGTGTTTTTGTCTAGATAATCCGTATTATCGCCAACTATAGTATACTTATAATTACCGTCTTCGTACGAATGCGAAGACCCAATATTTACATCGTTTCACATATCACTATCATCATCGTCTAAATCGCTATCATCGTCGGTATCATCGTCCGAATCGATATCGTCACTATCAGAATCAAAATTATCCTGATTAGCATCCCTAAGTGTAATTTCATCCAAAATATCTGCGAGATCTTTGTTATCGACACGGATTTTGTCGATCATTGCTTCCGTTAAAACTTTATGTGAATTATTTTCCGCTTCAATTCTGTGATCATCGGTTAGTGCAAAGACTGTTTCGTGACCTTTGCAACCCTTCTCAGGCATAGGGTTTTGATATCCGACGCACACATTAATCTCCTTCCCCTTTGGGCCTACCGGAATTTTCATAAACACAAGTCCCGTTTCGTCCTCTTCATAGTTTCCAAACGCATTTTTGCGAATTTTCCTTTTAGGTTTTTCCGATTCATCGGTTTTTGTAGTTTTAGTCTCCGGTTTATTTGAAGTACCTGCAATTTTACTTTTAATTTCTTCAGTTTTAGTGTTACTTGCTTTATTCGTATTTTTCTCTAATACCTTTTTATCTTTAGGTAATTCAACTTTGCCCAATTCTTTCGTTTCTTTAACCTCTTTGGTTTTTTGATTTCTCTCCTGACCTTTCGCATCTGAAATCTTACTCTTAACACTTTTCTCATGTTCCGATTCGGATGATACTTCAACAACTTGTGAGTCCTCTTTCGGACCCATCTCTTTCAAATAGTCTTTTAAGTTTACCTCTCTAAAAGGGATATTTGCCTTTTTGAGAGCTTTACGTAAATCATCGAGTTTTGTTTTGTCTCGCATAGTCCAACCTGCACCAAACTGAAGGGAATTATTATTTCCGTGATAAGAAAAATGCTTGTTTTGTTTCAAGTAATTGTCTTTGAAAGAAACGTGTGTTTTCCCGAAATCGCCGAAAACGGCATGACTTTTATCGGTGTAATCTAACACAATAACGACCTCTTTCTGACCCGTCCATTTTTGTGGATACTTTTGTTTTGGTTCGGCGTTTGCATGGATACCCTCACCTACCAGGAGGGATAGTGCGTTTGTGCCCGCATTATGTGATGTATTGCAAGTTTCAACAACAGAACCTAACCTTCTGTTACCGAAACCTTCAAACATATCCGAATTTTCAGATTTATCGTAAGGTTTCGAGGGATCACCGATGATCGTATCAATATATTCTTTGGTAAGACCTTTTTTCTCAAGATCGTCTCTCAGAATATTGATAGCATCAACAATTCTTTCGTATAAGTTTGACATAATTTCCTATTGATAAATTCAAGTTCGATAATATTTTCACCAATGTAATTTCCAGTTTCATTTTTTTAAGGATCATCATTTTTTATAGTAAACAAGGCAAACCATTGCCTTACCGTTTTACACGATTTTATAGTAATATTTATGTATCAACGTAATGTGATTATTTCCAAATTTTACAACGAAAGTAGTTAAATACGGGATACCCTTATAAATATTCTAAATGGAAACGGAAAATAGAATAAAATTGGCGGCCTCATCCAAATTTTTGGATTCCCCTGATTTTGTACAAATTTTTGATGGCATCGTATCTGCAATAAAACACGCAAAAATTGTTGAAAATACACTTGTTTTATCCGGTGAAAGAAAAGTTAATATTATAGATGTCGGATTTGAACCAAAAGATGCGGATTCAATGTTTGGTCTTAAATGTATTGTTACGATTGGTGACATAGAAGGCGTAGAAAAGACCAAAAGTTTATTGGATAGAAAAGGTTTCTGTGATTTTGGGGTATTAACGAAAAGGAAATTAATTTGGAAACCTGTCATACCAAATATATATTACTTTTTATCGGACGCGCATGTAAGTACCGAATTCACTTACATTTTGTGCAGAACTTGTGATATTATATCAAATTTTACTATTGAGTACAGGGATCATAATAGAACAATATTATCAAATGTCGAAGATGACAAGCTAAAATATTGCAAAGTTGATATTGTTATGGGTAATTGTACCTTGCACTATCCCGAATGTTACTCTGGAAAAACATACGCGATGGGGTTAAATATGTTGCGAGAAGAAACACAATTTAACCACATAAAACTAACCGTTACATCTGTTGGTGATAGTTTACATCTAAACGTTATTAAAATAACGATAGGCGAAATATTTTTAAATCCTGAAACAAGAAAAATTATGCACGCCGAAGAATTGATGTTGGACATACACCAGTAGGTTGTCAACATTTTTAAAGTAATAATTCTTATTACTCACAACTTCACGCAAGCGTGAAGTTGTGTTTTTATAATCAATCACATACACACGCATGTGATTCACGCAGCAAACCCATTACTACAAAAAGATGTTGTGCAAGTACACCATCTAGTAATGTTTTTTCAGTATAACGTTAACATCCAACAATATTACCGCATGCAATTTCATTACAAGGAGAAGACGATGTATCCGTAAATATACCTCCACCGTTTCCATCGGGATATATCATTCCCACTATTTTACCATCGATACTATCGGCAGGCGCCGATGCTCCCGCCGATGCAACATATCGATGTACGTTTGAGTAGTAAATTGACCCCGGAGGATAGGCTAATTTATCAATAGATAATTGTGGAAGATTCGATTTACAAGAGTCTTTACCCGAAAATTGAAGGGTTGAGCAATTGCTTCCGCAAGGTAATTTTAAACTACCTGCTGTGATAGGTGATAGTGTCCATGGACTCGCTTTACCGTATTCACCCGTTTGACTATTAACATATTTGTATTTGTACCAAACATTAACGCTCCACGCAGGGCCTAATGAAGGAGCATTCGTGAATTTGGTAAGAGTAAGCGGTGATGATGGGGTTTGTATCGATGTGTTGAGTAATAGTTCTTGTACGCTCGAACAATCGCTATTCCATTTAACATTGGGATTTTGCGATTTGATAAAGTCACAATTACCGGGTGATGGCTTTTCAAGTTTATATATTTTATATATAGCGTAAACGATGCAAGTTCCAATAATAACAAGTCCGCCCATTACTAATAAAGTTGTTTGTGAATATGGCATACTCACGATGCAATGCGATTCTTTTACATGATTAAAAGAATAATGTAATAAGAATTATTACGCAACACTTTGTGCAAGCACAAAGTGTTGAACAATGATTTTCATTGTAATAAAACAATAATTATTATTGTCTTACTCGCAACTTCACGGTTGCGTGAAGTTGTGTTTTTGTTGAATAAACAATAATTATTATTGTCTTACTCACAACTTCACGCAAGCGTGAAGTTGTGTTTTTGTTGTAAAATTGTTTATTTCCGTTTAGATACAACGAAAAGAAAGATATGGGTGATGATTAAAGTCGATCACCCTCCAATAACGATCATGGGATATAAATTCATAAATCCAATTACTTCAAGATCGGAAACTGTGCACGTAGGATTCAATCTAAATGTAACCCAGTAATTATTACTGGGACATAATCCAACATTATCGCCTTTTTCTCCAAAATTAACAAATATATGGTTTTTTGAGGATGTTAAATTGTTTCTCGATTGTGTTATCACAGTGGCATCTTTTATCGACATGTTTGTCATTGTCGACATGTTTAAATTTATAATAACTCTATCAACAACATCCGAAGTTACGTATTCATTTGTATTAACATTTCTAATCGAAAACCAAAGTTTTTTGCATATAAATCCGTTAGCGACATTAAAATCATACGACATATCGTGTTTATTCGGTCGCATAAACTTGAATGATTGTGTTAAGCCAATTTCTCTCGAGATTTTACATAGTGCATAATCTTTGTACGGCACAATATTACGATTGCGATATATATCTCCACAAAAACTTAAAGACAATCGTATGTTTGATAAATTATCGGCGTTGTTTTTCATAAATGAATCGTTAAAATAAAATTTAATGAGACGTGGGTGATCATTGGTAGACTTGGATTTAATTCTAACAATTTGATCAAAAAAGAATCTAATGGGGAACATTACGCACGTATGTGCTTTGTTATTTGAATCAAGTTCGCGAAATGGTTGTTTGAAAAATTCATCGTAGACTGTTTTGTTGGGCGTATAACAGTCATAATATACGTCTAACATATGTGAAGTTATAATGTCATCAGGTTCCCCGTCAGAAGTAAGTACAATTTCATCTAACACATTAAATGGATTATAATATACACCAACACCTTCAGGAAAATTGAGTTTAACAAAGATTTCATTGTGAATGAAATCGGCAGATACAGGTATGGCTATACCTTTTTCTTGAGCACCAACCAAATCTATAGGGACACTTTCAATGGGTTGCGAAATGGCCAAATCGGTATAAGATTTAGATGCCATAGTTAAGAATGCGGAGCTTGCTGTGTAAGTCATTGAAATAAGATTGAGGCAAAATGTTCAGCAAAATTGGAGAGGTGTGTATTATCACAAATACGAGCTCAAATTATAAAAGAGAGGCCAATATTTTAAGTCGATATAGTGCAATATTTACAGAATTAATCAAGGTAATATCACCCATCATAACTGATATTCTCGGTGAAGGTGCTTATATATCACAATTTACACAACATACATTACGTCAAGGGGAAGGTCGTATTATATTTCACAGAGATCCACCTCATCACATTATTGGATATAAAAAGGCAGAAGTTGTGAAAGGTTTACAATTTTGCGTAATGTTAACAGATTTTACTATCGATAATGGTTGTACAGTATTTTGTGAAGAATGTGAAGAATACGAAGAGTCGCGCATTACATCTCATATGATCGGGAAAAAAGGCGATATATGTTGGTGGTCTTGCAATGTACTTCATAGTGAAGGTATAAATAATACTTGCGAAGATAGATCGTGTCTCATACTAACGGTCCAGTCATCCGACGCCCCAGATAGTAATTTTTATCTAGGCGATGATAAACCTGTTATTCCCATTGAAGAACAATATGTTCACATTGAACCGGTAAATGGGTTGATTATAAAAAATAAAAAACTTGTGTTTACAATATAAAAAGTTAAGGATCTGCTTTAAAACTTTACATTATGTAAAGTTATGATTCAGCAGAAGCAATTCAACGATTCAAATACAATCTAACGTATCGTATTACATCGATAGGATCGTGTGATTCCGTAAGCCCTTTATAATTGATGAATTGCGTAACATTTTTCTCGTCGACAACACCTTTATATAACATATCGTAAGAAGCGGCTATAACAAGTAGATCGGCGTTGTAATTTTCAAGTTTATCGTAACCCTT
>Ga0310811_10007485_pt1 | contig 13998 bp, 12 predicted proteins | sample YCmetagenome_FD_207642 | JGI IMG/M metagenome (GOLD analysis project Ga0310811, IMG submission 207642) | Soil microbial communities from experimental microcosm in Duke University, North Carolina, United States - YC | ecosystem: Engineered > Artificial ecosystem > Soil microcosm > Unclassified ... | reverse complement strand
ATCAGCGGATCCGCCGCATAGCTGCCGCCGGCCGCCTCGATCGCGAGTCGCGAATCCACAGCGACCGAGAGCGAGCCGCTCCCAAACGTGACCGACGAGCCAGACTCGCTGCGCATACCGACGGCGCCGGCCAGCGTCACTCTGCCGCTCGACGCGGCAAGCAACGCCACGCGATCGGTCATCCGCGTCGAATCGATGGCGGTGTGATTCTGCCGCACGCCAACCACGAATGCCTCGTCGCCGTTGGCGAATAGGCGGACGTTACCGCCGACTACGACGCCGTGCGCGGTGCGGGTCGTCGTGCTCGATGAGATCGTGCTCCCGGCTTGCCAGAGGCCCAACAGACCCGGAGCGCCGGGAATCGCATGCGTCAAGTGCATCTGCGCTGTCGCCGCGCTCACGCCCGCGAAGGCCGTCACCATGCCGAGCGTGGTCTCGAGCGCCGGCGTAGCGTTCGCGGTCGAATATGAGAAATCATATGAAGTTCCCGTCGCACCGCCATTCGCGTTCAACGTGAGCGCGAGGTGCGGCGCAAGCGGCAGGCGGCCGGCCGCCGTCGCCTGGCCGCCGAGAGACCAGCGTTGATCGTCGTACCGAGTGCCGGTCGCGCCGAGAGAAAACCGCAGATGAGAGTCCGCATCGATCGACAGCGTGGGCGACACGCTCAACGCGCGCGACGTCGTTCCAATGACGTCAGTCGCCGAGCCGCCCGCGATCGTGAGCGATCCCTGCACCTGCTGCGCGGCCGCGCGTGTCGCGACAACGACACCGACGGCCCAGATCCAAGAAAATCTGAGTGACTCCGAGTTCGTGAGCATTTTCTCGTGCCCATATGCGAGCGACGCGCCTGTGGAGCACGAACGGAGAACAATCACACTCGCTTCGTGAGGTATGCTTGCCCGAGCCCGCTTCACGCGGCTTCACGCGGAGGGTGTCGCGCAACCCGAGATCTGCGTCGTTCGAGCCGCGGTCCCACTCTTGCCCTCGTCGCCTCTCGGAGGTGCGACAAATGTCCTCATTCCCTGTCGACGATTCGTTTTTCCGATCACACTTCGAGCGCGTCAATCGACTGGACGACCGCTCGTATGAGCAGGTCCGCCCGGCATATCGATTGGGCCAGGAGGCCGCCGACGCCGTGTGCAACGACACCCACTGCTTCGAGGAGATCGAAAAGGACCTCGAGAACGGCTGGCTGAACATTCGCGTCGGTGGCGGCGATTGGGCGTCGGTGCGTGAATTCGCACGCGCCGGCTTCGATCACGCGCGCCAGGGGCGGATCGAGAATGCGCCGCCGGCGGGCGACGCCGACCGGCCACCGTATGCCGATCCGTTGGGCCGAGCGCTCGATCCGTCCGCGCCGGAGTCCGAGCGACTCTGATCTTGGGCGAGCCAGTGACGGTTGCGGGATGACGGTTCGAGGGGCAATTCTCTCGGACCGCCTTCCCCGACCATGACCACACGTCGCGACTTTCTCCGTACCTCCAGCAGCGCCGCCGCGCTTCTCGCCGGCGCACCATCGCTGCTTTTGCGCTCACGCGCCGATGCCGACATCGTGATTCGCAACGGCACCGTCTTCGACGGACTCGGCGGCCCCGGCCGTGAGCTCGACGTCGCGATGGTCAACGGCAGCATCCTGGCCATAGGCAAACGGCTTTCGCATCGCGGCTCGGTCGAGATCGATACGCGCGGACGCGCCGTCGCGCCGGGGTTCATCGACATTCATTCGCACGGCGACGGATCGCTGTGGTCGGATCCGCGAGCCGAGTCTCTCGTTCGTCAGGGCATCACGACGATCGTCGTCGGACAGGACGGTTCGTCGCGCGCGCCGCGCGAACCGGGGGCGAACGGCGAAGGCGAGCGGTCCTACAATCGTTTCGGCGAGCTCTGGTCCGCGATCGAGACGCTTCGCCCTTCAGTGAACGTTGCGTCGATGATCGGACTCGGCACAGTGCGGGCTGTCGTGATCGGCGGGAAAGATCGGCCCGCGACTCCCAATGAGCTCGCGCGAATGACGGCCATGGTGCGCGACGCAATTGCCGACGGCGCATGCGGGGCGTCGTCGGGGCTGGAGTACACCCCCGGGGCGTTCGCTCCCCTGGATGAGTTGATCGCTCTCTGCAAGCCGCTGGCGGCGCAACGTCTGCCGTACGCGACGCACATGCGCAACGAGGACGATAGGCTGATCGAAGCGATCGACGAGTCGATCGCCGTCGCACGCGGCGCCGGATGTCCGTTGCAGATCTCTCATCTCAAGACCCAGGGCCCGCGGAACTGGAGCAAGCTCGACACGGCATTCGCGCGCATCGCCGCGGCGCGCGCCGCCGGTTGCGACGCAGCCTTCGACCGCTATCCCTACGTCGCGTATCAGACGGGACTCTCAAATCTCTTCCCGGTCTGGAGCCGCGACGACAGCACCGGCGCATTCCTCAAGCGACTCGGCGATCCGTCGACCGCCGACCGAATCAAGCAGGAGACCTTGGCGAAGGTCGAGCTGATCGGCGGATGGGACAACGTGATGATCGCCAATGTTTCCAATGCCGGCGATCGTCCGGCCGAGGGTGCGAGGCTTGGTCGCTACGCGGGAAGTTTGAGCGCCGACCCGTACGCGACGGCGGTCGCGCTGCTCCAACACAGCCACGGCTCAGTCGGCATGGTGGGATTCGCGATGAGCGAAGACAATCTCGATCGGATTCTCGCGCATCCGCACGGCATGGTCTGCAGCGACGGCGGTGCGTTCGCCGTTGACGGCCCCACGCGCCGCGGGCACCCGCATCCGCGCGGACTCGGCACCTTCCCGCGCATTCTCTCGCGCTACGTGCGAGAGCGAAAGGCGCTCACGCTCGAGCAGGCGATCAACAAAATGACCGCGCTGCCCGCGTCGCGAATCCATCTTCGCGATCGTGGCCGCATAGCGACGGGCATGGCGGCCGACGTTGTGGTGTTCGACCCTGCGACGGTTGCCGACAAGGCAACGTTCGAGGAGCCGTTCCAATATCCAGTGGGAATCGACACGGTCATCGTGAACGGCGTCGTCGCACTCCGCGACGGACAGCGCTCGGACCGTCACATGGGCCGAGCGCTTCGCGCGTCGACGAAGTAAGCCTCAGGTGGATCTGATGTACGCGCAGCCCGCTTCCTGCGCGCGCAGCACCGCGTAGACGCCGGTCGGCTGCAGGATGAAGCCAGGCACCAGGTTCGCCTTGATCTCGTCGTACACTGCCTTTTGCTCGAGCTTGAAGTTGCGCGCGATCGTATTCGCATAGTTTCGCGTCGCACGATCGCAGGCGAGCAGAATGTGGCCGTGCGCGGCGAGCCATGTGAAGTTGGCTTGCGGCTCCGCCGAATCGGGCGCAGCACGACGGCCGGCGATCCAGGGATTGCGCGTCGCCCAATCGTCGCTCCCTGGTGCTTTGATTTTCTTGTCCTTGCCGATCTCGTACTTCTGCCACATGGCATCGTTGAACGCCATCGGGATCGCCTGGTGCCGAACGACGACGACAGCTTGAACGTCGTGCTCGCCGGCGCCCGCGGCGTCGCGCATGCCGCTGACGAAGAAGCTCGCATTGGCCACCGCCATGCCGTCTTCGATCTGCGGCGAGTCGAACACCGCCTTGTGCTTCGCCGTGAGTCGTGCGAACCACGAATCGTCCCACTGCGTGGACCGCGCGCCCGACGATGGCGCCCCCGCCGGCGCCGCGGCGGACGTCGCTGCTGCCGCCGGCGACGCGCAGCCCGCACCCGCGAACACGATGGCGGATGCCGCGATCTGGCCGAGGAATTCACGACGAGGTGTGGACTCGGAGCTCATGCGTCTCTGGGTTGAGTTTTTACTAATGTTCGAGTGGGACTCGCTGAATCTCGTCCGACTCGATGATGTGCATGCCAGGTTCGGCGCGGCGCGCCGCGTCGACCAGCGCGGCCGCCACACGCGCCGCGCGCACCGGCTTGTACTTGCCCGGCACCAACCAACCGAGGCGAGCGCCGATCAGCTCGCCGAGCCGCGGTTTCTCGCGCTCGCCGACGAGGAGCGACGGCCGAGCGATGATCAGCGAACGAAAGCCCAGCGTGCGCAGCGCGTCCTCCAGCTCGCCCTTCACCCGATTGTAGAAGACGCGAGACTGGGCCGACGCGCCAAGAGCGCTGACGAGCACGAAGTCCTTCACGCCCTCTCGAGCACCGAGCGTTGCGGCGGCCAGCGGAATGTCGTGATCCACGCGGCGAAATGCCTCCTGCGATCCAGCCTGTTTGATCGTCGTGCCAAGCGCGCAGAAGATCTGATCGACCGAGAACAGGCTCGCATGGTCCGAAAGCTTCTCGAGGTCGACCACTTCCGTGCGGAGCTTTCCGTCTCGAACGCCATCGATCGGTCGCCGAGTCAACGCAACCACGCTGCTCACCGTTGGATCGGCGAGAAGCTGACGCAGGATCTCTTTGCCCACCAGTCCGGTTGCCCCCAATACCAGGACCGACCGAGCCGAGTCGCTCATGGGTGCAAGATAGCCCGCTCGTCACAGAGGGCCGCGTTCGATTTTGGGACGGCAGGTCCCACAGTCGAACGAGCCGCGGAACATCGGACGGCCGCGCCAAGGTGTAACGCGTTACCGCGCAACGACATCAGACAGGCGGAGCAGGGCATGCTTGTTCCATAGGGCTGGCCTGTCTCCCGAACCCGCCGAATGGACATTTTCCTTCAGGACATCCGATACGCCGCGCGCAAACTCCTCCGCTCGCCGGCGTTCACCGTGATCGCGGTTGCGACGCTCGCGCTGGCCATCGGCGCGACGACGTCGGTGTTCAGCATCGTCAACGGCGTCCTGCTCAAGCCGTTGCCGTACCGGAACACGTCGGAGCTCGTGAAGCTCGGGTCAACGGGTAAGACACCCGGTCTGGTCCACATGTCGGTGCCAGACTTCATCGACTACAGCAATCAGACGCACAGTTTCGTCGCGATCGCGCAAGTCCAGGACGGGAATAGCGCGAACCTTCGTATCGCCGGTTCGGATGCTGTGCGACTCAGGTCATCATCCGTAGGAGCGCGCTTCTTCGAGCTGCTCGGCGCACCAATGCAGCAGGGTCGAGGCTTCCTGAGCGGTGAAGATGAGAAGGGCGCTCGGCCGGTCGTCGTGCTCTCCGACAAGCTCTGGCGACAGCAGTTCGCGGGGGACGAGCACATCGTCGGTACGTCGATCTCGCTCAACGGCACCGACTACACCGTGGTCGGCATCGCTCCGCCGTCGGTGACCTATCCCGACCGTCCGGATCTCTGGATTCCTTTCGTGTTCGAGTCGTGGATGACGGATCCGGAGAATCGCGGCGCGCACTTCATCTCCGCCGTCGCGAGGCTCCGTCCGGGTCTTACTGTCGACGATGCCAAGCGCGACATGGCCAGTGTTGGCGCGCGTCTGCAGAAAGAGTATCCGCGGACGAATGCTCCATTCAGCGGCGGCGCCCAGGACCTTCAGGAGTCGATCGTCGGCGACGTCTCAGGCCTGCTCTACACCATGCTTGGCGCCGTGGGGTTCGTGTTGCTGATCGCCTGCGCCAATGTCGCGAACCTGCTGCTCGTTCGCGCCTCGTCGCGTGAGACGGAGATCGCCGTACGAACGGCGCTCGGCGCGGGTCGCGGTCGCATCATCAGACAGCTCATCACCGAGAGCCTTTTGATCTCCGCGGCGGGCGCGTGCATCGGAGGCGCACTCGCTGCCTGGTCGGTCGACGCGATCGTGGCGATCGGCCCGCGTGGATTGCCGCGTCTTCAGGACATCACCGTCGACGGACGCGTCCTCGCATTCACCGTCGTCGTCGCGCTCGTCACCGGCTTCGCCTTTGGGTTGATGCCGGCGTTCCATGCGGCAAAGAGCGAGCTCGGACAGATGCTGAAGGAAAATGTCCGCGGCACGAGCGGCCGTCGCGCGACGCAGCGCACGCGCAGCGCGCTCGTCGTCACCGAGATGGCGCTGGCCGTCGTGCTTCTGATCGGCGCCGGGTTGCTCATTCGCAGCTTCATGAAGCTCGTCAACGTGGATCCCGGTTTCCGAACGGAGAACGTCGTGTCGTTCAACGTCTCGCTTCCGGACAAGAAGTACTCGCTGGATCGAGATCTTCGCCGGTTCGCCGCCGATGTAAAGCGTGGACTGGTCACGCTGCCCGGAACGCAGTCTGTTGCCGTCGCGTTCACGCGTCCGCTCGAGAACCAGAGCATGCGCGTTGGATTCGACGTCGAAGGACAACCCGAGGCGCCGGCCGACAAGCGAATCACGACGGACGTTCGCCCGGTCTCGTCCGACTTCTTTTCCACGATGGGAATGCGTCTGATTCGTGGACGCTTCTTCACGCCGGCCGAAGAGAACTTCGGCGTGCCGCTTGTCGTCGTGGTGACCGAAAGCTTCGTGAAGCGCTACTTCCCGACGAGCAATCCAATCGGGCAGCGCATCAAACTGGGAATTTCACACGACACCGCCGCCGTGAATTCGAGCGTCACCGCGGGCGGTGAGATCGTCGGCATCGTGAATGACGTCCACCAGCGCGGTCTGAACGACGACGTGTATCCGGCGGTGTACATCGGTTGGGGAACGCTGCCGCTCACGGACATCGCGTTCGTTGTTCGCTCGAACGCGGAGACGCAGGCGATCGCCGCCGGAATCCGCGAGCGTGTGCGGACGGCCGATCCAGCCGTGCCGATTTTCGATCTCACCACGATGAAGCAGGTCGTGACGCAGTCAGTCGCGCAGCCGCGCTTTTATATGCTCCTGCTCACCGCGTTCGCTGGTCTTGCGCTCGTGCTCGCCGCGATCGGGATCTACGGCGTGATCTCGTATTCCGTCAGCCAGCGGACCCGTGAGCTCGGCATTCGCATCGCGCTCGGCGCAACGCAGGATCGCGTCGTTCGACTCGTGCTCGGTCAGGGCGTGGCGCTCACGATGCTCGGCGTGGCGGCGGGACTCGTTGGCGCTTATTGGCTGATGCATTTGCTTGCCGCTCTTCTCTTCGGCGTCGACCCGACCGATCACCTCACATTCGTCGGCGTCGCGGTCGTGCTTGGCGCTGTTGCTTCGTTGGCGAGCTACGTTCCGGCGCGACGAGCCGCTAAGGTGGATCCCGTCATTGCCATGCGCGCTGACTGAGTTCGCGTTCGGTCAGTGGCCCGACGACAGACGCGCGGCGATCGCCTCGGCCAGCCGATCGGTGGCGCCGGGCGCGTGCTCGAGAAACAGATTCGGTTCGATCAGCTCGAGCTCCGTGAGCACGAAACCCCCGTCGAGCGCCACGCCGTCGATCCGCGCGTAGAGCGGCGTCTCCGAGAGGACTGTCAACGCGCGCGCGGCTTGTGCCGCGAGATCGTGCGGCGGCTCGATCAAGGTGACACTGCCACCGTACTCGGTCTGCACGCGGAATTCACCGTCGGCTGCACGTTTGATCGCGGCATGACTGAATGCGCCTTCGATGAACGTGAGCGAATACTCGCCGTCGCGCGCGATCTCATCGACGAATGGCTGCACGAGCACGTCGCCCAACGCGGTTGCTCGTGAGACGCGCGCGCGCGCTTCGTCGTCGAGCGGCATGGACAGCGCGTGCGTCTCATAGCCGCTCGCGGACACAGCAGGCTTCACGACGAATCGATTCCACCCGCGCGCGCCGCATGCGTCCACGACGTCGTCCGGCGTTCCTCGCGAGATCACGACCGTGGGAACGGTCGCGACGCCGGCACCGTGGAGCTCGAGGAGATAGCGCTTATCGGCATTCCATGAGATCAGCGATGGCGAGTTCCATGTTCGGATGCCATGATCAAGCGCTGAAGCCAGAGTAGAAATTCTTCGTGCCGTCTGTGATAATCCCAACACGAGCGGACGACGACAGCGTCGAACTGATCCCAGTCGCGGCCCCGCGACCACACTGCGGGCTCCGCGGCGATCCCGAGGCGATCCAGCGCGGCGAGCAGTCCTCGGTCGTCGGGCGCAAGTCGTGGCGCCTTTTCATATGTCGCGAGCGCGACGCGCGCGCGCGTCGTCACCGTCGGAGATCTGGCATGAGGGGTCTCGTCATCGTCGACATGAGAACAGCAAGTTCATCGGTCGGTCGTATCCACGGCAAGCGCGAAACCGTGCCCGGCCGGCGGTCGTATCACTTTCGTGATCCCAACCCCACCATGAGAATCTTCCGCGCCATACGGTTTGCCGCAGTTGCAAGCGGTTTGCTTACAAGTTCCGCGGCCGCACAGGTGCTCGACCTCACCATACGCGACTACGGCGTCGCGATTGGTGACAAGGCGCACATGACCGGACTAAGGATCAACTATCGCGACCGCGATCTCAGAGAGATCAACGGCGTGAACCTGACGCTCTGGAGCCCGTACGAGCCACCGACCGGCGTGGTCAATGGCTTGGCGCTCGGCCTACCCGTCACGGGCGCTCGAACTGTGAATGGAGCGCTCGTCGGAGTTCTTGGCGGAGGCGTCTCCGGCTCGATCAACGGACTCGGTATCGGTGGCCTGGGACTCGGCGCCGGAGGCGACGCGAACGGAGTCATGCTCGGCCTCATTGGCGTTGGAGTCGGCGGCCGCATGAATGGCATTTCCATCGGCGGCATCGGCATGGGCAGCGGCGGCTCGATTCGCGGCATTCAAGTCGGTGGTGTTGGAATCGGCAGCGGCGGCGATCTAACGGGCATCAGCCTTGGAGTGGTCGGCGTCGGCGCGGCGGGTAAGGTTTCCGGTCTCGCGATCGGGGGCATTGGTGTCGGTGGCGGCAGCAGCTTCGAGGGCGTCGGAGTCGGCGGAATTGGTCTCGGCTCAGGCGGCAACATGACTGGCTTGATGATCGGCGGAGTCGGCGTCGGATCCGGAGGCAGGATCAGGGGCCTGAGTCTCGCGGTGGGCGGTGTTGGCGCCGTTGAGTTGCAGGGAGTTGCCGTCAGCGGTCTTGGCGCTGGGGCCAAGTACGCGCACGCGATCGTCCTCACACCGGGTTACTTCAAGATCGAGGACGGCGGCCGATTCGACGGCGGCGCGATCGGCGGGATCACCAATGTGAGGGGAGCGCAGCATGGCCTCACGATCGGCCTGTTCAATTATGCTCGGGAGCTGCATGGAGCGCAGATCGGTCTGATCAACGTCTCCGAGAACGACGGCAATCGCCGCGTGCTTCCGCTATTGAGCGTGCGCTGACCTGCGCGCGAGAGCGCGCTTACGGCACTCCTGGCTGCGGCGGACGACGTGGAGCGCGCGACATCTCGTCGAGATAGGTGAGGGTCGTCAGCAACACCTGATCGAAATTCTTGAGCGCTTCGCTCTTCGATGTCGGGCGGCCTGCCGCGCTGCGAGTCCGGTACTGTGGCACGGCGCCCAGATCGAAGCTCGTGAGGACCAACAAGGCGGAGTCGCCGCGAAGCGGCTGAAGCTGAATCGCGACGAGCAGATCCGAATTCAGCGCCTTGCTGATGTCTGCCGCGCCGCGCGTCTTGGCGAGGACAGCACTCACTGAATCCTGGTCGACGACGACGTATTGCTGCCGCCTTCCGCTCAGCGTTCGCCGAAGGCTGTCCGCCACCGCGCGTGCGAGGAGCGTTGCCTCGGGCCAATTGCGCTGCTCGGGTGGCTCAGCAACAACGATTCGCCGAGGTCCAGCTGGCGCACTGATGCCGCCGCCGGAGTTCGCCGCGATGATGGAGTCCGTCACCTTCCGCTGTGTTTCCGCCGCAAGCTTTGCCTTGGCAATCGAGTCCGAAATCTTTGTGGCTTCCATGCGCTTCCGCACGATGTCGGCGATGCGGACCGAGTCGGCGTGTGTGAGCGTTGGCTTGGCCGGCTTTGGTACAACTGCCGCCGTCTTCTTTGCCGTGGTGTCGATCGTTGGAGCGGGAAGCGGTGTCGGCGTGGGGCGCACAGCCGGCGGCGCCGGCGGCGTCTTTTGAGAACGTGAAACCACGTATCCCACGCTGCCGATCGCCGCAACGAGAATCGCGACGGCGGCCGCGGCGGCCCAGGGACGCCGCACTTTCCTCGCGCTCACGGCCGCGTCCTCGGGCGTCAGCCCGAGCGGCATCGTCATCGAATCGAGCTCATGCAGGATTTCATCCGCGGTCTGCGGACGCTGCGCCGGATCTTTGGCGAGGCAGCGCATGATGAGCGTCGACAGCGACCGAGGAACGGACGCGGAAATTTCGTGCAGCGGCTTTGGATCGCGCGTCAGCTGCGCCGCGAGCGTTTCACGAGGCGACGGTCCGGTGAATGGCGACACGCCGGTCACGAGCTCGTACGCAAGGAGTCCGACCGCGTAGATGTCCATCCGATGGTCCGCCGTCGCGTCGCCTGCGAGCTGCTCGGGCGCCATGTACGCCGGAGTCCCAATCGCGATGCCCGCCGACGTCACACCGCTCAGCGGCATCGCGGCACTGAGCGCTTTGGCAACGCCGAAGTCCGCGACGAGCGCGTGTGATCCCTGTGTAAGAATATTTGCCGGCTTGATGTCTCGATGGATCACACCATGCGAGTGCGCGAATGCCAAGGCGTCGACAACGTCGTGAAGAACGCGAATGACCTCGCGCACACTGAACGCGCGCTTTCGCTCGAGGGCCGCGCGCAACGATTCGCCCTCTATATACGGCATTGTATACCACAACAGATCGCCCTGCTCGCCCGCCGAGAGCAGCGGGACGACATGCGGATGCTGTAATTGCGCGGCGACCTGGATCTCGCGCCGAAATCGATCGCGGTTCACACCGGCCGCCAGCTCCGGTGGGAGCACCTTCACGACCACTTTGCGTCCGAGGTTGCGGTCGATGGCCACGAAGACGCGGCTCATACCGCCACCAGTCAACTCACGATCGAGCTGATAGTTGGTCCCCAACGCTTCCTGCAGGTGCTCGGCGAAACCAGTCATCGGGTGCGATTGAGGAAATGCTAAGGGCCCTGAGCGAAGTACGTGTCTGATTCAAGAATTAGGACCTTCGTCCCGGTTGTCCGCCAGACATGGTGTCGCAAGCTTACTAATTGGACACAATCAGAGACGAAAACGGTCAGCGTTGTTCGAACGTGATGAGAATCACGACAAGAGATGCAATTGACCCTTTCGCGCTGGTCGAGGGACTGTAAGATTAAAGCGCTTTAATGTCGCAGGACACATCCTCATTCCATTCTCCCAAAACCGACCGTGGCACGAGCAAACTCGAAGAGCAGCCCCAAGCGGGCGAGCGCCGACTCGGTGATCCCGAAGAACGTCCTCGCCAAGGAAATCGCGAGGATCCTCGAGGATCAAGATCTGACGCAGACCGAAGCCGCCTACATCATGCGCGATGCCCCATCGCAGATCTCACTCGTCGTGACGGGTAAGCTGCGCGGATTCTCTACGGAGCGACTGCTGCGCATGTTGGCGCGACTGGGTCGTGACATCGACATCGTCATTCGCCCATCGAAGAGCAAGGCCGGACGGGTCAGCGTCGTTAGAAAATAGCCGCTGACCCTCGTGCGTCGCGACGCCGCCGATTCCCCCCGGCGCGTCGGCGCCGACGGTCCTTAGACCAGCGGCTCGTCAGACAATCGCCAACTCCCCGCCCCAGATCTTCGCTCGGTCGCGGCCGCTCCGTTTCGCATCATAGAGCGCCTCGTCGGCCCGCTCGATCATCGTGCGCCCGGTGGTGTCGTCGCCGATGGCGCTCGTCGACGCGACCCCGATGCTGATCGTCAAGTGCATCCGTTTCCCATTCACGAGGAACGGGTGCGTCCGCACCGTATCGCAGAGTCTCACCGCTGCGCGATTGGCGCCGCCGAGATCGGTGTCGGGGAGTAGGGCTAAAAATTCTTCACCCCCCGCCCGAGCCACGATGTCCCCCGCGCGGGCCGTGTGAACGAGCAGCGCACCGAACTCGCGCAGCACGATGTCCCCGGCGACGTGCCCGTACGTGTCGTTGATCGACTTGAAGTGATCGAGATCGATCGCGAGCACTGACAGCTCGCTGCCCGCACGTCGCGAGCGCGCGATCTCGTGTAAGATCACTTGATCCAGGCCGCGCCGGTTGAAGCAGCCGGTCAGCGGATCGGTCAGCACCTTGCTCGCCATCTCGAGACGAACGCGGTCGTACGCGCGGCCCACGCGCGTGACCGCATCGGGACTCCGGTCCGCATCCGCGTTGTACGCCGCGCCGAAATCGCCCGCCTCCACACTCTCAAAGAGCGTCACGATCCGCTCGAGACGCAGGCGGAAGCTCCCGTACTGGATAATGAACACGACTCCGGCGATCACGAACAACCCAAGCGACCACAACTGCTCCGCCCATGGCAGCTCTGCGCCGAGCCGATTCGCTTCGACGGTCAGCCCCACGAACCCCATCGAGACCGCCACGAGCGTAATCGCCGCGTGCTTTCGGCCGAAATACGACTCGGAGAGATGAAGGACGAAGAAGGCGAGGATGAGAATTCTGTAGTAGTACGGCGGTGTGGTCGACGCGACCGTGGACCAGAAGATGAAAATGAGGTCGGACGCGATGGTGAGGCCGACCAGCAGGTTTCCCGCCGTCCCGGTGTGGTGCAGCCGCCAGCCGATGAGGCTAACGACGATCATGTAGCCGGCGATCACCAGGAAGAGCCAGGGACCGCTATCGCGAAGGACGCCGGTCTGCTGCAGACCGAATGCGACACCACCCGCCGCGAGCGCCAGGCCGACGCGAACTCGCCCCTGCCAGAGAAGAACCTCGGCATTGGCGTGCGCCGGCGCACGCAAATCACGATCAGAGGGGGAATGCACGGAGGGACAGATCGTCGTATAGCGTATCGACGAGTCCGCGCTCATAATGGTAATATCCGATTCACCATTTGGGCCCCAGACGACAGGGCCCGCGCGTTGTCAAACAGCGTCCGTTTGGGGGGACGACGTGCGCAAGCTTTTCGCCTTCCTCGGTGCGACGATCGGCGCCTACGCCGGCTGGTACGCAGGCGCCATGATCGGCTTCATGACCGCGTTCATCGTCAGCATGATCGGCACCGGCTTCGGGATTTACGTCGGGTACGGGTTGGCCAGGAACTACGAGTGAGCCGATCGTCTCCACGACGCCGGGAAATCGAGAGCTCTTCACGAATAGCGACGGCAGCTTCGTCCTCCGCGACGTGGCCCCTGGAGAGCTCCGGATCACCGCGCGCCGGGTCGGGTTTGCGCCGCTCGACACAACCGTCGATGTCGCGCGACAAGATACGCTTCGGCTGTCGCTCGGTGTGTCGCTGATCACGATTCAACTGCCGGCCATCCACTCGCTCGCCAAATCGTGCGCGCATCCCGGTGGGTCGGATGCGCAAATCGGACTCGAGCTCGCGCAACTGTTCGATCAGGTCAAGGAGAACGCGGTCCGCAATCGGCTGCTATCGCGCACCTATCCGTTCGAGCTCGACGTCGAGCGGAAGATCTCACGCCCCGAGCCGCTGCTCGAAGCGCGGTTCGTTGCCTATGACACGGTCGTGCTCACGAGCGACCGCGCGTGGCGCTACGCGCCTGGAAAGATGCTCGGCACTCGAGAATACCAGGGCGGCGTGTTCGCCGGCCGGTGGTCCACCATCACGATGCCGGAGCTGGCGGACTTCGCCGACGAGCGGTTTCTCCTCAATCACTGCTTCGACTTCGGCGGTGTCGAGGTCGTCGACGGCGACTCACTGCTGCGCGTCGACTTCGCGCCAGCACCGGTCGTGCACACGCCGGACGTCGCGGGCGCCATCTTCCTCGATGCGAAGACCTATCAGCTGCGCGTCACCGATCTCTCGCTGGTGAACCTCACCCGGCAGCTGCGCGGCCAGCTGAGCGGCCAGTCGATCCGCGCGCACTTCAACGAAGTGATTCCCGGAGTGTCCGTGCTCAACGCGGTGTCGTCGGTCGTTTTTCCGAAGGAGGACAGGAGTATTGGTCCTCGCGAACCGGCGACCGAGAATCACCGGATTCTTCGCGTTCGGTTCCTGCGAGGAAGACCCTGACAGTCGGTGGATTCTGGCTCGGCGCGCCGCGCAGGCCACGACGCCGGAAA
>Ga0310811_10007484_pt1 | contig 13998 bp, 11 predicted proteins | sample YCmetagenome_FD_207642 | JGI IMG/M metagenome (GOLD analysis project Ga0310811, IMG submission 207642) | Soil microbial communities from experimental microcosm in Duke University, North Carolina, United States - YC | ecosystem: Engineered > Artificial ecosystem > Soil microcosm > Unclassified ... | reverse complement strand
GTGAGTAGTAGGCGAGCCCCCCGAGCTGCGCATGGGCCACTGGGTCCTCGGGGTCCAGAGCGAGGGCGTCCTGAAATGCGGCGAGGGCCTCCTTATTCTGATGTCCTAAGGAAAGGGCCACCCTAAGATTGCGCTGGCTGACACCGTCCAGCGGGTCGAGCACGACAGCGTGTCGCGCGGCGGCGATAGCCGGCTCGGTCCGGCCCATGTAGACGGCGAAGCGGCCGTAATTTAGCAGCACCCGTGCATTGCCCGGCGCGAGCGCGAGCGCCCGCTCCTACTCATCATTCGCCCGGGTGAAATCCAGCGCTCCGTACGAGAAATAGTAGGCCAGCGCCAAGTCGCCCTCGGCAAGGTCAAGCGCCAGCGCCTTGTGGAAGCTCTCACTAGCATCCGGTCCCGACGCCTGGCTGGCATAAATAGTGAGCGCGGCCGATCGGTTGGCGAACGCGAGCGCGTAGTTCGAATCCCCAGCCCGACTGCCTCGGTATAGGCGGCGATCGCAGTTTGGTATTCCTTGTCATTGAGCGCTGCGAGGTCGGCCTTCCGGCCACGCAGGTACGCATCGAACGCAGCCGGGTTGCGCGTCCCGCCCAGCTCAGGTCGCGATCATAGGTTTGGGACCAGACGTGGTTTAACGTAACGTGAATCAATTGCCTTGCACGGCGAAGAAGGTACGCCGTGTTCCCTAACAACGTTAGGTGCGACATACGCAAAAAAAGCGGCCGGGAATACCGGCCGCTAGAAGTTGGTGAGCAGTGCCGGGGGGCTGGCATTACTTCACCGTATGTTCAAAGCGTCGCACCGTCATCCTGACGGATCGCTCGGGTTCATCCCTGAGCCGCGACGCGTGTCAGATGTTAGGTATATTGCATTGCGGTCACATATCGGGAGCTTACCTATAGCGTCGTCAGACTAGGCTGACGTGGAATCTACCTGCGCCAGACATGATGCAGTGCGATCTCAATCCGCCCCTACCTCTGGGGCACTCACCGAGCCAATGTGGATTTTTCGGCACACCGCGAGGCCGTGGCCTCGCAATTGGTTGTTGGTCGCTCGTGCACGACCGGAGACGCAGGACTGCACGCTTTCTTACGGGACGGCACCGATGATGCAGACTTGGGGACATTTGGTGGGACCGAGCGCGTCGCATATGGAGTGAACGATTCAGGTTACGTCGTCGGTACGGCTCAGTCGACCGGAGATGGTTCCTTCCGCGCATTCGTCTATGACGTTGTCATCAAGCATCAAATAGGCACGTTCGGGGGTGTGAACAGTGCTGCCTACGGAATCAATGCAGCCGGAATTCTTGTTGGCGATGCCAATAACACCAGTTTCGACAGAGAGGCGTTCCTATACGATGGCAATACGCTCTACAACCTAAATGCGTTCATCAGCCCCACTATAGGCTGGACTATCAGGGACGCGCGCGATATAGATGCTCATGGGGCCCGCTCCCGTGGGTACTTTCAGAATCGATTCAGTTCACCAATAGAGCTTGCGTCAGGGCTCCCCATGCTGAAGCACCACGCCTCAGGAGTTGGGCTCGGCATAATCGCCGCCGGCTGAGCGCCCTGAGAAATGCTTTGGGCAGACGCATGGTCTTTGGGTAAATCGCTTATGAAAACCTGACCGTTACACCGGCGCCTTCATTGCACGAGCAAAGAGGCAGGTGAGCCTCCCCGTTCGAGGAAAGACTCACGCGTTGTTTGCACGCCCGTCTGCACCTGTCAACCGGAGCTCACAGCACTAGCACGAACAGGACGTAGACCGATTCGTCCCGGCGCAGAAAGCCACCGCCCGATGAGGCGGATGACCCCGTGCAGTGCGCGCCTGGGGTGCGCCAGCCACGCGTCTACCTGATAGCTGCGATGTTCACCGTGCAGACACCATTCGCAGAAGTGCTCACAGTTGTTCGTCAACAGCCGGTAGCCGTCCTCGCCCATCCGGGAGCGCGCCCGACGGATCACTTCTCGACTAGAGAAGATAGGTGGGCGATCAAATCTGACCCAAACAGGGCGGCCGCGGGCGAACCGATCGAGAGTTGTTTCTTCCACCGGCCTTCTGCGAAGGCCGTGTACAAGTCCCGCATAGTGCACGATCTTGCCCCCGCCAACATAGATCCCGTGATGCAGATATCCGCGACGCGGTGTGACAATGTGCGAGCCCAACAGAGGTTCCTCGTTGGCTACCAAACGCCATTTAGCGCTGTGTAAGCTCACACTTAACTGGCTTTGGCACTTTGAGATCCGCTGTGGTCGCGATGCGCAGAAGTCCTCGCAGTTGTTCTTTCTTTGCGAACTTGACTCAGTCGAGCGCGTGACGTCGCGACGTTGTGCGGCTGCAGTCAATGCGGGTTGATCGATGTCGCCCATGTCATGCCTGTTTGCAAGTCACATGCCATGCGCCCTCTCTAACCCGAGGGCTCCGGCGACAGCCACCAACGGGCGCTCGCTTTGCCGACGTGCCCCGAGCAACGAACACCGTGAGATTTCTTAGAGTCAGAAAGGTAATTCAAGTCAGCGGAGTGTCTCGCATACCGATTCATCGGCTGCTGTAACGAGCGGCAACCTTTAACTCATCACCGTCGCGGCGCCGCGATCGCTTGCGGCTGCCACAACGGGCTGCGGCTTGCAGGGGATCTTGGATTCGAGTGACATCGCCTAGGTCCGATTCAGTGGTCAACCGCACGGCGCACGCGAATCCACCCACTCTGGCACACGCCTTGCACGCCTTGGCTGTGGCCACACGTGAGCGTTTTGTCTGGAGTCACAATGAAGATCTGCAAGTCGACATCAACCGCTGCATCGCGCGCAGTACCCGCGTCCGACTCAACAACGGTCGCGACTACCGCATCTGCAGTCAGCGCCTTGCGCACCCCGCCATCTCTCCTGGGGGCTTTAACCATTTGCGCGACCCTTTGCGGGCTTTGCAGCGCCACAGCAGCTGTGCCGGAGTTACCGGTAAAAAAAGAACTTACGCTGCAGGTTGCCAATCAACTAGCCGATGCGGCTCAGGCCGAAGCCGAGAAACGTAATGCAGCTGTCGTCATTACCGTTGTGGACGACGGCGGCTACCCCATTGTGCTGCGTCGCCTCGACAACACGCAGGTGGCCAGCGTGCAAGTCGGTATCGACAAGGCGCGCACCGCAGCGATCTACCGTCGGCCGAGCAAGGACTTCGAAGATCAGGTGAAAAACGGCCGCGTGTCCGCGCTCGCGCTCGCCGGAGGCGTGCCGCTGCAAGGGGGGCTGCCGATCAAGGTTGACGGCGTTGTGGTGGGTGCAATCGCAGCCTCGGGTAACACGCCGCAGGAGGATGAAGACATCGCCGCCGCGGGTCTTGCCGCGCTTGACGCGCAGCAAGAGGCGCGCTATTTCCCGGCGGCGTTGGTGGATGTGGCCTTCTCCAAGGGCACGCCGATTCTCGAAACGAACTCGTACAAGGTACACGCTAGTCGGCGCGACACGCCGGGTCTGGCCGAAGTGCATCTATACGAAACCGACGTGATCCACGTATTGAAAGGTTCGTCTACCCTCGTCGTCGGTGGCAGCCTGATCGATCCAAGAGAGACCGCATTCGGCGAGGTCCGCGGCAAGGGCATTGTCGGCGGGACCAGTTATGCGCTGAAGGCTGGCGACGTCATGGTCGTGCCTCCGCATACCCCGCATTGGTTCAAAGACGTAACAGCGCCGTTCCTCTATTACACAGTCAAGCCTATTTCAAAGTAAGCCCGGGAAAAGTGACGATGTGAAGAGTTCCACACGCGGTAGGACGTAGTGGCACGCGCAATGGCATTCGTAGGCCGCGCACGTAGATTGAGGTTGATCAATTAAACGCCCGCGGTTCGGGTTTCGATCAGAACTTCGGGGAAAAAGGGGTCGTTGTCCAAGGTCAGGCTAGCCGCCTGGCGCGGAGAATCACGCCGAAAGTGAAGCTCTTGCGCAGGAAAGTAAATCTGCCTGTACGCGCGGACGGTTTCCTCGGGTGGCAGCCCCTCCTGCGCGCGTGCTACTGCGCGCTTCAATGCGGTGTCGAAGCTGCAGTCGATCCAGAGCGAAACGTCATGATGGTGCTGATACTCGCGCTTCAGTAGATAAATGCCTTCGAGCAGAATGATGTCAATGTCGGAAAACTGGTAGTGGAATTTTCTGTAGGCACTTGCGGTTTCCTCCGCGAAGTCTGCCTCGACGCTTACCCACCGTCGCTCACGTAACGGTACTACAAGCTTTTCGAACATGTCTTCAAAGCGGAACGCGTTTGTGTAGAAGTGCTCGGCGGGCCTTGTCGAACTGAATCTTTCATGCGGCAAGCGCAACCAGCCGTCAATATTGACTACGGCGACCGTGAATCCCCGGTCACGCAGGTGGCGGTCGATTTCTCGCGTGAGGTGGCCCTTGCCGCTCCCATCGATGCCGCTTATTGCAACCAGCGTGCTGCGTCGAGGGTCGACCTGTCGTTGCGCGGACGCAATCCGGGCGACCGCCGTTTGCACAGAAAGCTCTGGTGCTTTAGCTGTCGGGGTCATTACCACCGAGGGGTGCAGTTTACGTGCCAGCTATAGTGGCGCTGAACGGGGGCTAGGGCGGCAGTGATTGAAGTACCCGCCGACGGCGGCAGAGCCGCAATGGGCTCCGGATCCGCGGCCGGTTGCGGGCCGCGATCCAGCGCCGGATCTATGTCCGCGCCTCAGTAGCACAACTGTCTGAATTCCTGGGAACGATCCGGCTGGCACGGCTCTTGCTTCGGAACTTGGTGCTTGCTCGCGCATATCGGCGCGACCCGGATACCCCACAACCAGAGGAGCGATGAGACATGACCTCGAAGACTGCGATTCTCGCTGCAGCCGTGAGCAGCCTTTTCGTGCTGACGACGACGGCGTTTGCGGCGGACGACGCCAACTCAGAGAAGTGTTATGGCGTGGCCAAGGCGGGAAAGAATGACTGCGCCGGCGGTGCACACGCCTGTGCGGGCCAGGGCACGAAGGAAAAGAGCGCCAAGGAATTCATCAAGCTGCCGAAGGGCACTTGTGAGCGCATCGTGGGCGGCTCTCTCACTCCCGGCAAGTAGTTCTTCCCCGTGGTGGGCCTTTCCGCTGCTCGGCCGACGCCAGCCCTCTCCCCGCGATCCGGGGAGAGGGCCATGGTCTCAGGTACTTGGCTGAGCACGGGCATCGGCCTTCGGGCTCAGCATCACGAAGAGATTATTTCCCGCTTGCCTTCGGTGGGTTGGTTTGAAGCTCACAGCGAGAATTACTTCGGGCCCGGCGGCACCCATCGCGAGCACTTGAGACAAATTCGTGCGAACTACGAATTGAGCCTTCATGGAGTCGGTCTTTCGATTGGATCTACCGACCCGCTGGACCTGCAGCACCTGCGTGAATTGAAGCGCCTCGTGAACGACGTCGAGCCCATGTTTGTATCGGAACATCTGTCTTGGGGCTCATCGGGCGGCCGACACCTGAACGATTTACTACCGCTGCCCTACACCGAAGAGGCGTTGCAGCACATGACGGCCCGGGTGCGCGAGGTTCAGGATGCCCTTGGGTGTCAGATTTTGATCGAAAATATTTCGAGCTACCTGCGCTTCAAGTGCTCAGAGCTGCCCGAATGGGAATTTATGACTGTGCTCGCACAGGAGTCAGGCTGTGCAGTGCTCCTGGACGTCAACAACGTCTACGTCAACGCAATGAATCATGGATTTGATCCCTACCGCTACCTGGATGGAATCCCGCGGACCGTTGTCAAAGAATTTCACCTGGCGGGCCATACGGTAGCTCGTATCCAGGAGCGCGAAATTCTCATCGATACGCATAACACGCACGTCTGCGGCGACGTGTGGAGTCTATACGCCGCGGCTGTGAAGCGTTTTGGGCCGGTGCCGACGCTCATCGAGTGGGACACGGACATCCCGAATCTCGAAACGCTTCAATCCGAAGCCGCAAAAGCCGACTGGATCTCGGAGCCTTTCCGTGTTGTCGCTGCGTAGCCTTCAAAGCTCATTCGCGGCGCATCTGTTCGAGGACGAGCTCGCATCCATTATTCCGTGGGTCCGCGCCGATGGCATCGATCCGGTCGCTCGTCTGAGAATTTATCGAAACAATCTGTGTGAAGGATTTCAGAAGACCCTTGCGCTTGAGTATCCGGTGATCCGCCGCCTCGTCGGGAATGAGTACTTTCGGCAGCTCGCCGTCGCCTTTCTTGGCTCTCATCCCTCCACCTCCGGCGATCTGCATCACGTCGGAGCGCCTTTTGCCGGGTTCCTGCGGGAGCAGTTCGCAGATACCGGGTACCTGTACCTCGCGGACGTGGCATCCCTTGAATGGGCGTACCAAGAATGCCTGGTGGCAGAGGAATTGGATCCCCTGGATCCTCTGACCTTGCGCGACGTTCCCGCGCAATCCTATGGAACGCTTCGGTTTACGCTGCGGCCCGCCTGCCGGCTCGTGCATTCACGATTTCCCGTCCTCAAAATCTGGGAAGCCAATCAGCCCGAAGCGCCCGCGGATGAAACGATCGACTTGGACATTGGGGCGGATTTCCTACTGGTCTTCCGGAATCCCATGGGCATCTATTTTCGTCGTATTCCCGAAGACGACCACCGGCTGCTTGCGGCCTTCGCCGCCGGCCGTTCTTTGGATGAGGCACTGGAACTGAGCCTGGCCTTAAACCCGCAGTTCAACCTGAGCGCCGCATTGCAGCGCTGCATTGAATTTGGCGTTCTTTCTCAAATGACGTTCTTCCAAAGTACCCCATAAGGAGTCCCTCATGTCGTCCCTGTTGAAACTTGCGGGCGCGCACGCCGCGCTAGGACGTCTCCTCGATCACTTCCGCTCTCTTGTGCTGCTGGCCACCCGCTTTTACGTCGGTTGGCAATTTTGGAAATCTGGGTGGCTCAAGGTGAGCTCGTGGAGCTCTACGTTGGATTTATTTCGCACCGAATACCATGTGCCCCTGCTGCCACCGCAGGTCGCCGCTGTGACGGGAGCGGGCGGGGAACTCTTCTTCCCGGCGCTGCTGTTCCTGGGCCTGTTCAGTCGGGTGGGAGCCCTGGGGGCGTTCTTCGTCAATGCCATGGCCGTCATATCCTACCGCCAGGTTCTCTTGGCTGAAGGATCAGAAGCCGCGCTTGGCCAGCACATTCTTTGGGGTTTCATGCTGTTAGTCCTCGCCGTGTTCGGGCCTGGCAAAATCGCCCTCGACAGCCGGTTGGAATCGCGCCTCGCCGCCCGCTGCCGACCGTTTACTCCTGCTCCAGCCGCCGCGGTGGGAGTACGCTGATGGCACGCGCTGCCGGTTGAGCGGATATGGCAGACCTTGAGTCTCTACAGCTACTGCGCACACTGGATGAGGATGTTGCGGCTAAGACCGGCACCGCATTCTTTGAGCACCTGGTCGGATCACTGGCCAAGACCTTGGATGCCACCTGCGCGTTTGCTTCGGAGATCGACACCGAGGCCTACCGAGCACACGTGCTCGCCTATTGGCACAACGGTGCACTGGGCGAGGTCTTTGAATATGGGCTCTCCGGAACACCCTGTGAGTGCGTGCTCGACAACGAGATCGTGGCGTTTCCGCGCAACATCCAGGATATGTTCCCGCGAGACCAGGAATGGTTTTCCAGTCTCGGTGCGCAGAGTTTCCTTGCCATTCCGCTCTGCGATGATCACGCCAAGATACGCGGACATCTCGCGGTACTCGACTCGAAGGAGCGCGATTGGAACGAAGCTGACTTCGAAGTGCTGCGGATCTTTTCCAAGCGGGCCGGCGCGGAGATAGAGAGGCGCGAACATCAAAGGAGACTGGAGGCGATGAACCTTGCGCTGCAGAAAGCCAACGCCCAGCTGCGGCAGGAAATCACGCAGCGGCTGCAGACTGAGTCACAACTGGCCACCACGACTGCTCGTTCAGAGCACGTCGCCGAGTTGCTGCGCGTCATCAACGCGGGAATTACCTCCAAGACCGGTACGGAATTCTTCAAAGAACTGGTGCGATCGCTCGCCGAGGCATTGCATGCCCACATCGTATTTGTGTCGCAGATCGATACCGAACGGTACGAGGCCGACGTCCTTGCAATCTGGCAAGGCCGCTCGTTCGGTGAGCCGCATCGCTTCAATCTGTCTGGCACTCCTTGCGAAAGCATCCTGGATGGTCAAATCGCCGCCTTTCCGCGTCGTGTGGCCGATTTGTTCCCGGGCGCGAAACCCATCCTGGAAAAGTTGGGCACTCAAAGTTTCCTCGCCATTCCCATTCTGGAAGAAGATACGACCGTGATCGGTCATATCGCGGTCCAGGATCAGCGCGAACGCGACTGGGGGGACACTGAATTTGGGATTCTCAGGCTCTTTGCTAATCGGGCGGCCGCCGAACTAAAGCGGCGCGGACACGAAAAGCGCCTCGAGGACGCCAACACGCAGCTGCAGCGAGCTAACGCGGCCCTGCGCCGCGAAGTCGCAATGCGCTTGGATACAGAGAAAAAACTTGAAAAGGCAACCAAGGCTTCCGAGGCGGCGAATCAGGCCAAGAGTCAGTTCCTGGCCCACATGAGCCATGAATTACGGACTCCGCTGAATGGAATATTGGGCTACGCTCAGTTGCTCAAGCGTGATGATGCCCTTACCTCCGATCAGCAGCACAGCGTGACAGTCATTGAACAATCCGGTGAGCACCTTCTTACTTTAATCAACGACCTCCTGGACCTGGCGAAGATCGAAGCCGGACGACTTGATCTGCACACCGGCTCGATCGACCTCCCCCAGTTGCTCAAGCAGGTCGTGGATCTGGTCTCAGTTCGCGCCAGACAGGCCGGAATTGGCTTCACTTTCCAGGTAACCCCCGAGGTTCCTTCACAGGTTCGCGGCGATGAACGCGCGGTGCGTCAGATACTGCTCAACCTTCTCGGCAACGCTGTCAAATTCACGAAGTCGGGAGGAATCGAGTTCCACGTGCGCACTACTCACGCCTCCAGCGACCGATGCGAGTTGCGCTTCGAGATTCGAGATACCGGCCGCGGCATCTCTGCGGCGGATTTGGACCGCATCTTTCAGCCATTTGAGCGCATCGACGGCCAAGCCCGGGTCGAAGGTACCGGGCTCGGTCTCTCAATTACACACCGGCTGGTACGAGCAATGGCTGGCCGGATCGACGTTTGCAGTGAAGTCGGCAAGGGCAGTACCTTTACGGTAACCCTGCCGTTTGAGTCTGAGAACCCCGGTGATATCTCCTACACCGTTCAGCGACGAATCTCCGGCTACTTGGGTCCACGACGACGCATTTTGGTGGTGGATGACGATGAGGGTAATCGTCATCTCGTCGGGCGGATGTTAGGAGACGTCGGTTTTCACTTGCAGGAGTCCCCGAACGTCGAAGACGCGTTGCGTCATCTTGATGGACAGAGTGCGCCGGATCTCATCGTCACGGATTTGGCAATGCCACGCCTAAGCGGACTTGACCTCGCGCGCCGCGTGCGGTCGAGTGGGAGTCTCCGGTCCACGCCGATCGTTGCAATTTCGGCCAGCGCCTCGGTTTATACGCGTGAAGAGGCACTCGCGGCTGGTTGCGATGACTTTGTGGCCAAGCCGCTGCGTGCCGAGGAGCTGCTGGAGTCCGTCGGAAGGCTGCTGAAGCTCTCATGGCAAATGGTCGAAATTCACGCGCCCAAGCCCGCCGAGCTCGCCCCGCCAACCGCTGGGATTGTGTTGGACGCAGCGCGCGCGAGGGAGCTATATGACCTCGCCATGAAAGGGGACATAAAGGAGCTGCTGGCACGCGCCGATAGCGCGTCCGCGAGCGATCCCGCCGCGGCACCGGTCTACGAGGAAGTACAGCGTCTTGCCCGCCGCTTCGATTTCAAGGGCATTCGCCGGGTACTCGACTTGGCCCGCGAGAAGACCTCATGAGCAGTAGCGCCGGGCAGCGCTCGATCTTGGTGGTAGACGATACCGCGGCGAATATTGGATTTCTCCTCGATACTCTATCTAAGGCCGGCTACCGGGTCCGAGTAGCGCCCGACGGAGAGAGTGCCCTAGAGCAACTGCAGTACTCACCTCCCGATTTAGTGCTGCTCGACGTGATGATGCCTGGCCTCGACGGCTTCGAGACCTGCCGCCGCCTGCGCCAGCTCCCAAAGCTGGAAAAGATTCCGGTAATCTTCATGACCGCTCTCTCCGACGCCCAGGACAAGGTACGCGCCTTCGCGGCCGGCGCCGATGACTACGTCACCAAGCCCTTCCAATACGAGGAAGTGTTGGCTCGCGTCCGGTTGCATCTCACACGCCGTGAACTCGAGTGCAAGCTCGCATACCTCAACCGTGACTTGGAAGCGCGGGTGGTGGCACGCACCGCCGAACTCAAGTCGGCCCTTGAGGAAGTGGAGGCGCTGAAGAGTCGGTTGCAACAGGAGAATCGCTATCTCAAGCAGGAGATCTCCGAAGCTGGCAATCTCGGAGAGATCGTTGGGTCGTCACCCGCTTTGCAGGCTGCGTTGCGCAAAGTCGCGGCGGTGGCCCCCACGGATTCAACTGTTCTGATACACGGCGAGACAGGTACCGGCAAAGAGCTGTTCGCGCGGGCGCTGCACGCGCAAAGCGCGCGGCGCGACAAGCCCATGATCAAGCTCAACTGTAGCGCCATTTCTGCCGGGCTGGTCGAAAGTGAGCTCTTCGGGCACGTCAAAGGCGCGTTTACCGGCGCGACCGAGAGGCGGATGGGGCGTTTCGAGCTGGCAGATGGCGGCACTTTGTTTCTCGACGAAGTCAGCGAGCTGCCGCTCGAGACGCAGGCAAAACTTCTACGCGTGCTCCAAGAGCAGGAATTTGAGCCGGTCGGGAGCTCCAAAACGCTCAAGGTCGATGTGCGAGTGATCGCCGCGACCAATCGCGAGTTGATCTCCGATGTCGGTTCCGGGCGATTTCGATCGGACCTCTACTATCGACTGAATGTCTTTCCGGTTGATCTTCCCTCGTTGCGTGAGCGACCCGAGGACATCGCCTCGCTCGCCACCCATTTCATGCAGCGCATGGCTCGCAAGCTCCGCAAGCCGCTTGAGAGCATTGCCCCCGCTACCTTGAGCAAGCTCAACGCCTACTCCTGGCCGGGCAATATTCGCGATCTGCAAAATACTATAGAGCGCGCCGCGGTACTGAGTAGCGGAGCGGTTCTGTCGGTCGACTGGGAGCTTGGGCCACCCGCCGCGGCGGTCGGCGCCAAGGAGAGCGGTGGCACGCCCCTCATACCGTCCGGCGTATCGGCGCCCGCGGGTGAGCCCGAGGCGCAGAGCCTTGAGGCGATTGAGCGCGAGCACATTATCGCGATGCTCAGAAAGACGCGGGGCGTCGTCGAGGGCGCGAACGGGGCGGCCCAGCTCCTTGACATGAATCCAAGCACCGTCCGCTTTCGAATGAAGAAACTCGGGATATCAAAGTTTGACTACCTGCCAGATACAGGTATGCGTTCCGGAACGAGCCCATAAGAACAAGCAAGTCGCGTTGACTCTGGGAGATCTCGCCGAATGATTTCTGGCTTCGAGATTCGCACGGAGATTGGCAGCGCAGAGCCCGACCGTCTGTTTCGCGCGCTTCGGGAGCGCGACGGCACCGCCGTATTGCTAAAGACCTGCGATCTGGACGGCAGCGGCGGGCGCACCGAGCTCGGGCGCGAAGTGGAAATACTACGGACGCTGACCGGCGCCAGGGTCCTGAACGCCGTGGAGCACCTGGATCACCCGCGCACCCCCGCCCTGGTCTTGCACGACCCCGGCGGCCAGTTGCTGCTGGACGTCCTCGCTAGGGGAGAGCTCCAGATCGTCGAGTCCGTCAAGATCGCAGCGCGGATAGCTGAAGTGCTTGCAGAGCTCGATGAACGCGGAGTGGTTCACAACGATTTGGGACCGCATAGCGTCTGGCTTGACGAGAGTCGCTCGCAGGTGTGGCTCTTGCACTTTGCTCGGGCAACCTGTCCCGGGGTCTCTCCTTGCGGCACTCGCCGGCATCCGGACCGCACGCTCGCGTACGGCTCTCCTGAGCAAACGGGGCGGACCAATCGTGCGCCAGATTTTCGAACGGACTTCTACTCTCTTGGCGTCATCCTCTATCGCCTCCTTACCGGTGTGTTGCCCTTCGCGAATGACAACCCGATCGAGCTGATACATGCCCAAGTAGCGACTCAGCCCCTCTCTCCCGGCGCGCTGAATCCGGCGATTCCAGAGGCGCTGTCAAGCGTGGTGCTCAAGCTTCTCGCGAAGGATCCGGAGGATCGTTATCGCAGTGCCGCGGGAATCGCCCGCGATCTTGATCACTGCTATCGGGAGTATCGGGAAACCGGAGCGATCGCTTCCTTCCCTCTGGGATCGGCCGATTTATCCACGCGGCTGCAGCTCAGCCCGCGGCTGTACGGGCGCGACGTTGAAATCGCGAAGCTTGTGTCGACCTATGAGCGAGTTCGAAGCGGTGCCGCCGAGCGCGCGCTCGTGCTCGTACATGGCTACTCCGGAATCGGGAAGACTTCCCTAATAAGCGAGCTGCACTCGCCACTGGCCCGTGACCACGGGCACTTCATTTCCGGAAAGTACGATCAACTGCGAGGCAATGTCCCCTACTCCTCCCTCATTCAAGCCTTCCAGAGTCTCGTACAGCAGCTTCTGACTGAGACTGAGGAGCGACTGACCGAGTGGCGTGACCGGCTTCTGGCAGCGCTTGGGGGCAACGGAAAGGTTATCGTTGACATTCTCCCGCAAATAGAACGCGTGATTGGACCGCAGCCGGACCTCCCCGCCCTAGGTCCCGCTGAGAATCAGAATCGCTTTAACCGGGCGTTTCTCGCCTTTAGCTCCGTGTTCTGCAATTCGGCGCATCCGCTGGTGCTCTTCGTCGACGATCTGCAGTGGGCAGACATTCCAACCCTCAGCCTCCTGCGGCTCATGCTGCTCAATCCCGACAATCACTGCCTACTCGTCATCGGAGCCTACCGCGACAACGAAGTCGATGCCACTCATCCGCTTGAGAGAACTCTAGGTGATCTTCGCGACCAGGTACTCGCGTACGACCTGGCCCTGTCGACACTCGCTCTCTCCGACATACAGCGCTGGCTCGCCGATACTCTCGGGTCTCCGTCACGTACTGTGAGACCCCTCGCGAGAATCATTCGGGAAAAGACCGAGGGAAATCCGTTCTTCATGACGATGTTTCTCAAAGCACTTCATGAAGAGAAGTTTCTAACGTTCGATCGCGCAGCCAACCGGTGGCAGTGGGACTTGCAAGCCGTTGCAGACCTCGCGATCACCGACAACGTCGTGGACCTCATGGTGCGGCGTATCCGCGATTGGGAGCCCAGCGTTCAGGGGGTGGTCTCCCTCGCTGCAAGCCTGGGTAACCACTTCGATTTACAGACTCTTGAAGTGATCAACGATCGCGAGGGCGCTGACTGCCGCGCGGCATTGCGGACCCTCGCGATACAGGGACTTCTGGTGCCGCTGGCGGATGTCTCCGACACAGGAACAAGTAAGCGCAATCGAAGGTATAGGTTCCTCCACGACCGCGTTCAGCAGGCCGCGTACTCCCTCATTCCAGCCGCTGATCAGCCAGCGCTGCACTTGCGCATCGGCCAGCTTCTGTTACGAACGTTGAGCCCTCAGGAGCTTGAGGAACGGCTTTTCGAAGTCGTTACGCACCTCGTGCGCGGTGCCTTGCTCCTGCAGGGTGATGCCGAGCGGATTCGCTTCGCCGAATTAACCCTGGCGGCTGCGCGTAAGGCAAAGGCTTCATCGGCTTATGAGCCCGCCCTGAGTTACGTAATCGCAGGAATGGAATGTCTACCGCGAAATGCATGGCAAGACCACTACGACCTGGCATTCGCCTATCGCCTGGAGAAGGGGGAGCTTGAATATCTTTTGGCGGAGTGGGACACCGCCATCTCCACGTTCAACGAGGCGCTGGCGCACGCGTCCGCACTACTCGATCGCTGCCGCGTTAACCAGTTCAAGGTGATGTTATATCGAGCCAAG
>Ga0310811_10007483_pt1 | contig 13998 bp, 8 predicted proteins | sample YCmetagenome_FD_207642 | JGI IMG/M metagenome (GOLD analysis project Ga0310811, IMG submission 207642) | Soil microbial communities from experimental microcosm in Duke University, North Carolina, United States - YC | ecosystem: Engineered > Artificial ecosystem > Soil microcosm > Unclassified ... | reverse complement strand
CCGGGCAGGCGCACCTCGAAGTGATGGAGCAGGACCGAGAGAATCGCGATACCGCGTAACCCGTCGAGCTGTGGCTGGTATTTGCTCTTCCTCGGGGCCGGGAGCGGTACGGAAAGGGCAACGGGTGCCTGAACGGTAGCGGACATCAAGTCGTTCAACGGATTACAGCGCAGGTTTATTCAGCAGATTGATTCTGAGCAACTTTCATTCCTTGGGAATTTGAGATTCGCTGACGGGAGGCGATTCCGCAATCCCCCTGCCACACGCTTTCCCGGAGCGAAAAACTCTCCGCGGTGCCCTGAACGCAATCACGGTTCCCCTTGAGCGCGCCCTCCCCCGATGCCTCTCGAGCACGGGGCTGGCAGGGACGTCGAAGTTTCCCATCTACAACCAATGGAACGCCTTTCGAGACCCGTGGTTGCAAAAAGGTTGAAAATTCCGGCCGTTCCAAAAGTCGAGACCCCGCAGGTGTGGCGCGTTGTCGATTGCAAAGATTCTCACGGCAAAAGTCCTCACCACCATTCAGGAAAAGTTCATCCATCGCGAAAATCGCGACTCGAGACCGATCGGAAGCCGTTCTCCAACAAGGGGCTCGGCCGCTCTAAAGAGGAGCCCTTAAAGAGTAAATCAAGCTAATATTTAGGCGCAGCTATCATGTGAGACCTAGTCGATAACGGACAATCCAAGATATGGATCTGAAATTTTCGTGATGATATCCGACGGAGGCCTAGTTGAGACATCAGTAGCTTTGCTCTGAAATTCAACATTTATATGGATGTAGGGGCAGCCCCGATACACAAATGATTCCATTTGAGGCCCGGAAACACCCCCCTGCCGCTCAAATATCTTCAGTAGGTCAGCTCTAGTGGACGCTCCCGGCTTAAGTTTCTGGCACTCGACAATTATAGTTTCTATTATTTTGTTAAAATCAGCAGAGTGGTCGATGGCGGCATTAAAAAAATCTGCGGTAAAAGCGAACAAGATAACGATGACAATTCTAGTAGAAGCCATGTATTTTATAATCACGCAATCAACCAGTAGTTAGTTTGCATTTTCCTGCTGTGGATCTTTGATGGGATACTCAGTCAGAATCATTTCACACTGACGAATAAGCCGATCTAGATACGACTGGTCGATCTCAAAGTGAAACGTGTGACTTTGGACCAAGTGGTCTGGACTGATATTGCAAATTCCAGCGATATGTCCCAAATGATCGCACGTCAGCTTTAAATGAAGATTGGGCTCAATAGTTGGCAATTCTGCTGTGCCACTTAAAATCTGACTCATCCTTCGCAATTCATCACGCAAGCTCTCAATTTCCCCCAAATGGATAATGGCCCCTCGTGCCGTAACCGACGCTCCTTGGTCGGAGCAATTTGCGACCACGTCGAGCCAATTACCATCCCAGTAATCGGACGAATGGGGAAACTGCCGGGCAACAATCCAAATCTTGAGAACGCCGCAGACAAAATGCGGCTCGGACTCTGGTAAAGACGAATACATTTTTAAAATGGCCACACGCCAAAGTGATATAGCCGAAAAGGAAAGACGATCATCAAAGAGTAGCGTGAGATGGCGGACTGCAACGTCTTGTCAGGCTTGTAAGTCTCTTTGAAAGGAGACGGAATCCAAATCGAAAAATTTGATCACCAAAGAAATTACTTCCCCCTTCGATTTTAGAGTAAAATCTCTTTGTGAAACCTTGGGTACACTCAAAAACAGGACCTTCCGAGGAGCTTGAATTTCATATCGAATGGAAATATCATCAATCGCGTTTACACAAATTTCGAGAAATTCATCTTTCGTTCGAAAAAATCCAAAAAATGTCTCTGCTGTAGCTTCTTCGGCTGAATCATATCTAGGTTTTAATTTGTCGAAGTAGCCTTCAACAATTCCCAGCGCCTCTGTTTTATTGAGTTTACCTTGGTCTACGGGCTTGAGATCGAGATTCATCGAATACCAAGTAAACTCCGAATGTGCGTATTGCATTGATCTATAATGACTTGTCGTAAATCTCAGCTATCTCGAGCGGACTGGAATAATGTGGAAGGAAAGACGGTTGTGTTGTGAGAAAATGATATTTCGCAGCCAGGGGTAGCAGCAGCGTCTTGTTCGGCTGTATTTATCGATTTAATAAAGACCAAGCCCCGATGAAAGCTAGAATACACATAAATAAGGAGAGCCAAACCGATAACATTGGATTCATTTTGTATTTAATCTCTTGATGACGCATAAACCCTATCAAGAAATTTCCATCCTTCGTTGTGGCCGCAACAGAAAGAATCAAAGCTGTTGGCAAGACAGCCAATGATCCAAAAAGAAGAAGGAATGAATCAACCTCTAACTTTTTTGATAAGACAAAAATCACAGCTGATCCGAAACTCAGCCACATCGCTAAAAAGGCCGCGATTTCAAATTTATCGTATTTTTTTGACAATAATTGCATCTCCTCCCTGGAACCCTCATTTCCAGGTGCGACATTCTTGAGGAAACTCAGTATAATTGGCGTAAAGATTGCCGCTGCCGCAGCGCCTATCGCAGAATATGGAATCGCTTCATTCATCAACTATGGCATAGAATGGGAGCACACTTTCTGGAGAAATATAAATAGAGAAGAAAGGCGGTCGTGAGAAAGGGATGCGGCGCACCGGGATTAGCCGCAGCGCTTAATCAGGTCTTTTTGTGAATTTATTATTTGCGGGCAAGCGTTACAATCCTATCGTCACCTTCAGGTTTCACATCTATTGATCTGTCATCAATCGACAAAATAGCAACCGTCATTTTTAGCTCTTTTGAGGTAATTTTACTAGTCATAACGGTGGTAAGCTTATCGCCTTCCACAGACCATGTTCCCTTTGCTAATCCTGAGCTTTTCCTAGCTTTACCCTGGACGATCATGTCAAAGGTATAATCTGGATTGTACTTTATGTCTGTCGTTTCCATTGGAGTGACTAACATCCATTCACCGATCAATTTTTCTTTCAGGGAAGGTTTCGAGCAGGCTGAGATTAAAAGCACGGATGCTACTATCAGAAGCGTAGTATGTGTTTTCATGGACTAGGGGCAAAAATTAAATTGGACAGACGCGTACCGCGGTCACGATAGCGCTAGTCTAGCGATAGTAGTTTCATTTGCGCTGGTATCCGGCCAAACGAACATAGAGTAGCAGCAAGACCAGTGGTCCGAAGAAGAAGCCCGTCAACCCCCAAAGCAGTTGCACCAATTGGCTGAACCTCAGTTTCAAGACCCACTTGGCAGAAGTGATGGCGAGCCCGAAGTAAGGTGCGTAGTTTATAGAAAGAGGAAGGTGTCATATTGGACAGGGAAAGACTTGAGCTCTAGATTCTATGCAGTAGCAAGTTACACCGGCCAGCGCAATACGTTCTCGTGGCCTTGCCGGCTCCGTTTCTCCCCTTTTCGTCGCGCGCGAATGCTTTCTCTTTGCGTCAAACTTTCGGGCCAATAAAGGCCACGACCAGTACAAACCGGCCCCCCCAAACGGATCGCGAAGGTCGCCGCGACAATTCTATCCCGATGGCCGGCACTTCAGCGATTCATCTACGCTGAGCTTATTTCGATCGTATATCTGCCCCGTGAGCGGCATGACCTCGGGGAGAGAAGAGCACCAGATTCGTTGATACCGACAATGCCAGGCCGATAGAATCTGCGACAGCGGGCACTCCCCCAACCGACACAAGATTCGGGGCCGTCGAAACACACCCGAAGCATCCTGCAACCCAGCGAGGCATCAGCCACTCAAGATTCTGATATCCCTGATTCCCATTGACCCCAAAAATGGCATAGTGGGCGCCGCTTGAAGGGTTTCTATACAATCCGGGTGCGATTCTTCGCGTACTCGCCTGCCCCTGTATCGAGGGTTGAAAAGCCTTCTTTTCGCCTCGTCAAAACCGCGTCTTCACTCTGTTAATTTCCATGCTGCCCGAAGTCGAAAAACTCCTCACGGTCCAGGAACGCGATCAGCGCATTCGCGCCTTCCAACTGGAACTCCACGCCATCCCTGAAGAACAGAAGTTCAAGGAGAAGCAAATCGCCGACGCCGCGGCCCGGCTCGAGGCCGCGAAGACGCGGATGAAGGAAATCGAGGTCGATCGCGGCAAGCTCCAGGTCGACTCCCAGGCAAAACGCGACGCGATCGCGAGATACAAGACGCAGCAATTCCAGACGCGCAAGAACGAGGAATTCGCCGCGCTTGGCCACGAGATCGGCGCCGCCGAGAAGGCGATCGTCGGCTTCGAGGATCGCGAGCTCGAGCTCATGGAGGAGGTCGAGAATCTCCGCCCGGTCGTCGCCGAGGCCGAGCGCGCCCACAAGGAGGAGAAGGCGAAGCTCGACGCCCAGATCGCGGAACTCGCGAAAAAGGCCGAGAACATTCGAGCCCGGCTCGACGAGCTTGCCGCCGGCCGCCCCGCCCTGGTCGAGGGCATCGACGAAGACCTGCTCGACAACTACAACCGCCTTTTCAAGAGCAAGGGTGGCTCCGCCCTGGTGGAGCTCGACCACGAGGTCTGCACCGGCTGCCACATGAAGGTGACGACCCAGGTCGCACTCGCGGTGAAGGGCGACAAGACCATGGTGCATTGCCCGAACTGCGGCCGCATCCTGCATCTGCCGGCGTAGCTGCGGGATAGTCGATAGTTGAGAGTTTTTAGTTGAGAGTTTGCCAGGGCCTGCCGAGACAGGCCGAGCAATAGGATGGAGAGGCTCTCGTGGACTCGATTTCATGAAAAAAGGGCAGCGCTTTCGCGCGACTTCAATTTCATCCTCCCGCCATTGGCGGCTCGATAGCTCTCAACTAAAGACTCTCAACTATCGATTGTCCTACAGCGCCGGCTCGCGCAGCGTCGCCTCTTCCCTCGCCTTCGTCCGGTCCGAGAGCATGCGGAAGATCGTGGTCAAATTGGCCGCTCCGATGAAGAACTCGAGCACCGTGCCGCCGATCGAGCCGCAGAGATAGTTGTTCGTGAGCCACATGAGCGTGCTCGTGAAAAGCACGATGCGCAAAGGAACGCCGGTGAGCAGAAACATCGCGAGCGTGGAAATGCTCGACGCAATGATCGTCAGCCACCCCAGCCCGTGGGCGTAGTGCGCCCCAAGCCCGACGATGATGCCGACGAAGAGCACGGCCAGGATCGGCGAGCGGTAGCGCAGCGCCGTGAAGGAACGCGCGGATGAGACCGCGGCACTGGCCGTGGCGGGTGCATTCCCGAGCAAAAAGAAATGCACGGCATAGGCGAGCGACTGGGTCGCGTTCAGCAGGCGGAGCCGCTGGTCTTTCTTTTGCAGGAAGGCGCTGATCCCGAGGACGAGCGCCAGATAACCGACAAGCTGGGCGGGGGCAAAGATCTGCGCCGCGGTCATGCGACCGGCGCCGCGGACTTCTGGTGCCCGTAGAACTCGAAGCTGTCCACCAGCGCCTGCCAGCTCGCCTCGATGATGTTGTCCGACACGCCGACCGTGCCCCACGAGCGCGCGCCGTCGGTGGACTCGATCAGCACGCGCGTGCGCGCGGCCGTGCCGGCCTTGCCATCGACGATGCGCACCTTGTAGTCGCTCAGCGCGATCTCATCGATCCACGCGTAGAACGGACGCAGCGCCTTGCGCAGCGCGGCGTCGAGTGCGTTCACCGGGCCGTCGCCCTCGGCGACGGTGTACTCCGGCTGGCCGCCGACGAGCAGCTTCACCGTCGCCTCGCAGACGTTCGAGGTCTGCGATTTGCGGAAGGTGCAGTGGAATTCCTTCAGCTCGAAGAGCGGCTGCCAAGCGCCGAGCGCCTTGCGCACGAGCAGGTCGAAGGAGGCATCCGCCGCCTCGAACTCATAGCCCTCGTTCTCGAGCCGCTTCACCTCGGCGAGCGTCTTCGCCGCCTCGGGCGCGCCCTTCTCGAGCGCGAAGCCGAGTTCCTGCGCCTTCGCGAGGACGTTGCTCTGGCCGGAGAGATCGGAGACGACGATCGTCTGGCGGTTGCCGACGAGGGTGGGATTCACATGCTCGTAGCTGCTGGAGAGCTTCTGCACGGCATGGACGTGCTGTCCGCCCTTGTGCGTGAAGGCCGCGCTACCGACATAGGGCGCGCGAATGTTGTGCGGGACGTTCGCGAGCTCGTCCACGAAGAGCGACAGCTCGCGGAGCTTCGTGAGGTCGCCGACCACGGGGGTGCCCATTTTCAACTGGAGATTCCCGGCGACGGTCACGAGGTCGCAGTTCCCCACCCGCTCGCCGTAGCCATTGATCGTGCCCTGCACCTGCGTAGCGCCGGCGCGAACCGCGACGAGAGCATTCGCGACGCCGAGGCCGCAATCGTTGTGCGTGTGGATGCCGACGGAGACACCCAGCTCGGCGACGGACTCGCGCACCGCATTCCCGACGAACTCCGGCAAGGAGCCGCCATTCGTGTCGCAGAGGACGACGAGATTCGCGCCCGCTCCATGGGCGGCCTGGAGCGTGGCGAGCGAGTACTTCGGATCGTCGCGGTAGCTGTCGAAGAAATGCTCCGCGTCGTAGAAGACCTCGCGCCCGTGCTTCTTCAGGTACGCGACCGTCTCGGCGATCATGGCGAGATTCTCCTCGAGCGTGACGCCCAGCACCTCGGTGACCTGGAGCGGCCAAGTCTTGCCCACGATGGTGACGGCGGGCGTCTCGGCATCGAGCAGGAGCTTCACCTGCGGGTCGTCCTCGACCTTCACCTTGCCGCGGCGGGTGGCGCCGAAGGCCGCGACCTTCGCGTGCTTCCACGCGCGCTTGCGGGCTTCCTTGAAGAACTCGGCGTCCTTGGGATTCGACCCCGGGAAGCCGCCCTCGATGTAGTCGATGCCGAAGGCATCCAGCTTCTCCGCGACGCGAATCTTGTCCTGCACCGAGAAAGAGATTCCGGTGCCCTGCGTGCCATCGCGCAGAGTCGTGTCGTAGAGGTGGACGGTCTTTTGCATTTGAGGAACGGACAGCCTACGCGAGACATCGCAGGCGGGCAAGGCGCGGTGTGACACACCTTGGGACAGTTGCGCCACTCGCACCGGCCATCTATCGTGCGGGCGAAATGCGGCGACTTCTTCTCCTCCTGCTGGCCACCTGCGCAGCCGGGCCTTTGCGCGCGGGCGATACACGCGGCACGATCGAGCAGCTCACCTCTGTCTTCGAGAACGACACGCCGGACCTGCAATACACCTATTGCGAGAACATTCATGACCGGCGCGGCTACACCTTTGGCTTCGCGGGCTTCACCAGCGGCACCTTCGACGGCACCCTCTTCCTCAAGGAGTACGAGCGCCTCCACCCCGGGAATACGCTTACCAAGTACCTGCCTGCCTTCGAGAAGATCGACGCCGGCCCACACGACGACGAGGGGAGGAACCCGAGCACCGCCGGCCTCTCCGGCTTCCCCGCGGCCTTCCGCGCCTGCGGCGGCGACTCCGCCTTCGTCGAGGCGCAGGAAAATCTCGTCGACGATCTCTATTGGGACCCCTCGCAACGGATCGCCCGCCGCATCGGTGCCCGGCTCCCGATCACGCGCGGCCAGTTCTATGACGCCTGCATCAATCTCGGGGAGGACGGCCTCCAGGATCTCGTCCGCCGCACGAACCGCGCCGCGGGCGGCACTCCAAAGAGCGGCATCCCCGAGCGCACCTGGATCGCGCAATTCCTCGACCTGCGGCTGCATGACCTGACCACCGGCGACCGCACCGAGCGCCACGCCGCGGATCGCGTGCGTGTGTACCAGCGCCTGCTCGAGGACGACAATGTGCGGCTCGAGCTGCCGATCCGCTTCACCTGTTACGGCGACCATTTCACGCTGCACTGACGCTCGACTGGATATTTTTCGACAACGCGCTACCTTGAGCGCATGATCACCGGCCGCCTGCTCACTCTAGCCACGCTCCTCGCCTCACTCGGCGCGGCGTCGGCGGCGGTCACCTATAATATCACCGATCTCGGCACCCTGGGCGGCACGAGCAGCGCCGCGTACGGAATCAACGCAGGAGGGCAGGTCGTCGGCCAATCCCAGTCCACCGGCAACGCCACGAACGTGGCGGTCACCTTCGGCTACCCGAACGTCAGCCTCGGCGGCCTCGGGGGCACGTCGAGCCAGGCCAACGGCATTAATACCCTGGGCGTGATCGTCGGATCGAGCAAACGCTCCGGCGACAACGTCACCCAGGCTTTCGTCACCCTCGGCAACGTGATCGTGAGCCTCGGCACGCTCGGCGGTACGAACAGCTACGCCTACGGGGTGAACGACACCGGCATGATCACCGGCTACGCCCAGCTCGGTGGCGACACCCAGATCCATGCCTTCCGCTATCAGCTGGGCATCATGACCGATATCGCCACCCTCGGCGGCGAAGCCCATGGCTACGCGATCAATGCCACCGGCCACGTCGTGGGAGTCTCCGGCACGACCTCCGGAGACCGCGCCTTCATCGCGGTGAGCACGACCTCCGTCAGTCTCGGCACGCTCGGCACCGGCGATGCGAGCGCCGCCTATGGGATTAACGACAACGACCAGATCGTCGGCACCAGCAACCTCACCGCCGGCGGCGCGATCTCGCACGCGTTCTTTTACCAGAACTCGACCATGACCGATCTCGGCGCCCTCAGCTACGGCGAGATCTCCACCGCCTACGCGATCAACAATTCCTCGATCGTCGTCGGCGAGAGCAACCTCAGGCCCGGGGGCACGCTCTACCATGCCTTCCTCTCCCAGGGCGGCCAGATAACGGATCTCAACGACCTCATCCCGCAGGGCTCCGGCTGGGTGCTGAATACGGCGCGGGCGATCAACAACGTGGGCCAGATCGCCGGCAGCGGCACGATCAACGGCCAGCCCCACGCCTACCTCCTCACGCCGATCTCCTCGAACAACAATAACAACGGCAACGGCGGCCCGCGCGTCTACATCAACGGCGGCAACCGCATCGTCACCGACAAGCCGAGGTATCGCGTGGAGGGCAGCGTCGGCGGCCCCGTCATCGCCGTGAAGTATCGCGTGAACAAGGGCGGCTATCGGAAAGCAAACGGCGGCACGAATGGCTGGAAATTCACGGCCAGCCTGAAGCGCGGGCGCAATGTCGTCCTCGTCGTCTCCTACGACGCGAGCGGCAACGTCTCCTACCCCGCAAAGGTTGTCATCGTGCGGAAGTAGCCGCCTCCGTCCCCCAAAAGTGGGGGCGGTTGGAAAGGGAAAGAGGTTGCGCGGGGGAGAGCGATTACCCATCGTGTCGCGACACTCGTCTTTCCCCTTTGAAAAAGGTCATTCTCTCTCTCGCCAGCGTCGCCGCCTTCACCAGCCTGTCCTCCGCGGATGAAATGGGGCCGCCCACTTTCGGGCGCAGCATCTTCATTTCCGGCGATGTCGGGCACTACAAGACCGCCCCCGACATCAAGGTCAACGACTCGAAGAACCCCGGCGCCTTCGCCGAGGAAATCTATTCGCCGAAGGAATTCACCGTGCAGGTCGAGGGTCTCCCCGCCGGCACCTACACGGCCGTCGTCGATCTGGCCGAGGTCTACCGCGACGCCCCGGACCAGCGCATCATGCGCATCACGGCCGGGGACAAGGTGATCGCCGACCACTTCGACCTCTTCAAGGCCGCCGGCGGCAAGGCGAAGCCCTATCAGCTCCGCTTCCAGGTCGCTCACGAGGCCGACCAGATCCGCGGGCCGCTCTCCATCACCTTCGCCTCCGTCAAAGACGCGGCGAAGCTGAACGCGATCACGATCCTGAACTCCGCCGGCAAGCCGGTCGCCGGGACCATCGCGAAAGACCTCAAGCCGAGCGCCAGCGCCTTCGCCCGGGTCATCCCGAACGTCAAAACCCCGCCGATCTACAACGACCCGACGAAGCCCTTCGACGCGCGCATCGACGACCTCATCAGCCGCATGTCCCTCGCCGAGAAGGTGAGCCAGATCGTCAGCAAGGCGACGGGCATCGAGCGGCTCGGCATCCCGGCCTACAACTACTGGAGCGAGGCGCTCCACGGCGTCGGTCGCAATGGGGCCGCCACCGTCTTCCCGCAGGCCATCGGCCTCGCCGCGACCTGGGACGAGGCGCTCGTCCACAAGATCGGCGAAGTCATCGCCACCGAGGGCCGCGCGAAATACTACAAGACCATCCAGGACGGAGAGATCGGTCGGGAAAATGCCGGCCTGAACTACTGGGCGCCGAACGTGAATATCTTCCGCGATCCCCGCTGGGGCCGTGGCCAGGAGACCTATGGCGAGGATCCCTTCCTCACCGGCCGCATCGGCGTGAACTACGTCGAGGGCGTGCAGGGTACCGATCCGAAGTACCCCGGCTACTACAAGGCCATGGCGACCGCGAAGCACTTCGCCGTCCACAGCGGTCCCGAGAAAGGCCGCGGCCACTTCAACGTGAACCCCACCACCCGCGACCTGCGCGAGACTTATCTCCCGCAGTTCCAGATGATCGTACAGGAGGCGAACGTCCGCGGCATCATGGCCGCCTACAACTCCATCTACGGCGTGCCCTGCGCCGCCGACGACTGGCTCCTCACCGACCTGCTGCGCAAGGAGTGGGGCTTCACCGGCCATGTCGTCTCCGATTGCGGAGCCGTCAGCCAGATCGCCGGTGAAAAGCACTACATGCCGAATGGCGAGATGGGCACCTCGGCCAGCGTGGCCTCCGGCCTCGATCTCGAGTGCGGCGGCTCGTTCGCCGCGCTCACCAAGGCCGTCGAGCAGAAGATCATCGACGTGAAAAAGATCGACCAGGCGCTCCACCGCGTGCTCGACATCCGCTTCCGCCTCGGGCTCTTCGACCCGCCCGCCACGGCGCCATTCTCGGGCGTGCCCGCGAGCGAGATCGAGAGCGCTCCGCACCTCCAGCTCGCCCTCCAGGCGGCCCGGGAGTCCATGACGCTGCTGAAGAACGACGGTCTCCTCCCGCTCGACAAGATGAAGCTCAAGCGCATCGCCGTCGTCGGTCCGAACGCCGACAACCGCACCGTGCTCCTCGGCAACTACCACGGCGAGCCGACCAATCCCGTGAAGATCCTCGACGGCATCAAGGCCGCCGTCGGACCGAACGTGAAGGTCGACTACGTCAAGGGCACCGACCTGCTCGAGCGGCCCGACCGCCCGGCGCCGGATCCCGCCGAGTTCCAGAAGGCCGTCGCCGCCGCGAAGGCCGCCGACGTCGTTATTTTCGTCAGCGGCAACGACGAGAGCATCGAGGGTGAGGAATCCAGCCTCGAGGCCCCCGGCTTCTACCACGGCGACCGCACCACGATCGAGATCCAGCCGAACCAGGAGAAGCTGCTCGAGGCCGTCCACGCCACCGGCAAGCCCGTGGTCCTCGTGAGCTGCACCGGCAGTTCCGTCGCCTTCCCGTGGGCCGTGAAGAACATCCCCGCCATCCTCCAGGCCTGGTACCCCGGCGGCGAAGGCGGCACCGCCGTGGCCGACGTCCTCTTCGGCAACTACAACCCCGCCGGCCGCCTGCCCGTCACCTTCTACGCGAAGACCGAGGATCTCCCCGACTTCGCCGACTACCGCATGGCGAACCGCACCTACCGCTACTTCACCGGCACGCCGCTCTACGCCTTCGGCCACGGCCTGAGCTATACGAAGTTCGACTACGCGCCGGCCCAGCTCGTCGGCGGCGCCAGCCTCCCGGCCAGCGGCAGCGTGAAACTCCGGGTGCCCGTGAAGAACACCGGCGCCCGGGACGGCGACGAGGTCGTGCAGGTCTACCTCAAGAACAACGCCTCGAAGGAGCCGCAGCCGAAGCACTCGCTCGTCGCCTTCCGCCGCGTGCCGATCGCGAAGGGTGCGACCGCGAATGTCGACTTCGAGATCCCCGTCTCGCGCTTCCACTACTGGGACACCGTGAAGAACGCCTACGTCGTCGACCCCGGCGCCTACGAGCTCCAGGTCGGCGGAGCGTCGGACGACATCCGCCAGACGGCGGCCGTCACGGTCACGCAGTAAACGACAGGCGCGCATTCTCGATATTTCTACTATCGAAACCCCGCACCTGCCCATGGCAGGTGCGGGTTCTTCATTGCGCGCCTATCCGTTGATGCCCCGGATCAACCGGCGTCGCATGCCCGGATGTTTTCCTCAATTCTCCGGCAAAAGGCGGAAAGTCTGCAAAGAATTTACTCCTGACTGCCTTTACCCCCTCGACACACTCCTATTTTTGCTTAATTTGCCGCGGCTTCCATCCTTGTTACGCCTTTCCGTGCACTACCGACTTTCTCTCCTCATTGGCTTGGCCATTGCCCACCTCTCCCCTGCGGCATCTCCTTACATCATCACCGATCTCTGCCCCCCGGGCAGCACTCAGAGCCGGCCGTTTGCCATCAACTCGGCTGGAACGGTCACCGGGAGGGCAAATGACACGCGCTTCGTCTATCAGAACGGCACATTCACCAATATCCCTTGCCTGCCTTTGGGAATCAACGAGGCAGGAACGATCGTCGGGAACGAGCTCTTCACCGATGACGGGAACAATAACCTCCAGGCCGTGTCTTTCTCCGGAGGCGTAGTGACGCGTCTCATCTCGTTTGCTCAAGCCACCCTAAGCTCCGCAGCGGCGATCAATGCCTCGGGCCAGATCGTTGGCACGGCCGTCTTCCAAGGCAGCAGCCTGACCCGGCCGTTCCTTTACCAAAATGGCACTCTGACCGATTTCATCCCCAGCGCAACCTATGCCAACCCGGTGGACATCAACGATCACGGCCAGATCGTCGGCTCTTTCACGGCCTCTCCAGGCGAGCAGCGCGCCTTCCTCTTCGACAACGGGAACTTTCACGTTCTCGGCCGACTCCCGCATTATGTCCGGGGCAGCGAGGCTGATGCCATCAACGCACGTGGAGAGATCACGGGCGCCTGCTATGGGACCGGAGACAACGCCCGGGCCTTCATCTATCAAAAGGGAAAGATGGTGCAGATCGATCCACCGAAAAATTCCCGCGAACATTCGACCTATGGCACCGACATCAATGATCTCGGGCAGGTCGTCGGCCGATATCGCAATCGAAATCCCATCGGGGCGTTTCTTTATGAAAATGGCCGAACCATCGACCTTCAGGACCTGATCCCCGCCTCCTCCCGCTGGATCATCGAGGAGGGGATCGCGATCAACAACAACGGCCTTATCATCGGCACAGGGGTGAACCCCGCAGGCGAAAATCACGCCTTCCTATTGACGCCTCGGCCCGTGGTTACCATCCGGGGCCCGAAACGGATCATTACCACCCGCAGCAGCATCACCCTGCGCGGCACGGCCACGGGTAATCCCGACCACATCCAGGCTAGCACCGGCCACAAACGCCATAATGGCGTCCGCCCCGCGATTGGCACCAACCCATGGCGAGCTACCTTTACGCTCCACAAGGGAAACAACTACCTCAATATCCGTGCCGGTATTCCGCAAGGCTCATCCGCCACCGCGACCGTCCTCGTCATTCGCCGCTGATCAAGATTCGCACGGTCGCAACGGAGAAATCCACCCAACCGAACACGAGCTTTTCCACTTCCACCACACAGACAACCTTTTGATCCCGATTCGCCTTTCTCTATTCGTAACCGCGATACTCGCCACGGTGGTCCCCGCTCTCGAAGCAGCCGACCGATACGAACTCACGGAACTCGTCACCGCAAAGGGCAATGCCTACGACAATAGAGCCTTCGCGATCGACTCCCGAGGCGTCGTGGTCGGCTACACCTCCCTGGGGCACTACAGCGGCGGATTCTCTTATTTCAACGGAAAGTTTCTCCCCTTGGGAGATCTCAATAGCGGAACCGGTGACAGCACCGCCTACGCGATCAATGATATCGGTCAGGTCGTTGGTGACAGTTTTTCCCCGGCCGGCCGCCATGCTTTCTTCACCTTCTTCGGCGGCCCTGCGTTCGACCTTGGTCCGGCCAATGGCGAGAGCCATGCCTATGGCATCAACAACGCCGGCCTTGTCGTTGGCACGATGGACACCGCGCAATTGAACTCCGCGGGCACGAGCT
>Ga0310811_10007481_pt1 | contig 13999 bp, 8 predicted proteins | sample YCmetagenome_FD_207642 | JGI IMG/M metagenome (GOLD analysis project Ga0310811, IMG submission 207642) | Soil microbial communities from experimental microcosm in Duke University, North Carolina, United States - YC | ecosystem: Engineered > Artificial ecosystem > Soil microcosm > Unclassified ... | reverse complement strand
CGGCAGTCCTCGTGAACCTCGATGGCGACGCGATCTGGAGTCCCATCAAGGACAACGACCTGAAATACGCGGTCAACACCAACTGGGACCTGTTCCAGCACACCCCGACCAATACGTACTACCTGCGCAACAAGAGTTCGTGGCTGAAAGCGTCCGACGTGAACGGACCCTGGACCGCGGCGACGAGCCTGCCCGCGAGCTTCAAGAAGCTGCCTGACGACGACAACTGGAAGGAGGTGAAGGCGGCGCTCCCCGTCCAGGGTACCAAGCCGGTCGCCGTGCCGACCGTGTTCGTCAGCAACAAGCCAGCGGAAATGATCCTGCTCACGGGCGAACCCAAATATGTCCTCGTCCCCGGCGCCACGGACCTGCTCTGGGTGAGCAACACCGAGAGCGATGTCTTCCGAATGGGCCGGACCGGGCCCGTCTATTACCTCGTTGCCGGGCGCTGGTTCTCATCGCCCGGTTTCGATGGTCCGTGGACGTTTGCAACGCCGTCGCTGCCAGCCGAGTTCAAGAAGATTCCGCTGGAGCATCCCCGTTCCCGTGTGCTGGCGTCGGTCCCGGGCACTAACCAGGCCGCGGAAGCGGTGCTGCTCGCGCAGATTCCGCAGACCGCCCGGGTCAACAAACGCGACACGAAAGCCCCGGAGGTGAGTTTCCAGGGCGACCCGCAGTTCACGCCGATCGAGAAGACGACGGTCGAGCGAGCGGTCAATACGGACAAGGACGTGTTCAAGGTCAACGGTCGCTACTACATGTGCTATCAGGGCGTGTGGTTCGTCGGCTCGTCGGCATCCGGGCCATGGGAGGTCGCGAGCTCCGTCCCACAGGAGATCTATCAGATCCCTCCGAGTTCGCCCTCGCACCACGTCACCTACGTGACGATCGAGGAAGACAACGACGATTGGGTCGTGTACGCAGCGGCAGCGGGCTATACGGGAATGATGGTCGCGTGGGGCTGCACCGTGTGGGGCACCGGGTGGTATTACCCTCCGTACTACGGCTACGGCGGCTTCTACCCGTATTACTACCCGGGTTTCCCGACCTACGGCTACTCCGCCTGGTACAACCCGTGGACCGGAGCGTACGGACGAAGCGCGGTCGCTTACGGGCCGTACGGCGGCGCCGGCGTCGGGGCGCGCTACAACCCGCGCACCGGCACGTATGCACGTGGAGCCGCGGCGTGGGGTCCGTACGGCGCGCGCGGCGTGGCGCAGGCGTATAACCCGCGGACAGGGACGTACGCCGCCACGCGGCAGGGATCGAACGTTTACGGAAGCTGGGGATCGACGGCGGTGCAGCGCGGCGACGACTGGGCGCGTACGAACCGCTACACCAATCGCCAGACTGGAACGACGACCCGGACCATCAGGACGGACGAGGGGAGTGCCGTGACGCGGCGTGGTCCCGGCGGCGCAACCGTCGGCGCCGGATCGGGTGGCAACATATACGCCGGCAACGACGGCAACGTGTATCGGCGCGAGAACGGCACGTGGCAGAAGTACGACAACGGAAATTGGTCGAATACGGATAGACAGCCCGGTCCGCGGCCGGACCCGACGAACCGCGGGACGGGGACCGCGCAGCGCACCACGCCGTCTGCGACGACTCGCGCGCCGACGGATCAGCTGAACCGCGACTCCCGCGCGCGAACCGAAGGCACCCAGCGGACGAACGATCTCAATAACTACCGGTCCGGAACCGGGACGTCGGGAACGGGCAGCTACCGCGGGAGCAGCGGACGCACAGGTGGCAGCGCCAGACCGCGCGGCGGCGGCGGGCGCCGGCGGTAGGCCGATGCCGCCGCGGGAACGGGCATGACGTCGCCGGCGCTTCGCACAGCGGCCCTGCTGCTGCTCCTCGGCGCCTGTGCGGCTCCGGTACGCGCGCAGATCACGGCTGCACCGACCCCGCATTCCGCCGATCAGGAATCAGACGCCGCGGCGGAGCCGGCGGCTGTACGTCTCGGCGGCGACCCCGTCATCTGGATCGTCGCAGGGATCGGCCCGTATTCGACCGTGGATCGAGCCGCGCGCATCAGCACGCGGCTCGGCGAGGCGGTTCGCGATCGCAGCGTCAACGATCTCACCGTCACCATCGGGGAAGCCGAGGGTGCGTCCGAGCTGCGCTGCGGCACTCATCTCTTGATGCGAGTGACGCAGCGCGACGCAGCCGCATTCGGCGTCGGCCGCGCCACGCTCGCCCAGGAATACGCAGACGCGCTGACGCAGGCGCTCCGCACCGAGCGGCAGCGCTATCTTCCGGCGACGCTCTTCCGGTCCGGCACGTCGACTGTGATCGCGACGGTCATCCTCGGACTGGCGTTATGGGCGCTCTATCGCCTCATGCGCGGCGCCCGGCGGATCATGCTGCGACTGCTGACGCGGCAGAGCGCGGGCGTCCGATCGCTCCGCAGCGAGATCCTGTCGCACGCGCGCGTTGTACGCAGCGTCGGCGCGCTCACGCGCGGCGCGCACGCGGTACTCACCGTGCTGCTGATCAACGCGTATCTGACGTACGTACTGGGACTGTTCCCCTGGACCCGTCCCGTCTCGACGCAGCTGCTCGAGTACGAACTGACGCCCATACGCGCCGTGGCCGCAGCCTTCGTTGGCTATCTCCCGAAGCTGCTGTTCGTCCTCGTCATCGCCGGCGTCCTGTACCTGGCGCTGCGGATCGTGAACCTGTTCTTCAGACAGGTCGAGCAGGGGCGAATCGTCTTCGCGAATTTTCCGGCTGAATGGGCGGACCCGACGTGCAAGATCGTCCGCGTCCTGCTGGTCGCGTTCGGGCTGATCGTCGTGTTCCCCTATCTGCCGGCCTCGGATTCGCCGGCGTTTGCCGGCGTCTCCGTCTTCATGGGCGTGCTGTTCTCGCTGGCCTCGAGCTCCGCGCTGTCGAACATGATCGCCGGCATCGCGCTGACGTACACGGGCGCCTTCCGCGTTGGCGACCGCATCAAGCTCGGCGACACATTCGGCGATGTCGTGGAAACGTCGCTGCTCGTCACACGTGTGCGCACCATCAAGAACGAGAAAATCACGATCCCGAACAGCGTGGCGCTCGGCACCGCGGTCACCAATTACAGCCGCCTCGCGGGCACTGCCGGACTGATCCTGCACACCACGGTGACCATCGGGTATGCCACCAGCTGGCGCGTCGTACACGATCTCCTCATCGCGGCAGCGTCGAAGACGCCCGGCATCCTTGCCGAGCCGAGGCCCTTCGTCTGGCAGACGGCGCTCAACGACTTCTTCGTCAGTTACGAGTTGAACGCCTACACGGCCGTGCCGCGCGACATGATCGACATCTACGCGGCGCTCCATCTGCGCATCCAGGATGAATTCGGCGCCGCCGGAGTCGAGATCATGTCGCCGCACTACACCGCATTCCGCGACGGTAATCCGGCCGTGGTGCCCGGCGGCGGCCCGGGCGCTTCCGCGGCAGGGGCGGCGTACCACCCCGCTGGCGGCACGACCTTCGGCTCCGGCGGATCGCCTTCGTAAGCGGGCACCATGATCTGCACGCCGTACTCGTTGAACACGTCGAGTACGTTCTTGTGGAGCGCCGTGTAGAGCGCGTTCATGTTCTGCGGCTGGTCGCAGGGTACGTTCAGTTCGTACACAATCGAAAACTCGCCGAGGCTCTTGAGAAGGACGAAGGGCGGCGCGGCCGCCGCAAGGCCGCTGGTACGCGAGGCGGCTTCGCGCAGGAGCGCCTCCACCTGACGCCAGGGACGTTCGTACCCGATGGCCACCCTGGTGTGGAGCAGCAGCGGACTCACGCGCGCCAGCGAACTGTAGTTCAGGACCTGCCCGCCGAGAATCTCCGAATTCGGAATCACGATCTCCTCGTTCTTGAATGAACGAAGGTGCGTCACCTGGAGGCGCATCTCGATGACGTCGCCGACAGCTTCGCCGATCTTGACGCGGTCGCCGACCTTGAAGGCGCGACGGTAGGTCATCATGTAACCGGCGATGATGTTCGAAATCGCGGAGGACGATCCGAGCGAGAAAACGATGCCGATGAACAGCGACACGCCCTTGAACGCCTCCGATTGCGATCCCGGGATGTAGGGATAGGCGACCACCAGCGCGAACGCGACGATGCCGATCCTGACGATCTTGTAGGTCGGCTGCGCCCACTCCGGATCGAACTGTCGAAGCGTCACCGAGCCGCGCTCGACCGCTTCGAAGAACAGCCGGACGATGCGCAGGACCGCGCGGACGATGACGTACAGCACCACGAGGAAGACCAGCTTGGGCACGTTCGCCAGCAGCCCGCGGCCGAGCACCTGCAGCGGCGCCGCTGCAAAGGCCGCCGCGTTCAGCGAAGCCGGCCGCGTCCACGGCCACTGCCCGAGCACGTACCCGACGTAGACGAGGAGGATCGCGGCAACCGTGAGAGTCTTGAGCCCGCGCAGAGTGCTCGCCAGTGCGGCCCGGATCCGCTCTGCCCGCATCACCTCGAACGACTGAATGCCGACCGACTGGATTCGCGCTTCCAGACGGCTGACGAGGAGCGCATCCACACGGCGCCACACCCAGGCGAGAAGCACCAGCGAAACGATGAGAAGGAGCGTGGCCAGCCCCGTTCGGGCCGCCGAGCCGCGCAGCGCCTGCGGCGTCCGGGCGTACCGATACGCAGCGATCGCGCTGCGGAGCTGTAAGAGGTGCGCCGTCGCCAGATCGTTTTTGGAGACCTGTTCCGTGCGCGCGTCCGCGTCGGTCACCGCCATGAGCAGCGTCGGCCCTGCCATGACGCGGACGGCTTCGGGTCCGGCGACCAGATGCAGGGAATCGATCGGTATCGACCGATCTCCCGCAACAGTCTCGATACGCTCTTCGATCAGTCCGGCCCTGACTTGGGGCGAAAACGACGAAACCCCGCGAACGCTGAACAGCGTCACGCCGTCCAGCGTCACGGGCGCCGTCGGGACGACCCCATCGTCTTCGCTTCCGGGCGTCTGGGCCGCAATGACCGCAGGCCACGTCAGCGCTGCGAGCGCCGCCAGCAGGATCATCGCGATCGATCGTCGTCCTCTCTTCATGGGCACCTTAATACGCGACCAGCCCTGCCGCGCGGAACGCCGCGATGGCGGGCTCGATCTGTTCATGTGTCGCCGGTTCGGTGTCGGCGAGAGTGTATGGGATACCGAGCTTCTCCCACTTGTATTTGCCCATCTGGTGGAACGGCAGAACATCAACGCGGGCGACGTTGCCGAGGGAGGCCGCGAAACGGGCGACGGCGGCGATCTCCCCAGGATCGTCGGTGAGCCCGGGCACGAGAACGTAACGAACCCAGACGGGCCGCTTCCGGGTCGCCAGCCGCTGCGCGAAATCCCGCGTGGAGGCCGGATCCACCCCGGTCAGACGCCTGTGGCGTTCGTCGTCCCAGGCCTTGAGGTCGAGCAGCACGAGATCGATCAGGTCGAGCTCGGCGTCGCTCAACTTGTGTCCGTAGTAGCCGTTCGTATCGAGCGCGGTGTGGATCCCCATCTCCTTCGCCGCGGCAAACAGCTTCACCGCGAACCGATGCTGCATCAGCGGCTCGCCGCCGCTGAGCGTGAAGCCGCCCTTCATGACCTGGAGGCCGCGCCGGTATTTGCGCAGTTCCTCGGCCGCCCGACTGACCGTGACCGGCAGGCCGTTGCTCATCCGCCACGTATCGGGGTTGTGGCAGTACAGACACCGCCACATGCACCCGGCCGTCCACGCGACCACCCGCACGCCCGGCCCGTCAACGGTGGCGCCCGTCGTGAACGAATGCAGAAACCCCATGTCCCCGCTCGCGAGCGCAGCCCGGACGTCGCTCTCCGGCACCCCGTCGGCGAGACCGACGCGAAGTTCGAAGGGGCTCTTCGCCTCGAGAGACACCGTAGCAACCGCGCGATCGTCAGACATGGGAGAGATCGCCGTGGAACGTCCGATTGATGACGTCCATCTGCTGCTCGCGCGTCAACCGCACGAAGTTCACGGCGTACCCCGACACGCGGATCGTGAGGTTGGGGTACTTCTCCGGGTGGTCGATGGCGTCGAGCAGCATCTCGCGGTTCAGCACGTTGACGTTCATGTGATAGCCGGTGCTGCCGAAGAACGCGTCGAGCATGGCCGTCAGGTTCGTCACGCGATCCTCCGGCGTGCGGCCGAGTCCTTCGGGCACGATCGACGTCGTGAGGGAGATCCCGTCCTGGGCATCGCGGTATGGAATCTTCGCTACCGACGCGGCCGACGCGTGGATTCCGTGTGTGTCGCGGCCGTGCATCGGATTGGCCCCAGGGGCGAACGGCTCACCCCGCCGCCGGCCGTCGGGTGTGTTGCCGGTTGCTTTGCCGTACACGACATTCGAGGTGATCGTGAGGATCGACTGCGTGTGGACGGCGTGTCGGTACGTCGGATACGCACGCAGCTTCTTCATGAACGCGCTCACCGTCCACGCCGCAAGCTGATCCACGCGATTGTCGTTGTTGCCGAACGTCGGGAACTCCCCCTCCGTGCGGAAATCCGTGACGAGACCCGTCCCGTCGCGAACCACCGAGACCCTGGCAAACTTGATCGCCGACAGGCTGTCGGCGACGACCGACAGCCCCGCCATTCCGAACGCCATCGTGCGGAGGGGCGCGTAGTCGTGCAGCGCCATTTCGATTCGCTCGTACGCGTACTTGTCGTGCATGTAGTGAATGACGTTCATCGCATTCACATACACACCCGCGAGCCAGTCCATCATCGCTTCGAACTTCGCGAGCACGTCGCCGAAGTCGAGCACGTCGCCTTCGACGGGCGTCGACAACGGCGCGATCTGCTCGCCGCTGATTTCGTCGCGGCCGCCATTGATCGCGTACAGCAGGCATTTCGCGAGATTCGCACGGGCGCCGAAGAACTGCATCTGATGGCCGACCATCATCGGCGACACGCAACAGGCAATCGCCCCGTCGTCCCCCCACGACTGGCGCATGATTTCGTCGCTCTCGAACTGCAGCGCGCTGGTGTCGATCGCGACCTGCGCGGCAAACCGCCGGAACCTGTCGGGCAGGCGGGGCGAGTACCAAATCGTGAGATTCGGCTCCGGGGCGGGTCCGAGGTTGTAGAGCGTCTGCAGAATCCTGAAGCTCGTCTTCGTGACGAGCGACCGCCCGTCGTCCCCCATTCCAGCGATCGATTCGGTGACCCAGGTCGGATCGCCTGCAAACAACTCGTCGTACTCGGGCGTGCGCAGGAATCGGACGATCCGAAGCTTGATGACGAAGTCGTCGATGATCTCCTGCGCCTGCTCCTCGGTGAGGATGCCGGCTGCGAGATCGCGCGCGAAGTAGACGTCCAGGAACGTCGACGTGCGTCCGAGCGACATCGCCGCGCCGTTCTGCTCCTTGACGCCCGCCAGATATCCGAAGTACAGCCACTGCACCGCTTCTCGTGCCGTCGCGGCCGGAATGGAGACGTCGAACCCATAGCTCGCGGCCATGCGCGTCAGTTCGTCGAGCGCGCGGATCTGCTCGGCGAGTTCCTCGCGGTCGCGGATCACCTCCTCGGTCGACGGCCATGAGTCGAGTGCGCGCTTTTCCTCGTGCTTGCGGTGGATCAATCGCGACACTCCGTACAGGGCCACGCGCCGGTAATCACCGATGATGCGGCCGCGGCCGTAGGCGTCGGGCAGACCGGTGAGGATGTGCGAGCTGCGGCAGCGTCGGATGTCGGCGGTGTATGCGTCGAACACGGCCTCGTTGTGGGTCTTGCGATACTTCGTAAAGACGTCGATGACGGACGGATCCGGCTTGTAGCCGTACGCTTTCAACGCGTTCACGACCAGACGCAGCCCGCCGTTCGGCATGATCGCGCGCTTCAGCGGCGCCTCCGTCTGCAGCCCGACGATGACTTCCCGCTCCCGGTCGATGTAGCCCGGCGCGTGTGAGGTGATGGAACTCGGGACCTGCGACACATCGAGCACGCCCTTGCTGCGCTCGTCGACGAAGAGGTCTGTCAGCTTCCGCCAGATGGCACGCGTGCGCTCCGTCGCACCAGCGAGGAAGCTGCCGTCGCCGTCGTAAGGCGTGTAGTTCTCCTGGATGAAGTCGCGGACGTTGATATCCTTCTGCCACAGACCCGGATGAAAGTCGCGCCAGGGAGATGCGGCGACCACCTGCGTCTGCGCTTCGAGGGTTTCGGACATCTTCGTCCTCCTGGACGATTTACGCGCGCGCGGCGACCAGCCCGAGCAATGCGGCCGTGTGGCGGGCAATCATCAGCTCTTCATTCGTTGGCACGACCCAGGCCGAGACACGGCTGCCGGGCCGCGTGATCCTCGGGCCGCGCCGCGTGTTCGCGTCATCGTCGAGGTCGATCCCGAGCCACGCCGATGCGATGCAGATCCGGCGCCTGATTTCGGCCGAGTGTTCGCCGATTCCGGCGGTGAAGACGAGACCATCCACACCGCCGAGCGACGCCGCCATCGCGCCAATCTCTTTCGTGGCGCGGTAGACGAAGTAATCCACCGCCAGCCGCGCCGCCGGCGTATCGCTCGCCAGCAGATCGCGCATGTCGTTGCTGATCCCGGAGATGCCGAGCAGACCGGATTGCTTGTACAGCAGCCGCTCGACATCAGCGGCGCTCATGCCGAGCGTCTGAAACAGATAGAGCACGACGCCGGGATCGAGCGAACCTGGACGCGTACCCATGCACAATCCGTCGAGCGCGGTGAACCCGAGCGTGCAGTCCACGCTTCTCCTGCGGTGCAGGGCGCACAGGCTCGCGCCGCTGCCGAGGTGCGCCACGATGACGCGGCCGCTGCCGATTTCGGGCGCCGCGTCCGGCAGCACCGATGCGATGTATTCGTACGACAGGCCGTGGAACCCGTAGCGCTGCACGCCTTTGTTCCGGATTGATTCGGGCAGCGGCACGAGTTCCGCCACGGGCGTCTGGCCGCGATGAAAGCTCGTGTCGAAGCATGCGACCTGTGGCGTGTTCGGCAGCCGGGCTGCGACGGCTTCAATCGCCGCCAGGTTGTAAGGCTGGTGCAGTGGCGCGAGCGGAATGAGCGCTCGCAGATCCTCGATCACGGCGGGCGTGACCAGCGTTGGACCGGAGTAGTGCCGTCCGCCGTGGACGACGCGATGACCAACGCCGACCACGCGAGTATGTTCATACCGTGACCGCAGCCAACCCGCGAGATGCTCGATGGCCTCGTGCGCATCGGCGAGCCGCCCGGGCCGCGAGTCTTCCACGCTCCGCCCCGCTGCGTCCCTGGCAGACATCCGTGGTGCCGTACCGATGCCTTCGATCTGGCCACGGACGTCAAGCGTCCATCCGGATCCGGCGCGTCTTCGGTAGACGCAGAACTTCAGGCTCGATGATCCGGCGTTGAGAATCAGCGTCAAGTCGTCCATGGGTCTTTACGTCATTGCCGGCGACGGGCGCCGACGGGCATGGGCAGCCATCATTGCGACCGCCGCGCTCGCGATACGGGAGCGCACACTGTCCGCACGGCTCGTCAGGATGATGGGTACACGCGCGCCGAGGACCAGGCCGGCGCTGTCCGCGTTGGCGAGGAATGTGAGCTGCTTCGCCAGGATGTTCCCGGCCTCGAGATCCGGGGCCAGCAGAATGTCCGGATCGCCCGCGACGTTCGACGTGATGCCCTTTGTTCGCGCCGCCTCGCGGCTGATCGCGTTGTCGAACGCCAGGGGACCATCGAGCTCTCCGCCTTTGATTTGCCCGCGGTCGGCCATCTTGCAGAGCGCGGCCGCATCGATCGTCGCGGGCATCTTCGAGGTTACGGTCTCGACAGCGGCCAGGATCGCCACCTTGGGCTTCGCAACTCCGAGCGAGATCGCCAGGTCGATCGCGTTCTGGCAGATGTCGACCTTGTCCTCCAGCGAAGGCGCGATGCTGATCGCCGCGTCCGTGATAATGAGCACCTTGTGATAGGTCGGCACGTCCATGATGAAGACGTGGCTGATGCGACGCCCGGTGCGCAGCCCGGTTTCGCGCGCGACGACCGCCGACAGCAGTTCGTCGGTGTGCAGGCTGCCCTTCATGAGGATTTCGGCGTCGCCGCTTCGGACGAGTTCCACGGCTTTCGCCGCGGACGCGTGGCTGTGGGGCGCGTCGACAATCCGCGTGTGCGCGAGATCGATGCCTGCCGCGTCGGCGACTTCGCGGATTTTGGACGCCGGCCCGACGAGAATCGGCGTGATCAGTCCATGCGCGGCGGCGTCGATCGCTCCGGCAAGTGCGCTCGCTTCCGCCGGATGGGCCACGGCCGTCGCCACTGGCTCGAATGCGGCGCACCGCTGCAGCAACGCTTCGTACTTCCCCGTCCCGGTTTCTCTCGTCATGGCAGGCTCTCGACAGTTCTTGGTACGGCTCGCCGGGCCGCGGGACCCGTTTCGCGAAGCATCAGCGACAGCAGAATCGCGAGGGCAACGCCGTACAGGAGCGGTTGAAACGTGAACTGATAATGTTCGAGCGACGCGGCATCGGCGCCCGCCGCCGCCGTCATGCGCCCGGCAAATACCGGACCGAGCAACGCGCTGAACGTAAAATTGATGAAATTGACGACGCCGGTCGCCGTTCCGCTGTACTCCGGCGCGTTCGCTTCCTTGATCACGGTGTAAGGAATCATCGCGGCGCCCGATGCGATCCCCGCCGCGAGTCCGAGCACATACGGAGGCAGCCAATCGGCCGGCCCGTAAAGAATTGCCGCAAGACAAACGAGCAGGCCCACTGACGCCATGAGGATGACCGGCTTGCGGCGTCCGATCCGATCGGACAGTGCGCCAAGCAACGGACATCCGATGATCCAGCCGAACGGCACCGACGCTGAGCGCAGCACTGCCGTCGCATACGGAATCCCGTGAGCTTCCTGCAGATACCGGACGCCCCAGACCATGTCGAAGATGGTCGTCGGAATGAACAACAGGCCGGCGATGATGCCGCAGAGCACCGACTGAGGATTCCGGAACACGGCGCCGAAGGCGGCGCCGGCGCCCTTCAGCGAGGAGGAGGGCTGATTGGACGACGCCGGTTCCGGAAGCAGGAAGAACAGGAGCGCGCTCATGACGAGACCGATGGCTCCCATCGCAAGCCAGAACGTGCTCCAGGGAAGTCCCGCATCGGTGAGCGGTCCGACGACGAACTGTCCTGCGGATCCGCCCGCCATCCCGAACATCTGCGTCGCGCCGATGAGGGTCGCCGCGCGCGATGGAGGGAAATGCGTCGTGGCAATGTAGGCGGCGCCCACGAGCGCGAAGACGCCACCCGCCCCTTGTACGAAGCGCCCGATGTTCGCGGCGGTGGCGTTGCCCGAGCCGAACATCAGCGCGCCGATTCCAACGGCAGCCGCGCCAAGAGGGATCACCCGGCGCGGCCCCACCGCATCCATGGCCGCGCCGGCGATCAGACTGAATGGCGAGTAGCCGTAGTAGAACAGCCCCGCGAGCGACGCGACACCTGCCGCCGTCAGCCCGAACGCGGCGCCGAGCTGCGGCATCATCACCGCCGGCGCGGACCGCAGCGTGTACTGATAGAAGTAGTACACGGCGGTGATGAGCCACGCGACCGTCGCCGCCTTCGTTGCGGACTTCACGCGATGTCCCGTCCCGTTTCGGGAGCCGTTAACACAAGGTGACAGAGACCGCCAGACCGCCCTCGGAGGTCTCCTTGTACTTCGTGTTCATTTCCTTCGCGGTCAGCGCCATCGCCGCAACCGTCGTATCGAAGTCGAGCCGCCGATCCGCCGGGATCTCGTTGCTCGCAATCATGTATCCCGTCCACGCCTTGACGGCGCCGAACGCGCACCGTTCGACGCACGGCACCTGCACGTAGCCGGCGACCGGGTCGCACGTCATGCCCAGATGATGTTCGAGGGACGCCTCCGCAGCGTTCGCGACGACCTGCGGCGAAAGATCATGTGCCTCGGACAGCAGCGCTGCCGCCATTGCCGACGCCACGCCGATCTCGGCCTGGCAACCGCCTTCGGCGCCGGACAGCGTCGCGTTGTGCTTGCACAGATACCCGACGGCCGCCGCCGACAGGAAGCCATTCCGAATCTTCTCAACCGGCAGATTGCGGCCGCCTTCACCAAGCGCATATACGACCGCCGGCATGACCCCTGCGGATCCGCCGGTGGGCGCGGTGACGACCAGATGGCCGCGCGCGTTCTCTTCGGATCCCGCCAGCGCATACGCCGCCACCACGCCGACGCCGCGCTGCTTCTCGTACTCGTCGTCCATGGCGCGCTTGTAGACTTCGCCGGCCTTCGTCTTCAACTTGATCGGGCCGGGCAGCACTGAGGGTGGGGCCTCGAGGCCGGATTTGACGATGTTCACCATCGCCGTGTGGATCTTGTCGATGAACGCGGTGATGTCGGCCTCGCTCTTGCCCGAGACCGCGACCTCGTTGGCCATGACGACCTGCGCGATCGACAGGTTGTTGTTCGTCGCGTGCGTCTGGAGTTCCTTCATCGTCTGGTATGGATACTTCGGCTGCCCCTTCTTGGGCGGCTGATAGCCCTTCCACTCGATGAATCCGCCGCCGACGGAGTAGTACTCCAGCTCGTTGATCACGTCGTTGCCCGCCATCAGCTTGCACGTCATCGTGTTCGGATGCGGGAAATCCCCTTTGGGCGAGTCATAGATGATGTCGGCCAGTGAGGCCTTGATCGTCTTCGGCCCGAGCTTCACGTCGAACGTCTGGTTCGGATCGCTCGCGAGGCCGTCGAGGAAGGCAGGTTCCACGGTCGCCGGTTCCTTGCCGACGATACCCGCGAGCGCCGCGCGTTCGGTGCCGTGGCCCTTGCCGGTGGCACTGAGACTCCCGTAGAGGTGTACCTTGAGCGCGGTGGCTTTTGCCAACTGGTCTGCCGGCAGCTTCGTGCATCGCTGATAGAAGTCGTACGTGATCCGCATCGGCCCGATGGTGTGGGAGCTCGACGGGCCCGGCCCGACTTTGTAGAACTCGTCGAGCGTCGTGATGATCGGGGCTTTCTCACGCTTGACGACGTCGAGGTCGGGTGAGAGCGGATGCGCCGGCTCCTGCGCGGGAAGCCGCGAGGCCGCGGCGGCGCGCGCTTCTACAGTTTCGGCGGCTTCCGGCGCGGCGCCGGTCAACACCGCCATGGCGCCAATCATGGCGCTGTGCATCATGAACGCCCGGCGATCCACGCCGCCTTCGCCGTTCGGCACGTCAGGATGTTCTTCGTCAACCCGATTGACACTCATCGATTTCCTCCTGGAGCGGGACAGCGAACCGTAGTGGTGTCGATTCAGTACCGGAACGCCTACATACAGCACGACGCATACCGCGGGCTCCGCCCGCTCTCAGGCGGCAACATCCGCTTTCACTGGGGGTTGCGTACGGTGGCGGGATTTGCGAGCCGCCCATTCCTCCGAATGGCCGTAGTGCCTCCCTCATCCCGGAGGCCACGCAGCCCGCTCGGGGAACCTCCGGTATGACGGAGCACGCCGTCGGTGCACGCAGACGCTCCTGCGGTCAAAAACACACGATTTTCGCGGGTTCCGGGTCGATGGCGCGTCGGCATCGGCCGTGCTCAGGCAGAACGGTTGATGGCGCTGCCTCTCCGATTCCTGCTGTTATTTCTGTTCGTTCATGCGTCGTCCGCAGCTGCGCAGGGCAGCGCCGCGCCTGCGGCCGCGGCCCAATCTCCAAGCGTGCAAACGATCACCTGCGCGTCAACTGCGGGCGGCCGGACGCAATGCGCCGCAGATACGTCCGCCGGCGTCGCGCTGCTGAAATCGACCGGCGACGCCGCGTGCCTGCTCGGAAAGACCTGGGGCTACGACCAGACCAGCATCTGGGTATCCGATGGTTGCAGCGGCGAGTTCGCGACCGGAGGCGCCGCCGCCACGGAGCCGCCGAAAATCGTGACGCCGCGCCACGTGCCCAACGTCGGATTCCTGCTCTTCGACGGCGAGAAGGGGCAAATCTACATGCGCCTCTTCACGTACGCGCGGTACCTGAATCAGCGGAACCTCGACGAGTCG
>Ga0310811_10007479_pt1 | contig 14001 bp, 12 predicted proteins | sample YCmetagenome_FD_207642 | JGI IMG/M metagenome (GOLD analysis project Ga0310811, IMG submission 207642) | Soil microbial communities from experimental microcosm in Duke University, North Carolina, United States - YC | ecosystem: Engineered > Artificial ecosystem > Soil microcosm > Unclassified ... | reverse complement strand
TTTATAAGGGTCTTGATTCTCTTTCATTTCAATATTTCTTTAATAAAATTTTCAATTCCACTTCGAGGCGATCCATTTCGTCTCGGTGGCCTAGTTTGTAATAGTCTCGAATTCTTCTTTGATCGTCAATCAATACGGCATCCCAAGGATCGTTCATAACGAGGGCGCAGTTCTTGAGTTTGGTTTCGCTCCTATCAAACTCAATGATTTGAACTTCGAACTTAGCTTCTGCGAGTCGTTGCCTTAAGTCGATTCCTTCCTTTTCACCAGCACAGATAAATAGCACTGATGCGCCATTCCAGTTTCGCTTCGCCAGAACAGAATCCGGAACGAAATACTGACCCGCTGAAGCCGGTCGGCACTCACTCGCGATTTCAGGCACTCCGTCTGGATAGAGAATTGGGATATCAAATTCGTTCTTTCCGAAATATTTTAAGAAAACAAAAATGAGTGCAGGGAGCAGCAGCGCCAAGAACAGGTAAACAATTTTTTTGCTCATCAGCTAACAAATAAAGAAGGCTAAAGTTTCATCAACCTTAGCCTCCCAAAAATGATTCTTTGGTTTCCTTTAATAATTAAAAAGCGGGCGCAGGAAATTGATGTCCGACATCTTCATTCCCTCGTAAACAAACGCTACCAGCATCCAAATGATGAAAACAGTCGGAATCAGTATTGACCAAATCAATACTTTGGCTTCATGCTTCAAGTGCATGAACTCACCGACAATAAAAAATGCTTTCACGATAGTCATCACAACAAAAATCGAAGTCTTTAAGGCACCTGGATGCATTGCAAATGCGACAATAAATTCAAAAATCGTAATCACCAAAAGAATGCCAGCAACCTTCCAAAGTTGAGCTATCTTTTCCTTGTTGGGTGGAAGTACAACCACCTGAGGTTCATGAGAATGATGCGCCATGATTCTTAAAGTTTTATACTAGATAATAGAATGTAAATACGAATACCCAAACGAGATCTACAAAGTGCCAGTACAAACCGACCTTCTCCACCATTTCATAGCTACCTCTGCGGTCGTACATGCCGGTTACCGTTCTGTAATAGATAAGGAAGTTCAGCATCACACCACTGAATACGTGGAATCCATGAAAGCCCGTGATAAAGAAAAAGAAGTCGGCAAATGCATGCGGTCCATACTGATTTTCATGAAGGTTTGCACCGTAAATAGTGCGGTTAGTCCATGCTCCATTTACAAATTCTTTTATCGTTGTCCCTCCTTCTGTTCCCACAATGAAGTGCGTCCACTCCCAAGCTTGGCAGCTTAAGAAAGTGATACCACCAAGTATTGTCCAGAGCATCCATTTCTCAACGGCAGGGCGGTCCATACGATGACCGGCTTCTACGGCCAACACCATCGTTACACTCGACATAATCAACACAAATGTCATGATACCCACAAACACGAGTGGCAATTCCACGCCATGCAGGAAAGGCACAGCTTCAAAAACTTTTTCGGGTACAGGCCAATAGTCGTGAGAAAAAACAAAGGCATGGTGATCTCCTGTAAATGCAGGGTGCTGTGAGCGGATCAATCCATAAGTGATCAATAATCCCGAGAATGTAAACGCATCGGAAAGTAAGAAGAACCACATCATGAGCTTGCCGTAGCTTACGCCCATTGGTGACACTCCGCCATCCCAAACGCTTCTGCTTGAAACTGTTGTAGCTGTTGAATGTGACATGTTGCTGATTTTACCTGTACAATAATAAGAAGACGAACAAATATAGCCAAAGACCTCCTAAAAAATGCCAATAAGTTGTGCACATTTCCATTTTGGTCATGTTACCTGCGTGCGCTTTTCCAGTAAAAATGGCGCCCAACATTATCAACAAAAAGACGACGGCGCTAATCACGTGCAGACCGTGCAAGCCCGTTAAAATATACAAAAAAGAACCCGACGGATTTCCAACTAAGTAGACGCTATTGGACACCAGTTGACCCCAGCCTAGGAATTGGCCTACCAAAAATGCCACGCCCAGTAGTGATGTCAGCGCCATCATTGTTTTTGCAGTAGAGAAGTTGTCCTTCTTTGTGGCGAAGTAAGCCAACTGCATCGTTATACTGCTGACAACGATGATCCCTGAAGTAACATAAAACAACGACGGCAAATCAAAATATACCCAATTGCCTTCCGCCTGCCTTACAATGTATGCCGACGTAATCGACATGAACAGCATCATTACACTGGCCAAAAACAGCCACATCCCGAATTTCTTGGCGTTCATCGCCATAGGCTTCTTCGGTTCCTCGACTAATCTGAGGTCTACCATTTTCTCTATGCTCATATTTTATCCAACAAGTAGGCGATCTGTACAATCGGCAAATACAAGAATGATCCAAACATTATTCTCAAGGCCGACTGACGATTGCCCGTTTTCATCAATGAAAATGTTTGTGCAAAAAAGGCCACACCACATACGGTCGCTACAATGGCCGAGTTCAATCCGGTGATTCCAAATCTAGCCGGAAGTAAACCGAGCGGAATTAGAAACATCGTGTACACCATGATTTGAATGGCTGTATTTAAATCTTTACCCCCTCCTGAGGGTAAAAGTTTAAATCCTGCTTTCTTATAATCATCGTCGGCAACCCAAGCAATTGCCCAGAAGTGCGGAAACTGCCAAACGAACTGAATGCCGAAAATAATCATCGCCTCGTGGCTGATCGATCCTGTGGCCGCGACCCAACCTAGGAGTGGTGGCAATGCGCCTGGGATAGCTCCAACAAATACGGCCACCGGTCCTACTCGTTTCAACGGCGTGTAAACAAAACTGTACAGCACCATCGACACAAAAGAAAGGACAACGGTCAATGGATTGGTGAAAATCGAGAGGATAATTAAAGAGACAACCAAGCAAACCAAAGCAAAGAATTTCGCCTCGCTCACGGAAACTCGTCCGGTCGGAATTGGGCGATTCATCGTGCGTGTCATGATCTTGTCCAAGTTGCGTTCAATGATCTGATTGATACAAACGGACGCGCCAGAAAGCAAAAAGCCACTGAACGTCAGCATTACAAGAACGGTCCAATCGGCGCGGCCCTTCGTTGCTAGACCATAACCAAAAGCGCATGAAAACGCCACCAGAAAAGAAAGGCGTGGCTTCAAAAGTTCGAGATACGCTTTTGCCTTCGCTGAAGCGAACGTTGTTCCAGAAATTGCTTGCGCTCTACCTAAATCACTCATTTTCCAGTTTTGGTTTGTTCATTCTAAAAAACAAACTCATTTGTATCCCAAAAGCTATTGTTGCGAGTACCAAGTGAACAGGCTGGATGGCCGCTGGTACATTGAGCCATGACAATCCGACGCCCGTTACAAAGGACGCCAAAATTAACACGAACAGGGCTAGCGATAAAGCTTTAAGGCCAATAGTTTTTCGCGTTTGCCAACAGAAAAAACCGTTCAAAATCAGCACGGCCCAAGAGAATGAGCGATGCACAATAAACTCCTTTCCTAGCCCATCAATCCATGCCTCCCGCGACACGGAATTCGCCAAAATATCAATGGCTTCCCGAACCTCGGTGCCGAGGAATACCTGAATCAGCAAGGCTGAAATGCACGCCAGGAGAAGGCCACGAAGAGCACCTACCACCTTACTACTTTGCGATTCGCTGGACTCGTGCAATAGGTAAGCAAGGAAGGCCACCATCAAAAGGGCGATGAAAAAATGAACGGTTATCGTCCAAGTGGTCAGGTTGGTCGATACCACGATTGATCCAAACCATCCTTGAAAAATCACTGTGATTAATGTAGCCAACGAAATCCAAAACAAAATTGGCTTGCTGGATCGCAACGGGAATGATTTGTAAAAAAGGGCAATAATGAAAAAACCAATCACCACGCCAACGAGTCTATTGATATACTCAATCCAAGTTTTTGTCGCATTAAATTCTGTCTCGGCCAGGATTGACTTGTCGGCGACGATCTTGTCTGCCGTCTCGTTCATGCCAACCATTCTCAGATAACGGGCAAATTTCTGATTCTTCCTGTCGCGGTAGACCGCGTAATTTTTTTTGTAATCGGCGGGGAGCTGTTCGATCGAGGTAGGCGGCGTCCAAGAGCCAAAACACCGAGGCCAGTCAGGACATCCCATTCCAGACCCTGTGCTACGCACAATCCCTCCTACCATGATCAAAAAATAAACAGCGATCAGGGTGCTGAGGCAAAGCCTACGAAATCCCCTGATCGCTGTCGAGGTCAATTGGTAGTTGAGCTCTTAGTGTTTCTTTTCTTCGACCACAATTGGAGCATCCATCCCTTCGAGCTTGATCAACTCATTTTCGTGAGGAAAGTTCGACTCTGGAGTTTCCGAGAATGGAATATGCTGTGGAATGAAATCTTCCTTTGCACCCGGCTTGCTGTAATCATAAGGCCAGCGATAAACTGTTGGTATTTCGCCAATCCAGTTGCCGTGCTGAGGAAATCTCGGTGTAGTCCACTCGATCGTATTGGAATTCCAAGGGTTGGCAGGAGCCAACCTTCCCCTGAAAATACTATAGATAAAGTTGAACAAGAAGATCAGCTGAGCACAGAACGTTACGATAGCGGCTACGGAAACAAGGAAATTCAAGTCAGCAAAACCGCTGAATGTTTCAAAGTTCGTCCATGTGTAGTATCGGCGAGGGAAACCTGCAATGCCGATGTAGTGCATGGGGAAGAACACCATGTATACGCCAACAAACGTGACCCAGAAGTGGATGTATCCTAACTTCTCGTTCATCATCCTCCCAAACATTTTAGGGAACCAGTGGTAAACACCCGCCACCATTCCGAAGAACGATGCGCTGCCCATTACCAAATGGAAGTGCGCAACCACAAAGTAAGTGTCGTGCAACTGGATATCTACCGCAGAGTTACCAAGGAAAATTCCAGTGATACCCCCCGTGAGGAAGAACGAAACCAGACCGATCGCAAACAACATGGCTGGTGTGAACACGAGGTTACCGCGCCACATCGTTGTGACATAGTTAAATATTTTCACTGCAGAAGGCACCGCGATAATCAAGGTGAGTAAAGTAAAGATCGATCCCAAGAACGGGTTCATTCCCGTTACAAACATGTGGTGCGCCCACACAACGAATGAAAGGATAGCGATGAACAACATTGAGCCCACCATGGCCTTGTATCCGAAGATTGGCTTGCGCGAGTTCGTTGCAATAATTTCTGATGAAAGCCCTAACGCAGGCAATAGCACAATATACACCTCTGGGTGACCCAAGAACCAGAACAAGTGCTGGAATAATATCGGGCTGCCGCCTTGGTTTGGAAGCGCTTCACCGCCAATATAAATATCAGAAAGGTAGAAGCTTGTTCCGAAGCTTCTGTCGAAAATCAAAAGTAATGCCGCGGCAAAGAGCACGGGGAACGAAAGTATACCAATGATCGCAGTTAGCAAAAACGCCCAGATGGTAAGGGGCAACTTTGAAAATGACATCCCCACTGTTCTCATGTTGATTACAGTGGTGATGTAGTTGATACTTCCCAGCAAAGAGCTGACAATAAACAGTGCCATTGAAACCAACCACAAAGTCATGCCAAGTCCGGAGCCGGAAATGGCTTGAGGAAGCGCGCTCAACGGAGGATAAATTACCCATCCACCCGCTGCCGGTCCCGTGGAGAGGAAAAGCGACGTAAACATCACACAGCTAGATGCAAAGAAGAACCAGTACGAAAGCATGTTCATGAACCCAGAGGCCATGTCTCTCGCTCCTACTTGCAACGGGATCAAGAAATTACTGAATGTTCCGCTCAACCCTGCGGTCAACACGAAGAACACCATGATGGTACCGTGCATAGTTACAAGCGCGAGATAAAATTCAGGATCAATTTTTCCTGCCGCTGTGATCCACCCCCCCAGAAGAGGCCTCAACCATGAAAGGTTTGCATCAGGAAAACCAAGTTGCAGGCGGAACAACACCGAAAGGATACCTCCGATCAGCGCCCACGCCATACCTGTGATTAAAAACTGCTTCGCTATTACTTTATGGTCTTCACTAAAAACATAGTTCGTCCAGAAATTTCCGTGATGAGCGTGCTCGTGACCATGTTCATCGTGCGCGTGCGTATCCATTGTTGCTGCCATGTTTGTTTTCTTATTTCAGAGTTACTGAAGTTGCTGTTTGAACCGGTGCATTCATTGGCAAACCTGCCTTGATCATTGCGGCTTCCTTAAGATTGTCCGGAACGTATTTCATATATTCCGGATTTTGCTTAAGCCAAGACTCTTGCGAAGCCAGCCATTTGTCATATTCTTCCGCTTCAACCACGACTACCGGGAACTTCATAGAGAAGTGACCCTGCCCACACACTTCAGTACATGCCATCTCGTAGTTGTAGTTAGGGTTATTCATTTCTTCCCGAATTTCTTCGGTGGTTTTTGTCGGTGTAAATTTGAATTGGGTTTCCATTCCAGGAACGGCATCCATTTTTACTCGGAAGTGAGGAAGGAAAACACTATGGATGACATCCTTCGCGCGAATTTTCAAAAGAACCTCTCTCCCTTTCGGTAAATAAAGTGTTGCCGATTTAAAATCATCAAATGAATTCTTGTCGGTGAGATCCAATCCAAATTCATTTGACGCGTCGATCAACTTGTAATTGTGATGACCCAACACGCCATCTTTTGCACCCGGATAGCGAACGGTCCAGAAAAATTGCTGACCTACTGCCTCGATCACAACGGCATCTTTGGAGGCCGGTCCGGTGATATCATTCCACACGCGAAGGCCTTTGAAGATCAACAAAGCCAAAACGATTGCAGGAATAACGGTCCATGTGATTTCAAGAAAATGATTGTCTGCAAAGAATGCCGCCTTACGGTTTTTGTCATATCGATAAATATAAGTGAACCAGAACATCGCGATGAAGATGATCACGAAAGCAACAACGGTCACCCACATTGTTATCCAAAAGAGACTATCGGTCACTTCACCATGTTCAGAGGCCACCGGAGGTTCGTAGGTGCCCATGTGCTTGATTGAATACCAAAAGAATCCGGCCAATCCCAGCACCATGAACGCCAAAAACAAAATACCGTTGATGTTATTCCAGGGGTCTTCCTCCCTCTTGTCCTTCGCCACCTCCATGAGTCCACCTATACGGAAGATCATAAAGAGGATCGCAAGTACTAAAACAACACCCAAACCAATGATCATATTCATAAACAGTTCTTTAAATCGTTACAATCAAATGTGATGGTTCAAACTTTCTTCCATGAACGGGTGGTGCTTCGCCACCAACTGAACTTTTGAAAGCGCACTCAAAGCGACGAACAAGAATGCAGACGCAAAAATTAGCGCCAATCCAATTTCCAAAAAACCAACGCCCCCTTCGTTTTTCATAACACCAGGGGTCACCATGTTGTAGAAATCAAACCAATGTCCGATGATGACGATGAAGCAAACCAATTTCAAAGTGGAGTTGAATCGTTTCGCATCCCTTGTCATCAGCAGCAAGAACGGAAGGACGAAATTCAAGAACAAAATGGCATAGAAAATCCAGCTGTAAGGAGCTGTCTTCATGCGCGCAATAAAATATACCGTCTCCTCAGGAATATTCGCGTAATAGATCAGTAAGAACTGACCAAACCAGATGTACGTCCAGAAAATACTGAAGGCGAAAATGAATTTACCAAGATCGTGCAAATGATTTTCATTGACCATCTTCAAATATCCCGCCTCCTTCAACATCACCACAATAAGTGTGATCACAGACAAGCCTGTCACCCACCAGCTAGCAAACACATACCAGCCAAACATCGTGCTGAACCAGTGTGTGTCAATGCTCATCACCCAGTCCCATGCAGAAACCGATGACGATACTGCAAATATTATCAAGAAGATGGCCGAGAATTTGCGCGCGGTAAACCAATGGTCTGTAGAGCCGTCAATATCTTCTGCAAGCATTTCTTTTCTGATCCACACTAAGAACAACCACCAAAGGCCGAAGAAGACTACCATTCTCAAGAAGAAAAAGATCGGGAAACTTCCTCCCCCCAAAGGCCAGTAAAAAAATCCTGCTTTGCCTGCAATTACTTTATCGTAATCGTGGCTCTTTGGATCGAACAAGTCGTGATGTGTCCAGTGAAATAAGTCGCCCTTTACTACGAACCAGAGAACTACCATGAGTACTCCCGCTACCGGAATCCAGCTGCCCATGGCCAAAGGAATACGTTTTATCCCTGCCGACCATCCCGCCTGTGCCGCGTATTGAATTGCAACAAAGAACAAACCAATAATGCCAATGCCAGTAAAGAACACGTTGTTCTGCCAAAGTGAGGCATAAATTCGTTTCAGCCAAGTGGGGCTACCGTGATGTTCGGCCTTTACACCATCAGCATGTTCTTCATGACCTTCCTGTGGTGTCACACTCGCAGTCAATGACTTTGAAATCTCGGTCGATGCTTTCTGTTCATGGCCCTCGTGACCATTACCACCGCGCATCGCCATGAAAACACCAAGGGCAAACAACAGGACGCCAACGGCTCCTAAAATGAAAATCTTTTGCTTGGTTGCTGGCTTAAATTCGTATTTCTCTTCGGCTATCATTGAGTAGTGCGTTTAAAATCAATTCTTCTGAAGTTCTTTTACATACTTGGCAATCTTCCAGCGGTCCTCTTCACTCACTTGCGATCCATGCGAGCCCATCAGGCCTTTTCCGTAAGTAATGACGTGGAAGATATGCCCTTCGGTGACGTTCTTTATAGCATCGCTCTTTAAGTTCGCTACACCGGGCATGAAGGTGTGGTCTACGCCATCGATCTTCGCCCCGCTGGCCACTTTTCCATCACCGGTACCTTTGGCTCCATGGCAGTGTTTGCAATACGTTTCGAACAACACTTTACCTTGTTCCAATACTACCGCCGTGGTGTCCTTGATCGGATTCATGAGTTTATTTGCATTTGCCAATCCGTCGGCGTCGTTTACGCCGCGATAAGGCAACCATCCATTTGCGGTTCGTCTTACCGTGTTCTTTGGCGGTAAGCGCAAATTCATTTTATAAGGATTGTATGGGTTTGAGTTATAAAACTCTCCCGGGCGGTCATCGAGCGCTTCAAAATACCAACCCGCTTTGGGGTCAGTGATTTGAGTAAGCGGCTCGTAAGCCACTGAGTGATACATGTTGGGAGCGTATTCTAGCCCTTGGTTGTCACCACTGGCTCCACAACCGGCAAGTGCTACCGCAGCTGATACTCCAACCACCAAATTCGTTATCAAACGCATATACACGAATTAAAAATTCTTTTCATTTACTTCTGATGCTCCGTTCTGTTTCAAGAGTCGGCCAATTTCATCTTTGCTCATCCCATTTTCCGCCAAATCTACTGCCATCACGTGCTTGTCGTCCGTGCTACGTAGATCAAATTGACGTGGCCAACTGTACGGCTTCATGTTACTGACGATCAAAAAGGTGATCACCATTCCGAATGCTGAAAGCAACACGGTAAACTCAAATGTCACTGGGATGAATGGAGGTAAGGAAGCATGGTTTTTTCCACCGATATCCATCGGCCAATCGTAGCCCAACATCCAGGTTTGGGTGAACAACGCGAGTGTCGTTCCTGTCAAACCAAAGAGGAATGATGCTATTGGCAATCGAGTTCTTTTGTATCCCAAGGCCTCGTCCAATCCGTGCACTGGGAATGGAGAATACACTTCGTGGATGCGAAGCCCTTTTTCACGCACGTTTTCAACGGCATGAATCAGAACGTCCTCGTCATCAAAAATTCCGACTACAAAATTCTTGTTGCTCTCCATATCAATGTTTCTTTTCAGAAGTTGCTTTAACAATACTCTTTACCTCGGCCATGTTGATCACGGGGAAGAACTTAGCGAAGAGGAAGAATGCGGTGAAGAATAATCCAAACGTAAAGATGTACTGACCAATGTCATACATGGTTGGGTGGAACATCGACCAGCTGGAAGGAATATAATCGCGGTGCAATGAGGTCACAATAATCACAAAGCGCTCGAACCACATGCCGATATTTACGATGATGGAAAGGATAAAAGTCGACACCAAGTTGGTTCTGATTTTTTTGAACCAGAACAGTTGAGGCGAGATCACATTGCAAGTCATCATCGACCAGTAAGCCCACCAGTAAGGACCGGTGGCACGGTTGATGAATGCATATTGTTCAGCAGGAACTTGTCCGTACCAAGCAATGAAGAACTCAGTGATATAAGCGATACCTACAATTGATCCGGTAATGATGATGATGATGTTCATCAACTCCACGTGGTAGATCGTGATATAATCTTCGAGTTTAAATACTTTGCGAGTAACCAAAAGGAGTGTCAATACCATCGCGAATCCAGAGAAGATCGCACCCGCAACGAAGTACGGCGGGAAAATGGTAGTGTGCCATCCTGGAATCACCGATGTAGCGAAGTCCATAGATACGATCGTGTGAACCGACAACACGAGAGGTGTTGAAAGGCCTGCCAAGATCAGGGCTACGGATTCGTAACGCATCCAAGTTTTTGCTCCCCCCTGCCAGCCGAAGCTCAAGGCATTGTAGATGAGTGCTCTGGTGTTGTGTCCCATGCGTACGGCGCGGTCGCGGATTACCGCGAAGTCAGGGATCAAGCCCATGTACCAGAACACTAATGACACAGAGAAATAGGTTGAGATCGCGAACACGTCCCAGAGGAGCGGCGAGTTAAAGTTTACCCATAGTGATCCGAAGGCATTCGGGAAAGGAAGTGCCCAGTAAAAACCTAACCACAGGCGGCCCATGTGGAACGCCGGGAAGCTGGCAGCACAGATCACGGCAAAGATCGTCATCGCTTCAGCGGCACGGTTGATTGACATTCTCCAACGTTGGCGGAACAACAAAAGGATGGCAGAGATCAAGGTTCCAGCGTGACCGATACCAACCCACCAAACGAAGTTGGTAATATCCCAGGCCCAACCTACCGTTTTATTAAGTCCCCACATCCCTATGCCGTGCCACAGCATCATGCACACACAATACAAACCGTAGAGCAGGAGAACCAACGAAATCCCGATGGCCATCCACCAAAGGTTGGTTGGCTTACCTTCTACCTGTCTACTGATGTCTTCTGAAACATCTCTGACGGTCTTACCACCAGTTACCAGAGGTTCACGAATCGATGAGGTTACTTGCATTTTTATAAATCGTTATTCGTTATTCGTAATTCGTATTTGGCTATGCATGCTCTGCGTGTTCTGCAGCCTCCGCTTTGTCTTTGTTCCTAATCTTTGTGAGATAAAAGATGTTTGGTTTTACTCCAATATCTTCCAACACACGGTAAGCACGAGGGTTGCCGATCTTTTTATCGAAGCTGTGGTTAAATACTTTTTCCTTCTTACCATCTTTCTCCACCTCGATATAATGGTCAATCTTCAACAACTTGCTGATTTTGCTTTCAGGGTTGTTCATGTCGCCAAACAAGATTGCGCCTGTTGAGCACGAAGCCTGGCAAGCTGTTACTACTTCGCCATCCTTCAATTCTCTGCGTTCACGTTTTGCACTCAATTTTCCGGCTTGGATGCGTTGCACACAGAATGAACATTTCTCCATCACCCCACGAGAGCGAACAGTCACATCAGGGTTCAACACCATGCGGCCCAGGTCGGTATTCATCGCCGGGTTGGACTGATAGAATTGTTGATTGTCATGGTATTTAAACCAGTTGAATCGTCTTACTTTATATGGACAGTTGTTTGCACAGTAGCGAGTACCGATGCAACGGTTGTATGCCATTTGGTTGAGACCTTCCGTGCTATGCGTTGTTGCTGCAACAGGGCACACGGTTTCGCAAGAAGCGTTGTTGCAATGCTGGCAGAGCATCGGCTGGAAAGTGACCTCAGGATTTTCTGCTGCCTTTTCCAAGTTTTTATAATCGCCGGGCTTGGCATCGCTGCTATAGTAACGGTCGATGCGTAGCCAATGCATTTCTCTTCTGTTGATTACTTCTTGCTTGCCAACGAGAGAGACATTGTTTTCCACATTACATGCTACTACACAAGCGCCGCAACCTGTACAGGTATTCATGTCTATGGCCATACCCCAATGGTGGTTGGTGTACGAGTGGCCTTTCCACATGCTCAATGCTGATGCATCTACTTTTTCGTCCCACTTTGTAACCTTAGGATAATCTCTTCCAGCGGCGGGATTTTCTCTGAACTCAGCCAGCGTTGCTTCCTGAATCACATTTTCACGACCCATGTAGGTCTGGTGAATCTGTGTTTGTGCCAATTGGAAATCTTCACTTGTTTTCTCAATGGCCACGCCATTGGATGAGCTGTAATTCCAAGAGCCATTTAACATGGTGACCATTGGATAAACATTGAATCCAAGGTTTTCTGCTACCGCACCAACTTTTGTGCGGCCATAGCCCAGCGCCAAACCCACCGTTCCTGGCATTTGACCAGGTTGAACAAGCGCAGCTATATTGATTGTTTTTCCGTTTGCAGTGAGTTTCACTTTTTGTGTGTTGCCTTCCGCATCATTCTTGATGCCCCATTTCGTAGCATCCGATTGTGAGATGGTAACATAATGATCCCAAACTGCTTTAGTGATCGGATCAGGAAGTTCCTGCAACAACGGGTTGTTGGCCATGGATCCATTTCCTACGCCGTAGCTCTCATAGATGCAAACTTCAACACCATCGTTTGCCTTGTAATTGGTGGCGATCGCTGAAATCGCTCCGTCTATATTGCCCGCGAAAGACAACGCTTTCGCCTCTTTCGCTGCACTTTGATAAACCCCATCGTATAAACATTTATCCCAGAAATTCTGGAAGTCCATGTCTTTTGCGCCAAACCAATTTTTCCAATTGTTCTGCAATACGGTGAAGTAATCCTCCGCCTTGTCACCCGCCCAGTTGAGCAAGCTCAATTGTGCCTGGCGAGTTTTGAAAATCGGCGTTATAGCCGGTTGTGATAAACTAAATGAGTTGTTTTTCGGCTCGAAATCGTTCCATGACTCGAGGTAGTGATGGTCGGGTGCCATATATCCGGAAGCCGATGATGTTTCGTGAGGAGTATACGATGTTGACACAGTCAAAGCAATGTTCTTCAACGCCGCTCCCAACACCTCACCCATCGGATGATCGTAAACCGGATTGCAATTATAAAATATCACTGCACCCAATTTGCCGTCTTTAGCATCGTTGACGAACGAGGCCATCTTCTCATCATTTCCTTTTCGGAAATTAACCGGCAGAGACAGGTTGATTGTGCTGCTATAGCTCCCCAACAAGTCGTTGATCGCATTCACGAGTACTTGAACGGCGCTGTCGTTTGATCCACAAACCACCAGGGCACTTCCCTTGTTGGCAGAAAGATCAGCGGCTGCTTTCTCCAATTTTTTATTGGTGTCGTCGGAGAAAGTTGGCTTGCTCCCTTTGCCAGCAATGATATTATAGAGTTCTGCCACTAACGGTCCGACCTGCGAAGGCTTAATCATGCCGCGATAATCCGCATTCGCCCCTGTCAGAGACAAGTTTGTTTCAAACTGATAGTGACGAGACATCTCGCGTTTTTCTTCATTCACCTCGCGGTTCACCGCATATTGTTTGGTGAACTCAATTGGTGAAAGCCAAGTGCCTAAAAAGTCGGCGTCGATGCTGACGATGGTTTTTGCTTTGCTGAAGTCATACGATGGAATGATCGCGACTCCGAAAGATTCCTGATTTGCTTTTACAATTCCGTAAGAAGAAATTGGATCATATTCGATGTGTTCAGTCGTTGGATAAACCGCCTTGAACTTATCGATTGCATTCAATGTGCTTGGGCTGAGAATCGTGTTACTAACAATTCTGATCGCTCCGCCTTTGCCATTTACTTCTTCAAGTTTGGCAATGATTTCTTTGTCGATAGTTTCCCAATCGCTCTTTGTTTCGCCTTTTTGAGGGCCGCGAAGACGATAATTATCATACAGGGAAAGAACAGATGCTTCTACCTGCGCGCTTGTGCCTCCGAGTGTTACGGATGAAAGCGTATTTCCTTCAACTTT
>Ga0310811_10007478_pt1 | contig 14001 bp, 14 predicted proteins | sample YCmetagenome_FD_207642 | JGI IMG/M metagenome (GOLD analysis project Ga0310811, IMG submission 207642) | Soil microbial communities from experimental microcosm in Duke University, North Carolina, United States - YC | ecosystem: Engineered > Artificial ecosystem > Soil microcosm > Unclassified ... | reverse complement strand
AATCCCCAACCATTCCGGGTTTCCCATTGCAATCCCACACTATTTCAATAACTTACAGCTTTCCCCGCCGCCCGTATCCCCTGCGGGCGCACCGACCGCAATGCCGGAATTTCCGGTGCCATGCGGGACAATGCTAGGTTCCACGCGATGCTGATCCTCGCCATCGATACTGCGCTCGACGCCTGCGCCGCTGCCGTGCTCGACACGGGAACGGGCAAAATGATTGCGCAGGAATCGCAGCCGATGAAGCGCGGACATGCCGAAGCGCTGATGCCGCTGATCGCGCGCGTCATGAAACAATCCGCGCTGCCCTTTGCCGCGCTCGACCGTGTCGCCGTGACGACAGGGCCGGGCAGTTTCACCGGCCTGCGCGTCGGCCTTTCCGCCGCGCGCGGCATTGGGCTCGCGGCGGGCAAGCCGGTGGTCGGGCTGACCACGCTGTCCGCCTATGCCGCGCCCATCGTCAGCGAGGCTGGCGAGCAGCCGGTGATCTCGGCGATCGATGCGCGGCATGATCATGTCTATTTCCAGGTGGTCAGCGGCAATGGCAGCTCGCTGGTCCGCGCGAAGGTTGCCCCGATCAGCGAAGCGCTCGAAGCCTCCAGCTTCGGCGCGCCGCATCTGGTCGGCAACGCCGCGAAAATCCTCGCCGACCGCTGGCCCTCCGACGCGCCGCCGCCGATCAAGGTCGAAGCATTGCCCGCACCCGACATCAGTTGGGTGGCGTGGCTGGGAGCTGCGGTCACACCCGGCACCGCACCAGCCAAGCCGTATTATCTGCGCGCACCCGACGCCAAGCCGTCGCAGGGCGTCATCGGCTCGCCGCCGGCCGCATCATGACCGGTTGGGTCTCCGGCTGGTTTTCGCCTGGCAAGCCTGTGGTCGAGCCCGCGACGCTGCGCGACGCGCAAAGGCTGGCACAATTACACGCCGCGTCCTTTCATCGCGGCTGGGGCGAAGGCGAATTCGAAAGCATGATCGCCGAGCGCAACACGCTGGTGCATCGCTTGCGGCTGGGCCGAAAGATCATCGGCTTTGCCGTATCCCGGATCGGCGCGGATGAGGCCGAGATCTTGTCGATCGCGATCGACGCGGACAAACGCGGCCGCGGCCTCTCCAGAGATCTGCTTCTGACCCATCTCGGCCACCTTGCAGGCAGAGGCGTCCGGCGCATATTTCTGGAAGTAGAGGAAAATAACGCGCCGGCGCGGCGCCTTTATGAAAGATGCGGCTTTGCCGTCATCGGACGCCGCGAGCGCTATTATCGGCAGGCAAACGGGGAACAGTTGAATGCGCTTCTGATGCGCCGCGACTTGTCGTAAGATGGCCGAGGTGGCACAACGTCCACCTCAAGGCAAAAACTTCATGACCGTATTGAAATCCCCGCCGGCACCGAAGGCCACCGGCATCGAAGCCCGCTGTGCAGCGACCGGCATGCGCATGACCGAGCAGCGCCGCGTGATCGCGCGCGTGCTGGCAGAGGCTTCCGACCATCCGGATGTGGAAGAATTGTACCGGCGCTGTGTCGCGGTCGACGACAAGATCTCGATCTCGACCGTATATCGCACCGTCAAGCTGTTCGAGGACGCCGGCATCATCGAGCGTCATGATTTCCGCGAGGGCCGCGCGCGCTACGAGCAGATGCGCGACAGCCATCACGATCATCTGATCAATCTGCGCGACGGCAAGGTGATCGAATTCACCAATGAAGAGATCGAGAAGCTGCAGGCCGAGATTGCCCGCAAGCTCGGCTACAAGCTGGTCGATCACCGGCTCGAGCTCTATTGCGTACCGCTCGACGACGACCCGTCCTCGAGCTGAAGTCCTTTTCGCTCGTGCCGATCGATCTCATCATCTTCGATTGCGATGGCGTGCTCGTCGACAGCGAGGTGATCTCCTGCCAGGCGCATGCGACCGTGCTGTCACGCCACGGCTATCCGATCACGGCAGACCAGGTGTTGAAACGCTTCCTCGGTGTCTCCGATCGCGAGGCGCGGGAGATCGTCGAAAGCGAGATCGGGCGAAGGCTGCCGGACGATCTCGAGGCGCAGATCAAGCAGGAGACGCTACGGTTCTACGAGGGCGACCTCAAAGCGATTGCCCATGTCGGCGACGCGATTGCCGCGCTCGGCTTGCCGAAATGCGTGGCCTCGAGCGGGACGCCGGAAAAAATCCGCCATGGCCTCTCCTGCGCCGGGCTCTACGAGCAGCTCGCGCCGCATATTTTCTCAGCGACCCAGGTCGAGCGCGGCAAGCCCGCGCCCGATCTCTTCCTGTTCGCGGCAAAGCAGATGAAGGCGGCGCCCGAGCGCTGCGTGGTCATCGAGGACAGCGTGCCCGGCGTCACCGGGGCCCGTGCGGCCGGGATGACCGTGCTCGGCTTTTTCGGCGGCAGCCACTGCACGAGCGAGCATGAGGCAATGCTGCGCGCCGCGGGCGCAGAGCGGACCTTTGCCGACATGCGGGAATTGCCGGGGCTTATTGCGCGGTTCGGAACCAGCGAAATCGCGGACTGACGTTACCGCCGTCATTCCGGGGCGGTGCGGCAGCATCGATCCCGGAATCTCGAGATTCTCGGGTGCGCAAGCGGGCACCCTAGTTCGCGCCCTGCGGTCGCGCCCCGGAATGACCTCCGCCAAGCTGGATTTCCGGCCCTTTAGCCTATATCTGAGCCCCATCAGCACCGAAGTTCCAGGGTCCATGAAGCCGCCGCGTAAGCTGCATATCAAATCCTATGGCTGCCAGATGAATGTCTACGATGCGCAACGCATGGTGGACACGCTGGCGGCTGACGGCTTTGTCGAGACGGCGAACGCCGATGACGCCGATCTCGTTATCCTCAATACCTGCCACATCCGCGAAAAGGCATCCGAGAAGGTCTATTCCGAACTCGGTCGCCTGCGCGTCGCGCGCGAGGAAGCCGCGCGCAATGGTCGCGACATGCGCATCGCGGTTGCCGGCTGCGTCGCGCAGGCCGAAGGCGACGAGATCATCCGCCGCGCGCCCGTGGTCGACGTCGTCGTCGGCCCGCAGAGCTATCATCATCTGCCGGAACTGCTGGCGCGCGCCTCGCGCGACGGCAAAGCGATCGAGACCGAGTTTCCCGCCGCGGACAAATTCGGATTCCTGCCGCAGCCGAAATCGGATGCGATCCGCGCCCGCGGCATCTCGGCTTTCGTCACGGTGCAGGAAGGCTGCGACAAGTTCTGCACCTTCTGCGTGGTGCCCTATACGCGCGGCGCCGAGGTGTCGCGCCCGGTCGACAAGATCGTCGAGGACGTCAAGCGCCTCGCCGACAACGGCGTGCGCGAGCTCACCTTGATCGGCCAGAACGTCAACGCCTATCACGGTGAAGGCCCCGACGGCCGCGCCTGGCCGCTCGGCCGGTTGCTGCATCATCTGGCCGAAATCCCCGGCATCGCGCGGCTACGCTATTCGACCAGCCATCCCCGGGACGTCGATGATTCGCTGATCGAGGCGCATCGCGACCTGCCGGCCCTGATGCCGTTCGTGCATCTGCCGGTCCAGTCCGGTTCCGACCGGATTCTGGCGGCCATGAACCGCAAACATACCGTCCGCGATTACCTCGCCGTCATCGAGCGTTTCCGGCAGGCCCGCCAAGATATTGCATTTTCATCGGATTTTATCGTCGGCTTCCCCGGCGAAACGGAGGGGGATTTTTCCGCCACACTCGCGCTTGTCATGCAAATCGGATACGCTGCCGCCTATTCGTTCAAATATTCGCCGCGGCCAGGGACGCCGGCGGCGGAAATGCAGGAGATGGTGTCAGCTTCAGACATGGACGAGCGATTGGCGCGGCTTCAGGAATTGATCGACAGCCAGCAATCGGCCTTCAACCGGGCTGCGATTGGCACCACCGTCGATGTGCTGTTCGAGCGCGCTGCCCGCAATCCCGGCCAGATCGTCGGCCGCACCGCCTATCTGCAACCGGCCCATGTGATCGCATCAAGCGACATCATCGGAAAAGTGCTGCCGGTCAGGATCGACAGTCTCGAACGCTACAGCCTGCTCGGCGAGTTGGCGCTCGATCCGTCCGCAAGTGGCGCAACGATTGCTTCCTCTCAAACGACCATTGGAGCCTGAACCCTTGCCCAAAAGTGCATCGGATTCGCCCTCGCTCGTTCCCAGCCGCAAGTTTGACCGCGACATGCAAGTACCGCCCGAGACGCAAGTCGTGATCGATTTCGACGACAACCGCGCTGTTTCCGCGCTTGTCGGTCCGTATGGACAAAACCTCGCGCAGATCGAGCGCAGGCTCGGCATCGTCGTCGATTCTCGTGGCAACCACATCTCCATCGCCGGCTCGCGCGACGGCTGCGATGCCGCGCGGCGCGTGCTGGAAACGCTCTATGCCCAGGCCGTGAAGGGACAGGAAGTCGCCCAGGGCGACGTCGAAGGCGCCATCCGCGCCGTGATCGCGCAGGGCTCGCTTTTCGAATATGACGCCAAGACCGCGAAGTCGGCCTTCGAGCTCATCAACTTGCGCAAGCGTGCGGTGCGGGCCCGCACCGCCGCGCAGGATTCCTATATCCGCGCGCTCAAGCGCCATGAGCTCGTCTTCGGCGTCGGCCCGGCCGGCACCGGCAAGACCTGGCTCGCGGTCGCGCATGCCGCGCAATTGTTCGAGCGCAAGGAAGTCGATCGCATCATCCTGTCACGGCCCGCGGTCGAAGCCGGCGAACGGCTCGGCTTTCTCCCCGGCGATCTCCGTGAAAAGGTCGACCCCTATCTGCGGCCGATCTACGATGCGCTCTACGACGTGATGGACGCACGGATCGTCGAGCGCTCGCTGCAAACCGGCGAGATCGAAATCGCGCCGCTTGCTTTCATGCGCGGCCGCACGCTCACCAATGCCGCCATCATCCTCGACGAGGCGCAAAATACCACCGCGATGCAGATGAAGATGTTCCTGACCCGTCTTGGCGAGAACAGCCGCATGATCGTCACCGGCGATCCCTCCCAGGTCGACCTGCCGAACGGCCAGACCTCGGGCCTCGCCGAGGCGACCAGGCTGCTCGACGGGATCGAGGGTGTGGCCCAGGTCAGATTTACTGCCGAAGACGTGATCCGCCACGAACTGGTGGCGCGCATCGTCGCGGCCTACGAAGGGACGCCCCAGAAACCGGCCGGCAAGTGATATGTTATCATCGTGGCCGGCCGGGCACGCCGGAACAATTTTCCTTTAAATGATGTCGCAGCTTACCCTTCCCATGACCGAGGTCCTCGTTGTTGCCGATTGCTGGCAGAGCGAGCCCGACGCTGAAGCCGTGATCCAGCGCGCGATCGCCGCCGCGGCGGAGGAGGTCGATGACGATGTCGGCGAGGCCGAGCTTGCGGTGATGCTGACGGACGATCCGGGCATCCGCACGCCGGGCGACGCGCCGCGCATGCTCGGCGACATCGCAATCGCCTATGAGACGACGAGACGCGAAGCCGACGAGGAAGGAAAGCCGTTCGAGCACCATTTGAGCCACCTGGCGATCCACGGCTTTTTGCATCTGATCGGCTACGATCACGAGAACGATGCCGATGCTGAAGAGATGGAATCCCTGGAGACGGACATTCTGGAACAGCTCGGCATTCCCGACCCCTATGCGGACCGGGAGCGGATGAACTGAAATGCCGGATTCAGAACCGACCCACGACAATCCGCGCAACACGCGCAATCTGCCCGCCGTGGTTCCCCAGGGCGAGCTTGCGCGCCCGACCGCGGAAGGCTGGCTGCTCCGCGCCATCCGCACCCTGTTCGGATGGAAGGCAGGTTCGGTGCGCGACGACCTGCAGGTGGTGCTGGACGCCTCGCAACCCGACGAGGTCGGCTTCACCGCCGTCGAGCGCACCATGCTGCGCAACATTCTCGGCCTGCATGAGCGGCGCATCGCCGACGTCATGGTGCATCGCGCCGACATGATCGCGGTCAAGCGCGATATCCCGCTCGGCGAGCTGATGGACCTGTTCGAGAGCGCGGCGCATTCGCGGCTCGTGGTCTACGACGAATCCCTCGACGATCCCGTAGGCATGGTGCATATCCGCGACCTGCTTGCTTTCATGACCGCACGCGCACGCGTCACCGGCCCGACCAAGACGCGGCGCAAAAAGCCGCCGCCGGCGGGGCTCGACCTGCGCGCGGTCGACCTGTCACTGCCACTGTCGGAGGCCAACATCATCCGCAAGCTGCTTTACGTGCCGCCGTCGATGCGGGCGATGGACCTGCTCGCGCAGATGCAGGCCTCGCGCCTCCATCTGGCGCTGGTGGTCGACGAATATGGCGGCACCGACGGGCTGGTTTCCATGGAGGATCTCGTCGAGCAGATCGTCGGCGAGATCGACGATGAGCATGACAGTGACGAGCCGCCCTCGATCGTGCGCCAGCCGGACAATTCCTTCATCGCGGATGCGCGCGCGCGGCTCGACGATGTACGCTCGATCATCGGCGAGGATTTCGTGACGGGCGAGGCCGGCGAGGAAGTCGAGACACTCGGCGGCTATCTGGTCAGCCATGTCGGCCGCCTGCCGGTGCGCGGCGAGGTGATTTCCGGCCCCGGCAATTTCGAGATCGAAGTGCTGGACGCCGATCCGCGGCGGGTGAAGCGGCTGCGCATTGCCGCGCGCAAGGAGCGGCAGCCGCCGCGCACCCAGCGTGAAACCCGCCGCCGCGAAGCCGCCTCCGAGCCGAACCCGCCGGCGCAAGCCAATGACAACACGCGGCCACCGCCTGCCGATGGAGCCGGCTCGCAGTGACCATTGCCAATAAACTTCGGGGTATCGGGCTTGCCATCATCCTGTCATGGGGATGGAAGCGGGCGATCATTGCTCTTGTGGCCGGTGCGCTGTCGACCTTCGCGATGGCGCCGTTCAATGCATGGCCGGTGCTGTTTCTGACGTTTCCCGTCATGATCTGGCTGATCGACGGCGCGGGCGCCGGCAAGTGGCGCGGCTTGCCCGCCGCAGCCTGGAGCGGCTGGTGGTTCGGGCTCGGCTATTTCGTCGTCGGTCTTTACTGGATCGGCGACGCCTTCCTGGTCGATGCGGCGACTTTCGCCTGGCTGATGCCGTTCGCGATCTTCGGCCTGCCGGCTTATCTCGCGCTGTTCACGGCCTTCGGCTTCGCGCTGGCGCGCCTGCTCTGGACTCGCGACGCCACGCGCATTCTCGCACTCGCCGTCAGCCTCACCATCAGCGAATGGCTGCGCAGCCAGGTGCTCACGGGCTTTCCCTGGAACACGCTGGGATATGCACTGACCGAGCCGCTGGCATTGGCGCAGACCGCCTCCCTGATCGGCATCTGGGGCCTGACATTCCTCAGCGTAGCGATCTTCGCTTCGCCGGCGGCACTGATCGACAGCACCTCGCGCGGCCGCAAACCATGGATCGCCCCGATCGCCGCCCTGTCGGTGCTGATCGCGATGGGCGCGTTCGGCGTCGTGCGCCTGTCGCGCGAACCCACCCGCATGCTGCCCAAGGTCAAGCTGCGCATCATGCAGCCGAACCTGCAGCAGGATGCGAGGTTCAACTACTCCGCCAAGGCGGCGGTGATGCAGAAATATCTGGCGCTGTCCGACCGCTCGTCCGGACCGCAATCGACCGGCGTGCGCGACGCCACGGTTCTGATCTGGCCGGAATCCGCCTTCCCGTTCTTTCTCACGCGCGAGCCCGACGCGATGGCGCAGATCGCAGATTTGCTGCCGAAAGGAACGGTGCTGATCACGGGCTCGGTGCGCGCACCCGACCAGCCTCCGGGCACCCGCATAACGCGTGCTTATAATTCCATTTATGTCATTGATCACGACGGCAGCGTCCTGTCGGTCTACGACAAGTTGCACCTGGTTCCGTTTGGCGAATACCTGCCATTCCAGGACTGGATGGAGGCGCTTGGATTCCAGCAGCTCACCAAGGTTCAGGGCGGCTTCATACCGGGCACGGTACGACGCACGATGGAGATTCCGAACGCTCCGCGGGTGCTACCCTTGATTTGTTACGAGGCGATCTTTCCCGATACCGTTGCGAGCCATGGCGATCGTCCGGGCTGGATCGTCAATGTCACCAATGACGGCTGGTTCGGAATTTCGACCGGTCCCTATCAGCACCTGCAACAAGCGCGCGTGCGCGCGATCGAACAGGGCCTGCCCCTGGTCCGCGCAGCAAATACGGGCATTTCCGCCGTGATCGATCCGCTCGGACGCGTTGTCGCCCGGCTCGGCCTCGGCCTCGAAGGCGTGCTTGATTCGACTCTGCCGGCGGCGAATCCTCCGACCGTCTACGCGCGCGTCGGCGACATTCCTGCCGCGATCATTGTCGCACTTGCCCTGATCATCGTGATTCGCCGGCGCATGGCCAAGCCATCCGTATGGCATCATACGAAATGATGTCCTCAGATTCGTGTTCTGTTTCCGACGCTGGATATAAATATTCTACCTGCGCCGTTCGGCCAGTTGACAGATCGTCGCGACGCTTCGCATTCTGGGGAACCAGTACGATCCAGTCAGTTCATGCTCACCCTGTCGACTATCTGCAGACATCTCCGAGCAAGATTTGACGGTGTTGGCGCACGAGACAAACGCGATCCCGTCTCTTCGTGCCAGTGCGCCGGCTTTGATATTCGCTTCGCTTTTTGTCCAGCGGACCGCCGCGAATGTCACATCCCAAGCGCACGCTGATCATATTTTGCGAGCGTTCTTCCGATTCCGTCATTCGATGGCGAGTGGAGGTCGCGAGGACGTGAGAGTTAGGACCGGGACGCTAGCCTGATCCCAAGGAGAGTCGGAAATGTCGACCAAAGCACCGAACCCTGTTGACAAATATGTCGGCAGCCGGGTGCGAATGCGCCGTATCATGCTGGGCATGAGCCAGGAGAAGCTCGGCGAAGCATTGGGCCTCACCTTCCAGCAGGTTCAGAAATACGAGAAGGGCACCAACCGGGTCGGGGCCAGCCGCATTCAGCAGATTTCCGAGATCCTCCAGGTCCCCGTCTCCTTCCTGTTCGAGGGAGGTCCGACCGGCACCACTTCGGCCGAAGGTTTCGCCGAAGGCGCTTCGCCTTCCTACATCTCCGACTTTCTCGCGACCTCGGAGGGTTTGGCGCTGACGCGCGCGTTTACGCGCATCGCAGATGCCAAGCTCCGTCGCAGCATCGTCGATCTGGTCGAACAGATTGCCGCGCGCGAGGCACCCGACAAGCGCTGAACGCCGAAATCCCATTGACGCGCCCGAGGAGGCGAGCGCATGAGAGAGGTGCTCATCTCCATTTGGCATGCCAATGACCGTTCAAAACCCCTTTGATTCGACCACCCTTCTCGACGGCATCCGGAGCTGGGTCGAAATCGAATCGCCGACGGAAGCGCCCGAGCAGGTCAACAAGCTCGCAAGCCTCGTCGCCGGTCTCTATCGCGACTTGCCGGCGAGCGTTGAGCGTATCGCTGGCCGGGACGGCCTCGGCGATCATCTGGTGGCGCGCTCGTCATGGGGGCAGGACGCGCCGGGCGTCCTGATCCTCAGCCATCTCGACACCGTGCATCCGATGGGATTCATCGAGCGCCTGCCGTTCAAGGTCGAAGGCGATTCGGCCTTCGGTCCCGGCATCTACGACATGAAGGGCGGCGCCTATATCGCCCATCACGCCTTCCGTCAGCTCTGCGCGGACGGCAGCCGATCGCCGCTCGGCATCACGCAGCTCTACGTGTCGGACGAAGAGATCGGCAGCCCGACCTCGCGCACGCTGATCGAAAAGGAAGGGCAAAAGGCGAAATATGTGCTCGTGACCGAGCCCGCGCGCGACGGCGGCAAGATCGTGACCGGCCGCAAGGGCGTCGGACGCTTCGAGGTCTTCATCAAGGGCGTGCCCGCGCATTCCGGCACGCGGCCCCAGGACGGCCGCAGCGCGATCCGCGAGCTCGCCAACGTCATCCAGACGCTGGAAGCGATGAACGATCCGAAGCGCGGCATCACGGTCAATGTCGGCGTGGTCAAGGGCGGCACGCGGCCGAACGTGATCGCGGAACAAGCCTATGCCGAGGTCGATGCGCGCTTGCCGACGATCGCAGACGCCGAAGAGATCGTGCCGAAAATCCTGAACCTCAAATCGCGCAGCGAGGGCGTTACCGTCACAGTGACGGGCGAGCTCAATCGTCCGCCCTACGAGAAGGGCAATGCCGGCGCGGCGCTCTACGAGCATGCCAAAACGCTTGCCGCCGAAATCGGCTTCGATCTGGTCGACATGTTCACCGGCGGCGGCTCCGACGGCAATTTCACCGCACCTACGACTGCAACGCTCGACGGCCTTGGCGTCGACGGCAAGGGCGCGCATACCCATTATGAGCAGCTCTACATCTCCTCGCTCGAGCCGCGGGCGCGGCTGCTCTATCGCCTCTATCAGACGCTGCGATGACCGCGCCATCTCGCGACTCCAGCCGGCACGACGCTTCATTCGGTGATGGTGAAGCGTCGCATGCGCGCGGCTCGTTCTTCGGCCGCCGCAAGGGGCACAGGCTGCGCGCGCACCAGGCCGATCTGATCGAGCATCTGCTGCCGCATCTGTCGCTCGATATCACGACACCGGTTCCCTCCCCTGTCACCGAGCTGTTCGAGCCTGCGCCGCAGACAATGCGGCTGGAGATCGGCTTTGGCGGCGGCGAACATCTGGTGGCGGAAGCCCAGAAGTTTCCGGACACGGGCTTCATTGGCTGCGAGCCCTACGTCAACGGCATGGCGAAAATCCTCGCTCAGATCGAGGCGAGCAATATCGGCAATATCCGCCTGCTGGCGGGCGATGCCGCCGAGCTCCTGAGCTGGCTGCCGCCGCAATCATTGGCGCGGATCGATCTGATCCATCCCGATCCCTGGCCGAAGCGGCGCCATTGGAAGCGCCGCTTCGTGCAGGACGCGACCATCGCCGCCATGGCGCGCGTGATCAGGCCTGGCGGCGAATTTCGCTTTGTCAGCGACATCGACGATTACTGCGCCTGGACGCTGTGGCACCTGTTGCGTTCGTCGGATTTTCACTGGATGGCCGAGCGCGCCGATGACTGGCGCCTGCCCTGGGACGGCTACACCATGACGCGTTACGGCCGCAAAGCCGAGCGCGAGGGCCGCGTGGCGAATTATCTGCGGTTCAGGCGCGTCGCATAGTTACGGCTTTGCGGTCTCCGCCATCCGCGCCTTCCTTATGTCGGTCGCTTCCCACACCATGCGCTTTCCCCGCTCACGGCCCAGCAGCTCGATCGGATCGTGATTGTCGATATGGCCGAACTGCCCCTTGTAGACACTGTAGCCGCACAGCTCCTGCAAGCGCCGCGGAAAGCGACTTGCCGTTTCGCGGGGAATGCCGAGCTGCAGGTTCTCCTGCTGCCGCATCCAGCCCCAGCAATAGGCGCAAGAGAAAGCAAAGCGCCGCGCATCGCTAAAGTTGGCGCCGCCGCCATGCCACAGCGCGCTGTCGAACAGCATCACGCTGCCGGCCGGCATGGTCGCGGTAACCGCGTCGTATTCCTTGCCGTATTCCGGCGATGAATCGTATTTGTGGCTGCCCGGCACGATGCGCGTCGCGCCATTGTCGTGCCGGAAATCGGACAGGGCCCAGATCGCATTCACGGTGATCGGAATGTGTGGGCGCGGCAATGGAATGAGCTGCGTATCCTCATGGATCGGCTGCGCCTCCTGGCCCGGACCAAGCACCAGCGAGCAGAACGAGGAGAGCAGGCATTCCTTGTCCAGCACATGCTCGACCACCGGCAGCACGTTTTCGTGCAGCGGCACTTCCCAGAAGATGTCGTCATAGGTGAGGAGGTTGTTGACGCGCAGCGTCTTGAAGCCTTCGAAGGAGGTTCTGGCCGGGCCAAGCTGATGCTCGCGCTCGATGCGTTCGACCGCCGCTTTCAATCCCTCGACCAGATCGGGGAAAGCCACACCCTCGATCACGGTGTAGCCGTCATTCCTGATATGCTCGGCGTGAGATTGAATGGCACTTTCCGCCAGCATCCCGACCTCCCCTGTGGCGCCATGGCGCGCCTTGGATCGTGACCATAGCGAGGCTGCTGGCGTCTTGGGAAGGGTGGCGCTTCGTCACGCGGTCTGGCGCGCTTTCCAGAAGCCCACCACGCGCTCGGCGGTGGAGGGCATCAGCTTGGCGAAATTCACCCGCGCGCTTTCGATGTCCGAGGGCGCCGGCACCCGGTTCGGCCCGAGCCGCAGCAGGATCAGCGCGCGCACGGTCGCCCATTCGAGCCCGACGGTCTTGCCGATGATCAGGATCGGATCGTAGCGGTCGCTGGAGATCAGATTATCGAGGGTCGGAATTTTCACGCCCGACATCGCCGACAGCGCCGCGACGGATTCCTCGTAACGGAAGCCCTTGGCAAAGCCGAGCAGCGCTGGCTCGTTGAGATTGCCGGCTTCATGCAGCGCGAGGATGGCGCGCTGGGCGGGAACGAAATCGCGCTTGCTCTCGAAACGCTCGGCAACGCCGGTGATTTCGGCAACCGCCAGCCTGATCGCGTTCTGCCGCTCCGGCTTCACCACGTCGAACAGCCGGCGGCGGACCACGTCGAGCGATCCCGCGAGCAACTGCTTCAATCGCTTGTCGGAAAGATCCTCGCGTTGGCCGACAGTCAGCGTCAACACGCCGTCCTGGCTCGCACGCTTGATGAGCTCGGTGTAGCCGGTCTCGGAGAATTTGGCCCCGGCATTGCCGGCGGTGCGGCGAACCACTTCACGGTCGCCTCGCTCCACGATCATGTCGGTCAGGTCGGGTGACAGTTTCGGCCGTTCCGACATCGCCAGCAGATGGCTCTGCCCTTTCACGCGCGCGATTTCGAGCAGCGCGTCCTCGTCCAGCACCGGCGAGCGGCGCAGGATCGGCCCCGCCACCAGAATCTCGTTCTCGCGCGCCAGCCGTCCGATCAGGACACGCGGCGCATTGGCAAACAGCGACAGCCGCTCGGCGAGCTCGGCGCGCGTGATCAATTCGGCGTGCGGGACGAGGTCGAGCAGGATTTCGTCGAAGAGATCGATGTGATGCGGCCGCAAACTCGCGGCATCCTGGAAGAACAGGTCGGCGATGCGGCGCGCGGCCTCGTCGCGGCGCTGCGGATCGCCATTCCTGACAATCTCATCAAGTCCGGGGATCAGCGTGGTGGCGACCGTCATCCAACTTGCTCAACCGCTTCTGTCGCGCTCGACCGCGCCTGAGCCTCGGGTCTCGTCAAACCGGCCGGGCTTGCCGGCCAACGGCGAGCTTTCTCGCAAGTTAGCGGAAGTTTGGTGAAGGAAGGGTTAGGCTCCAAAGCCCGCAAATGCGCGCAAATTAATCCCCCGCGGCCTTGCCGGTGGGTGCGGAAAGAGCTATATCAGCCCCAACTTAGCTGTCTCATACGAAACGCGTATTGAGAGTGGGCCCCCCGGGACCCGCTCTTTTTTATTACCTGAACCCGCCCGCTGCCGGTTTCGGCAAGGGCCTGAGCAGGTTAGCCCCGGAACCGCCTGGCGGCCCCGGCCAATCCAAAGTGAGCCTGATCCGGAAAAGTGGGCCACCGGTTTTCCGAAAGATCATGCTCTAAACATGAAGCAAGAGCCCGTTTGACACTGGATATGACCGTTTCCACTGCTGGCTCCATCGATGCCGAACTTCTCGCCGAGCCGCGCCTCGTGGTCGAGCCCGGGGTGGCGGCGCGCGTGTCGGCCGTCGCAGCTCCAGTGCTGCAGCAGATGGGCTACCGGCTGGTCCGGATCAGGATTTCGGGCGAGGCCGGCTGCACGGTCCAGATCATGGCGGAACGGCCGGATGGCTCGATGCAGATCGAGGATTGCGAGGCGATCTCGCGGGCGCTGTCGCCGGTGCTCGATATCGCCGACCCGGTCGAGCGTGCCTACCGGCTGGAGATTTCCTCGCCCGGCATCGACCGGCCGCTGGTGCGCCGCTCGGATTTCGAGCGCTATGCCGGCCATCTCGTGAAGATCGAGATGGCGGTGGCCCATCAGAGCCGCAAG
>Ga0310811_10007477_pt1 | contig 14003 bp, 10 predicted proteins | sample YCmetagenome_FD_207642 | JGI IMG/M metagenome (GOLD analysis project Ga0310811, IMG submission 207642) | Soil microbial communities from experimental microcosm in Duke University, North Carolina, United States - YC | ecosystem: Engineered > Artificial ecosystem > Soil microcosm > Unclassified ... | reverse complement strand
GGATGAACGACAGCTTGTTGCGCCATGATACCCAGGCGATCGCCAGCACCGTGCCGATGAGCCCGCCGTGGAAGCTCATCCCGCCGTCCCACAGCCGCAGCAGGTCCCAGCTTGGAAAAACGCCGGGTGTGAAATGGGTGAACAGGCTCGGCTTGCCGGTCACCCCGCCGGTGTAGAACGCGGCGTAGCCCAGTCGTCCGCCGACGATGATGCCGATCGTGCAGTAGAAGAACAGGTCGTCGGCGTGGCGCTGCGCCATCGGCGCGCCCGGCGCCTTGATCATCTTGGAAAGGTGCCAATAGCCGAGGAGGATGCCGGCGAGATAGGCCAGCGAATAGAACCGCAGCGTGAAGGAGCCGATGGGGATGCCGGGCCTCAAGCCCAGATCCGCCCAGTAGATCGGCTGCTGGGCGGCGGCGGAAAGCAGGTCGAGCATGCGGCAATGCGTCCTTCGGTTCGGCGCGCGCTCTTTGGCATAGCGAGCGACCGGGCGAAAGGCCTCGAAGGCTGCGTGCATTGCACGGCGTGCGCTTCTATCTATGTCGGAACCGATGAGCGCCATCATCATCCCCAACCAGCGCGCCGTGATCGATCGCCGCGATTTGGCCGAGGCCGTTGCTTTAGCCGTGGCCGATCGCGGGGTGCACAAGGCGCGGCCGAAAGTCGTCGGCTTGCTCAAGGGCGCGCTCGAGAAAGGCCGCGAAGAGCTCGCCAGGCGCCTCGCCGAGCAGCCGAGCGCCGGCTACCAGTGTGTTTACGGGCACTCGTTCCTGATGGACCAGCTGATCCGGGTGCTGCACGACCACGTCATCGCCGACGTCTTCCCGGCGCCCAATCCGACCGCGGCACAGCGCCTCACCCTCATCGCCGTCGGCGGTTACGGCCGCGGCGAGATGGCGCCGCATTCGGACGTCGACATCGCCTTCATCACCCCCGCCAAGAGCACGCCGTGGTGCGAGCAGGTGATCGAGGCGATGCTCTATTACCTGTGGGACCTTGGCCTCAAGGTCGGCCATTCGAGCCGTTCGCTCGACGAGATGGTGCGAATGGCCAAGCACGACCTGACGATCCGCACGGCCATCCTCGAGGGCCGCTACCTGTGGGGCGATCAGGCGCAGTACGACGAGGCCAGCCGCCGCTTCTGGAGCGATGTCGTCCCCGGCAGCGAAGCCCAGTTCGTCGCCGAGAAGCTCGATGAGCGAAATCAGCGACATGTTCGCATGGGCGACAGCCGCTACGTCGTCGAGCCCAACGTCAAGGACGGCAAAGGCGGCTTGCGCGACCTGCAGACGCTCTACTGGATCGGCAAGTACATCCACCGCGTGAAGAGCTCGGCCGAACTGGTCGATGTCGGGCTGCTCACCGCCCAGGAATACCGCACATTCCGGCGGGCGGAGAACTTCCTCCTCGCGGTGCGCTGCCACCTCCACATGACCACCAATCGCGCCGAGGACCGGTTGACCTTCGACCTGCAGCGCGAGGTTGCGGCTCGGATGCAGTTCGCCGACCGCACCGGCAAGCGCGCGGTGGAGCGGTTCATGCAATACTATTTTCTCCAGGCGCGCCACGTCGGCCACCTGACCGGGGTGTTCCTGACCCACATCGACGAGGAAATGGCCGGAAAGAAGAAGGCGCGCGGCCTGCTCGCCACCTTCCGGCCCCGTCCTCGCGAGCTCAAGGGCTACAAGGTCTTCGGCGGCAAGATCGCCGCGCCGGCCGACGACTGGTTCGAGAAGGACCCGGTGCGGCTCATCGAGATCTTCCAGCTCGCCGAAGAGCATGGCTACGAGATCCACCCGGAGACCCTGCGGATGATCGCCCGCGACGTGAAGGCGATCGACGCCCACGTGCGCGCGGACCCGCGGGCGAATGCCGCGTTCCTCGCCCTCCTGACCGGCCGCCACGACCCCGAAATGGTGCTGCGGTGGATGAACGAGGCCGGCGTGTTCGGCCGCTTCGTACCCGATTTCGGCAAGGTCGGCGCGCAGATGCAGTTCGACATGTACCACCACTACACGGTGGACGAGCACACCATCCGCGCGATCGGCCTTCTCGCCAAGATCGAGCGCGGCGAGCTGAAGGAAGACCATCCTCATTCGGCGGAAGTGATTTCTCGCCTGGCCAGCCGCCGCTCGCTCTACGTCGCGACGCTGCTGCACGACATCGCCAAGGGTCGCGGCGGCGACCACTCGGTGATCGGGGCGCAGATCGCGCTCGAGCTGTGCCCGCGCCTAGGCCTTTCGCGCGACGAGACCGAACTGGTCAGCTGGCTCGTGCGCAACCACCTCTTGATGAGCGCGACCGCCTTCAAACGCGACCTGTCCGACCCGCAGACGATCCTCGACTTCGTCGCCCAGGTGCAGAGCCTCGAACGGCTGCGGCACCTGCTGATCCTGACGGTGGTCGACATCCGGGCGGTGGGCCCGGGCATCTGGAACAGCTGGAAGCGCCAGCTGCTGTCCGACCTTTACGAGCTCGCCGAAGAGCAACTGCGCCTCGGCCACAAGCGCCACGGCCGGCCGGAGCGGGTGGCCGCGAAAAAGGAGCATGTCGCCGAGCTGCTCGGTGCCGAGGCGCATATCATCAGCGACCTCGCCGACCGTTTCGACGATGCCTACTGGATCGCCGAGCCCGAGGACATCATCGCCATCAACCTGCAGCACTACTTTGCAGCCAAGGAAGGCGAGGACCAGCTCACCATCCACGCGCATTACTACCCGGCGCGCGGAGCGACGCTGGTGACGGTGATCGGCGACGACCACCCCGGCCTGTTCTACCGCATCGCCGGGGCGATCCATCTCGCCGGCGGCAACATCATCGACGCGCGCATCCACACCAACCGCGTCGGCAAGGCGGTCGACAACTTCCTGGTGCAGGACCCTCTCGGCCAGCCGTTCCGCGAGGATGCCCAGCTCGCCCGCCTCAAGACCGCGATCGAGGACGCGCTCGCCGGCAAGATCGAGCTGGTCCCGCAGCTCGCCAAGCGTCCGCTGGCCCGTGCCCGCGCCGAGAGCTTCGAGGTGCGCCCGCGCGTGCTGTTCGACAACAAGGCTTCGGGCCGGTTCACGGTGATCGAGGTCAACGCCCGCGATCGCCCGGCGCTCCTGAACCGCCTCGCCCGGGCGTTGTTCGAGAACAAGGTGACGATCAACTCGGCGCACATCACCAATTACGGCGAGCGCGCGGTGGACACGTTCTACGTGACCGACCTCATCGGCCACAAGATCCAGAGCCCCGAGCGGCTCAAGGCCCTCGATTCCGCCCTGCTCCACGCAGCCAGCGACCAATTTGTCGCGACGGCGGCCTAGCCGCCGACTCAGCTCAACCTTCGCCTGCCTCCAGCCGTCGCTAGCCTATCGCCAGCAGGGCATGGTTCACGCGAAGTAAAGCCGCGTTCGGGAATCGGCGTGCACGCGCATTCGCGCTTAGGGGTAGGACGGGTCAATTTAATGTCATTCATGGGTTTTTTCCCGTTTCGGGCCGCGGATCTTGCTATCGATCTGGGGACCGCGAACACGGTCGTTTATCTGAAGGGGCATGGCATCGTTCTCGGCGAGCCGTCGGTAGTCACGCTGGAGACGATCAACGGAATTCGCCGCGTGCGCGCGGTCGGTGACGACGCCAAGCTGATGCTCGGCAAGACGCCCGACAACGTCGAGACCGTCCGTCCGCTGCGCCATGGCGTCATCGCCGACCTCGAGATCGCCGAGGAAATGCTCAAGCACTTCATGCAGAAGGCCAAGGCCAACGCCGGCGTGCGCCTGCGCGGCAGTCCGGAGATCGTGTTGTGCGTGCCCTCGGGCTCGACCGTGGTCGAGCGCCGGGCGATCCGCGACGCGGCGACCAACGCCGGCGCGCGCAAGGTGTGGCTGATCGACGAGCCGATGGCCGCGGCGATCGGCGCCGACCTGCCTGTGACGCGCCCGATCGGCTCGATGGTTGTCGATATCGGCGGCGGCTCGACCGAGGTCGGCGTGCTGTCGGTCGGCGGCCTCGCCGTGACGCTGAGCTTGCGCGTCGGCGGCGACCAGATGGACGACGCCATCGCCGCGCACGTGCGCCGCAATCACAACCTCGTCATCGGCGAGGCGACCGCCGAGCGGATCAAGTTCGAGATCGGTTCCGCCACTTTGAACGGCGCGCAGCCGCACACCGCCAAGATCCGCGGCCGCGACGTCGTTCGCGGCGTCCCGACCGAGCGGACGATCAGTCAGGAAGAGATCGTCGAAGCGCTCGCCGAAACCGTCGGACAGATCGTCGACGGCGTGCGCAACGCGCTGGAGATGACCGCGCCGGAGATTGCAGCCGACATCATCGAGGGCGGCATCGTCATGACCGGCGGCGGCTCGCTCCTCGTCGGGCTCGACACGGTGCTGGCGGAATCGACCGGCTTGCCCGTGATCCGCGCCGACGACCCGCTCTACTGCGTCGCCAGAGGCGCGGGGCGCGCGCTCGAGGACATGGAGTACCGGGGCGTGCTGCACGCGGTTTGACAGGTGTCGACCAGGACGGCGGAGCGGCCGTCCCTATGGCCGCCCGAAATCTGGTAGCCCACCTCCGCTTTCGCGGACAAGGTGCCAGACAGACATACCGTATGAAAGGGTAGATCACAGACGTCGCCGTTGCGGGCTCAGGTTCTTGGATCCCGCTCCCCAAACAGCGCAGTGCCCACCCGCACGTGCGTCGCGCCAAGCATGATCGCGGTTTCGTAGTCGCCGCTCATGCCCATGCTGCGACCCGGCAAGCCATGGTCGCGGGCGAGCTTGTCGAGGAGGGCGAAGAACGGCGCGGGCTCGATGCCGAGGGGCGGCACGCACATCAGGCCAACCACGGACACATCCGCCGCGTTCGCTTCGGCGAGCAGCGCTGGCAGCCCGGCGATCGCGCAGCCGCCTTTCTGCGACTCCTCGCCGATGTCGACCTGGACGAAGCACGGCACTCTTCGGCCTGCCTTGTCCATCGCCTTCGCGAGCGCGGTGACCAGGCTCGGCCGGTCGAGGGAGTGGATGCAGTCGAACAGCGTCATCGCGTCCGCCGCCTTGTTCGATTGCAGCTGGCCGCCGGCCAGCGCTCGCGCAATCGCGGCCACTTGGCTTGCGCTTCCTGCACGCGGTTCTCGCCGAACACCTGCTGCCCCGCTTCGAGCAGCGGCTCGATCGCCTCGGCCGGATGCGTCTTGCTGACGGCGACCAGCGTCACCTCGTGCACCTCGCGCCGCGCGACCTTGCAGGCATGCGCGATCCGCTCGCGGACGGTTCCGAGCCTCGTGGCTGCGCTTTCCATGAGGCGGCGCTATAGCGCGGCGATGCCCGCGCGCCAGACTTTCCCCGACCTGTGGCTGATCTCCGATGTGCGCAACGATGGGGTGCTGGAGGACGCGCTCAAGCGCCTGCCGCGCGGGTCCGGCTTCATCTACCGCCACTACCACTTGCCGCCGGACAAGCGCATCGCCCGCTGGTCGGCGCTCACCCGCATCGCCCGCGGGCGCGGCCATGCCTGCATCCTCGCCGATGATGCGATCACCGCCCTCGAGTGGGGCGCCGACGGCCTCTACGGCCCGCCGCGCGCGCTCTATCCGACACGCGGCCTGCTCGCGCTGGCGACGGCGCACGATCTCGCCGATATCGGCCTCGCCAACCGCGTGAAGGCCGACGCGGTGCTGCTGTCTCCCGCCTTCCCGACCCGCTCGCATCCCGATAGACCTGCGCTCGGGCCTTTAGGTTTCCGCCTGCTCGCAAGACACGCGCATATGCCCGTGATCGCGCTCGGCGGAATGACCGCCCGGACCGCTCGGCGGCTCGGATGGCCACGGTGGGCCGCAATCGATGGCTTGAGCTGAGATTCGCGCAAACGAAGGCACGAGGGCGAAGGGCTCCTTCCACTGCGTCGTCATGCCTGAAGACCGGTACCAGCTCGCGCGAGCGCCACGGCCACAATCGGTTTCCTACCCCGGCGAGGACGAGGGTTCTGCGTTCGCTCTTGGCACATTTGCGCCCGTGCGTGATGAAAAACGGGCACACCCCTTGGGAAACAAAACGTGATTCCTTGACGGCGAGTCCGCCACCGGCGACAATGGCGCGCGAAGGGGTCAAGGCGATGGCGACCAGGGCAGCAAGACCGGAGCCGGCGGACTGGCGCGCGGCGTTCCGCCGTTCGCTGGCGCGCGCGCTGCAGCTCGGCGGGGCGGTCGCGCTCTATTTCGCGACCGGTTTCCTCGGCCTTGCCCTCGTTTCCTACCACCAGACAGACCCGTCGTTCTCGACCGCCGCCAGCGGCCCGCCGCTGAACTGGATGGGTTATCCCGGCGCGTGGGCGGCGGACCTGGCGCTGCTCGGCTTCGGTGTCGTCGCCGTTCTGCTGCTGCCGCTGCTCTATGCTTTCGCCCGCAAGCTGTGGCGCGACGCCGGGGACGAGGAGACGCCGCATGGCCGCCGCTGGTGGCGCACGGTGGCGATGATGCTCGTCGGCATGGCGCTGCTTTCGGCGGTGCTCAGCCTGACCTTCGACACGACGGGCGGCAACCTGCCGGCGAGCCTCGGCGGCGTCACCGGCCTGCTCGGCGCGAAAGGCATCACCGCCCTCGCCCACCGCCTGCCAGAAGCCGCGCAGGCGTGGACCATCCTCGGCCTCGCCCTCGTCTGCCTCGTCGGCGGCGCGGTGCTGGTCGGCCGCGTGTTCGCGTTCGACTGGGCGCAGCTTCTGACCCTGCCGCGAACGCTCCGCCGCCTGCCCGACCTGCGCGAGGACAACCCGTTCAAGCCGGCGCGCGAAAAGCGCGTCCGCGAGCCGCGGCCGGAGCCGCAAGGCGAGCAGTCGCCACGCAAGCCGCCCGAGATCACCGATCCGACACAACCGCCCCGCCCGGCCAGGCTCGGCGGCAAGGCCAAGCAGAAGGACCTGTTCGCGAACTACGAGCTGCCGAGCCTCGACCTGCTCGAGGATCCGGCACCCGACAAGGCACCCAAGCTCGACAAGCTGGCGCTGGAGCGCAACGCGCGCCTGCTGGAGACAGTGCTCGACGACTTCAACGTCAAGGGCGAGATCACCGCCGTCCGCACGGGCCCGGTCGTGACGATGTACGAGCTGGAGCCCGCGCCCGGCATCAAGGCCAGCCGGGTGATCGGCCTCGCCGAGGACATCGCCCGTAACATGAGCGCGATCAGCGCTCGCGTCGCGGCGATCCCCGGCAGGACGGTGATGGGCATCGAGCTTCCCAACGCGCATCGGTCGGTCGTCAGCTTCAAGGAGCTGGCGGCCAGCGAACTGTTCCAGGACGCCAAGGCGACGCTGCCGATCATCCTCGGCAAGGACATCGCCGGTGAGCCCATTGTCGCCGACCTCGCCGCAATGCCCCACCTGCTCGTCGCCGGTACGACCGGCTCGGGCAAGTCGGTCGGGCTCAACTGCATCCTCCTGAGCCTGCTCTACAAGTTCAACCCGGACGAATGCCGGCTGATCCTGATCGACCCCAAGATCCTCGAGCTGAAGTTCTACGACGATATCCCGCACCTGCTCAGTCCGGTCGTCACCGACCCGCACAAGGCGGTCCGCGCGCTGAAGTGGGCGGTCGAGGAGATGGAGCGCCGCTATCGCATGATGAGCGACATCGGCGCGCGCAACCTCGGCGGTTTCAACGACCGGGTGAAGGCGGCGATCGCCAAGGGCAAGCCGCTCGGCCGCCGGGTGCAGGCGGGCTTTGATCCCGAGACCGGCGACGAGATCTACGAGGAGGAGCAGCTCGACTACCGGGTGTTGCCGCAGATCGTCCTCATCGTCGACGAACTCGCCGACCTGATGATCACCGTCGGCAAGGAGATCGAGGTCCTCATCCAGCGGCTCAGCCAGAAGAGCCGCGCGGCCGGCATCCACCTGATCATGGCGACACAGCGCCCCTCGGTCGACGTCATCACCGGCGTGATCAAGGCCAACCTGCCGACGCGTATCAGCTTCAACGTCACCAGTCGCATCGACAGCCGCACGATCCTCGGCGAGCAAGGCGCCGAGCAGCTGCTCGGAAAGGGCGACATGCTCTACAAACCGAGCACCGGCGCGCTGGTGCGCGTCCACGGTCCGTTCGTCTCGGAAATGGAAGTCGAGCGCGTCGCTGAGCACTGGCGCGGCCAGGGCGAGCCCGATTACGTCGATTCCGTGACCGAGGAGCCCGAGGACGGCGGCTTTGCGTTCGAGGACGAGTTCACCGCCAGCGACAATCCCGAGGAGCGCAAGTACCGCCAGGCGTGCCAGATCGTCATCGAGCATCAGAAGGCCAGCGGCTCCTGGCTCCAGCGCCAACTGGGCGTCGGCTATAATACCGCCGCCAAGTGGATCGAGCGAATGGAGGAGGAGGGCCTCGTCGGCCCCGCGAACCACGTGGGGCGCCGGGAGATTTACCGCGATAAGGACGGGAATCCGCTCTAACCGCGCGGCAACCTGGTAATATTCCGGAGCGCGCCGCTGTCGCCCCCCTGCGAAGTGCCGCGCAGACCCATGACGCCCAAGCTCTTCACGACCCTCGAGACCTACGACCGGGGGCAGTTCCTCCATGACAGTATCGCCGGCGCGACGGTGGCGCTGGTGGCCCTGCCGCTCAGCATCGCCATCGCCATCGCCTCGGGTGCGCCGCCCGCGGCCGGGCTGGTGACAGCAGTCGTCGCCGGGTTCCTGATCTCGGCGCTCGGCGGGAGCCGGGTGCAGATCGGCGGACCGACCGGCGCGTTCATCGTCGTGGTATACGGAATAATCGCCAAGCACGGCCTCGCCGGGCTTCAGCTGGCCACGCTGATGGCCGGCTTCATCCTCGTCATCGGCGGCGTGCTGCGCGCCGGGCGGCTGATCCGGCTGATCCCGGAGCCGGTGATCGAAGGCTTCACCATCGGCATCGCGATCGTCATCGCGACGAGCCAGCTGAAGGACCTCGCCGGGCTGGAGACGGGGCCGCTTCCCGCCGACTTCATTCCCAAGATGCAAGGCCTGTGGGCGGCGCGCGGCACCATCGAATGGCCCTCGCTCGCACTCGGCGTGGCGACCGTAGTCGGCATCGCCCTCGTCCGCAGGTACGCCCCGCAGTTCCGCGGACGGGCGGTCGTGGTATTGGTCCTCAGCGCCCTCGCCTGGCTGGCCCTGCCTTCCGTCGCCACCGTGACGAGCCGCTTCGGCGCGCTGCCGCACGGCCTCGGCTGGCCGCACCTGCCGCCGATCTCGAGCAGGCTCATCGTGCAGATGTTCCCCAGCGCCGTCACGATTGCGCTGCTCGCGGCGATCGAATCCCTGCTTTCCGCGCTCGTTGCCGACCGCATGATCGGGGGAGCCCACCGCACGAGCGCCGAGCTGCTGGCGCAAGGCGCGGCCAACATCGCCTCGCCGCTGTTCGGCGGCTTGCCCGCGACCGGCGCGATCGCCCGCACCGCGACCAACGTCGACGCCGGCGGGCGTACGCCGGTCGCCGGCATAGTCCACGCGCTGGTGATCTTGCTCGCCATGGTGCTGCTCGCCCCGCTGGCCGGCAAGCTTGCCCTGCCGACGCTCGCAGGCCTGCTCATCATCACCGCCTGGGCGATGGCCGAGCCGCACCGCTGGCCGCACCGGCTGGCGTTGCCGAAATGGGAGCTCGGCCTGCTCCTGCTGACCGCGGCGATGACGGTGCTCGCCGATCTCACCGCCGCCATCGCCACCGGCACCGCGCTCGGCCTTCTCATTCAGGCGTGGCAACGGCGGCGGGTCGCGGCTGCCTGAGCGAAAGGAACCGCCCGCGCAAACTTCCGTTGGACCCGCGACAGGCTCGCGGAGTTTAGATGGCTCTTTCCGACCCCCCCGAAGTCCCACTGACCGAGGCGGCGATCCGGCTGTCCGATGAGCTGAACGGGCGTAACCGGCGGCTCGCCGAATTCGCAGCGGGAGATTTCCGCTTCGTCGTCGAACGCGGCCAAGAAGCGATCTGGCTCGTCGCGCACCGCGGCCCGGGCAAAGGCGGCTTCGCCCTGCGCCTGTGCCCGGCCTCGCAAGGTGCCCCGGTCGTCCGCCGCCGCCGCGGCAACGACCTGTTGCGCCTCGAAGTGACGACGCCGGTCGGCCAATGGCGAGCGTCGCTTGGGATCGAACCGGGCGCGGTGCCGGTCATCCGAACGAGCCTTGCGCTGACGCCCGTACGACCGTTGATCGTGCCGTGGCAGGGGCGCGACCTGTTCATGCTCGGCGAGGACGGCGACCCGGCGAGCGCCGAGGGCAATGTCGAGCTCGCCCAGCGCGGCATGAACGCGGGCGCCCTGTTCCTGCGGCTGACCGGGCCGAACTTCGGCAGCCTGCTCTATTTCCAGGACCTGACCGCTCTCAACCCCTACTTCCGGGCGACCGGAACCACGCCCGACGGTGCCGTCGGCGGAAGCTGGCCGGAGCTCGGCTACCTGCCGCCGGCACAGGAAATGCGCGGCCAGCCGCAGCCGAAACCGCTGCCCGCGGGCGAGGAGGTGCCGATCAGCCGCGCGCTGATCGCGCTAAACGGGGATTCGCACGGCGCCGAGGAGGACCAGGCACGCCGCTTCCTGCAGTTGCTCGGCGCCGTCTACCCGTGCCTCGAACGCCCACTGGTCGAATACCGCGACTGGCCCGAGCGCGCCCGCCGCACGCTGGCCGATCTCGACTCGTCGCCGCTCGCGACCGTCAGCCATTATGGCGCCCGCTTCGCGCGGCCGTACACAAATGCCGAATACCCCGATTGCATGGTCCAGCTGACCCTGCTCGCAGCGATGTACGACTGGCGCGGGTGGTCGGGCGAGGAGCCTGCCATCCTCGCCGACATGCGCCGCGGGGTGGGCGAGTTTCGCGATACGGAGCTCGAGACTTTGCGCCGCTACCTGCCGAACGTCGGCGGGGACAAGGACAAGGACGCGGTCGACAGCTGGTACATGTACCATCCGCTGCTCAATCTCGCGCGCCTTGCCGAAGGCGGCGATGCCGGCGCGCGGCAGATGTTCTTCGGCTCGCTGACGCGCGCCATCGAGGCCGCGCAGCACTTCAGGTACAAGTGGCCGATCCAGTTCAGGATCGGCGACTTCTCGGTCATCACCGCCTCGCGCGACGACGACGGCCACGGCCAGACCGACGTCGGGGGCATCTATGCCTACGTCATGTTGCAGGCCTTCGACCTCAGCAACGACCAGCGCTATCTCGAGGAGGCGCGCGCTGCGCTCGATGCCGCCCGCGGCGCGAGGTTCGAGCTGAACTACCAGGCGAACCTCACCGCCTGGGGCACCGCAGCCTGCCTGCGGCTATGGCGCATCACGCTGGAGGAATCGTACCTGCGGCAGTGCTATATTTTCCTGGCGAGCTTCTTCCACAACACCGCGATGTGGGAATCCGACATCGGCAACGCCCGCCATTATCGCAATTTCCTCGGCGCCACCGCGCTGCACGACGCGCCGTACATGGCGATGTTCGAATGCTTCGACAGCTTTGCCGCGTTCGAAGTCTGCCTCAGGGAGTCCGGCCCGCAAATGGAGCCTGCCGCGCGCACGCTGCTCGCCGAATACTGCAAGTACGCGCTCGACCGGGCGTGGTTCTACTACCCCGAAGCCCTGCCGGCGGAGGTGCTCGCCAAGACGCAGCGCAACGGCCACATTGCCCGCGATCTCTCGTTCCCGCTCGAGGACCTTTACGTCGACGGCCAGCCGGCCGGCCAGGTCGGACAGGAAGTGTATGGCGCGGGCGGGGCGATGGTCTTCGCCACCCGCAGCTTCCACGTGCTGGAGGGTGCCCCTTTCAGGCTGTTCTGCGACCACTTCCTGCTCGCGATCGACCGGCCGAGCGACCGGGCGGCCATCGTCCATCTTGCCGGTGAGGCCGGGCAGCAGGCGCTGCTCGCGCTGTGCCCACCTCCCCGGAAGCGCATTCCGGCGATCCGCGTGACGGCGAACGGACAACCCCTTCGCGCCCATCGCGTCGGCAGCCGACGCGAGTACCGTTGCGAAAGCGGCAGTACGCTCGAACTTACCTGGTGACGTGAATATCCTTGCCGCGTCCATCCGCGCGGCTAGGATTGCCGCCCAGGCGGCGGCATCCCGGCGCCGGGAAGGAACCCAATGGCCAGCAAGTATGAACGCGAAGTCTATCACTGCATGGACCCGACGCTCGAGCTGCTCGAGCGGACCGAGAACCCGCTGCACCGGGCGATCCTCAAGAATTATTGCCGCCACGTGCACCTCGAAGGCGCTTCGATGTTCGAGGAGATCACCGCCCCCGACATGATGGCCGACGACCCGGTCTATCACATCACCTGGGGCGACAGCCCGTTCCAGGTAAAGGGCCGCCAGGGCGTGTTCGATTTCTACTCCTCGATCGGCGAGATCGTGCTGTGGAACAGTGGCGACCTCGTCGCGGTGGCCGACTGGGGCATCGCCGACGAAATGTGGTTCCACCAGATGAGCACCGGCGCGGAGCTCAGAAAGCTCGGCCACAAGGTCGACAAGGACGATGGCCTGTACCTCGTCCACTCACTGCAGGCGTTCATCTGGCCTTACGACGCAAACGCCCTGCTCAAGGGTGAGCACCTCTACGAGGACAAGTCGACGCTGCGCATCGAGGAGATCGACCCGGCCGAATACATGACCCCGGCGCGGGTGCGCGAAATCCATCGCGAATGCCTTGCGGATCTCGAGCAGCGCTGGGGGCCGGAATATTGGGTCTACAAGCGATCATAGCCGTGGGGTGTTCAAAGCCCTCGCCCCTTGCGGGAGAGGGCTTCGAGGGAGGAAGGTCATGAGGGTTGCTGCATTGATGATCGGCGGGGCCGCGGTGGTGCTCACCGCCGCTCCGGCCGGGGCCAAATGGGTGGCCAGCTGGGCCGCCTCGCCGCACGCGCCGATCGGCGCCACCGGGCCGTTCGCGGCGGCGGACTACAACAACGTCACGCTGAGCCAGGTCATACGCATCACCGAAGGCGGCGATCGCCTGCGCGTGCGCTTCACAAACCGCTATGGCCAGCACCCGCTGAAGATCGGCGCCGCGCGGGTGTTCCGCATCGACGACGCCGGCAAGGAGATCCCGGGCACCAGCCGCGCACTTGCGTTCGGCGGCGCGGCGAGTGCCACGATCCCGACCGGCGCGCCGTTCACCAGCGATCCGGTCGCGCTCAAGACCCCCGATCTCTCGCGCCTGCGCGTCGAGTTCTACCTCCCCGAGGCGACCGGTCCGTGCACCTGCCACTTGACTGGACAGGACGAGCTCGATGTCTCGCCACCCGGCAACTTCGTCGGCAAGCCCTTCACCCCGGCCGACAAGAAGCAGTTCCGCGCGTTCCTCGCCGGCGTCGACGTGGATTCGCCGGACGCGCTCGGCACGATCGTCGCCTTTGGCGATTCGATCACCGATGGCGTCGGCTCGACGGCAGGGAAGAACACCCGCTGGCCGGACATCCTCGCCGACCGGTTGCACGCCGCGCACCAGGAATGGGCCGTCGCCAACGAGGCCATTAGCGGCAACCGCGTGCTCAGCCCGGGCATGGGCGATGCCGCGCTGACCCGCTTCGACGCGGACGTGCTCAGCCTGCCGAACGTCAAGTACATGATCGTGTTCGAAGGGGTGAACGACCTCGGCATCCAGTTCGGCGCCCAACGCACCGGCGGCCCGCAGATCCCCGGCCTCGCCAACACGCCGATCGATGCCGACATGATGATCGCCGGCTACAAGCAGTTGATCGAGCGCGCGCACCTTCATGGCATCAAGGTGATCGGCTCACCCATCGGCCCCTACAAGGGCGCAACCTACTGGTCCCCGGAAGGCGAGGCGGCGCGGCAGAAGATCAACAACTGGATCATCACCGGCGGCGCCTTCGACGGCGTGATCCGCCTCGACACCGCGTTCGCCGACCCGGCCGACCCGCAGAAGATGCGCGAGGGCTACCACTTCGGCGATCACCTCCACGGCAACGACGCGGGATACAAGGCCGCGGCGGATGCGATCGACTTGGGGCTGTTCAAGGCGCCGGCTTAGCCTTCGCTCGAAAACGGCTT
>Ga0310811_10007476_pt1 | contig 14003 bp, 11 predicted proteins | sample YCmetagenome_FD_207642 | JGI IMG/M metagenome (GOLD analysis project Ga0310811, IMG submission 207642) | Soil microbial communities from experimental microcosm in Duke University, North Carolina, United States - YC | ecosystem: Engineered > Artificial ecosystem > Soil microcosm > Unclassified ... | reverse complement strand
CGACCGCGGACGAAATATGTCAAAAGTACTCTCTGATAGCTTCGAATTAGTCCACAAATTCTGGTCACTCATGCTTCAAACGACTTCGGGTCGGTGCAGTCAGTGCTGAGCGCGGAGTTCATACTTGAATGGCCTCAATCAAACGAGCGTATCCGAGGCGCGGCCCGGTTCGCTCAGATGAACTCGGAATATCCAGCGCACGGGCCCTGGCGCTTTACATTAAATCGAGTCGTCGCCAGTACCGATTCTGAAGCAGTATCCGATGTGAGCGTCACCGATGGGGTCCTGAGAGCACGAGCGATCTCATTCTTCTCCATAGAAGCCGGGAAGATCTCTAAAATCGTCGAATACTGGCCCGACTCTTATACCCCGCCCGCCAACAGAGCGCATCTTGTTGAGCCAATCGCATAGAAGATTCGACATTGCGTGCGCGTGTTCCTAAAGTGCAGACATCCGCCCAATTAGCAACTGGCACCGGTGTTTCCTGTCAGATCATCGGGTTGGTTGTCGGTCATCCGTTGCGGAACAGGAAGCTGTAAGCGCTCAGTGCAGGCACGCCGCCAAGATGCGCGTACAGCACTTTTGACCCGGCAGGGAATTCACCGAGCCGCACTTTCTCGATCATCCCGTGCATCGATTTGCCTTCATAGACAGGATCGGTCAGCATCCCTTCGAGCTTCGCGCACAAACGAATTGCCGCGAGCGTGCCATCGTTCGGCAGGCCGTACTCCGGGCCGCCGAAGCGTTCGTCGAGCACGACGTCAGCGCTCGTAATGCTGCGGCCAAGTTCGACTTTATCCGCGGTGCTCTGCGCGATGCGTAGAATCTGGTCGCGCGTTTGGGCCGGCTTCGCGGAGGCGTCGATGCCGATCACCCTGTCCGCACGGCCGTCCGCCGCGAAGCCGACCACCATGCCCGCCTGCGTGCTGCCCGTCACCGAACAGACGACGATGTAATCGAACTTGAAACCGAGCTCGGCTTCCTGCGCGCGCACCTCTTGTGCAAAGCCGACGAAGCCCAGGCCGCCAAGCGGATGGTCCGAGCAACCGGCGGGAATCGCGTACGGATTGCCGCCGTTCGTCCGCACATCGGCAAGCGCGTCCTCCCAGCTTTTGCGAAAGCCGATATCGAAGCCGTCGGGCACGAGACGGACATCGGCGCCCATCATGCGCGACATCTGGATGTTGCCGACACGGTCGTACACCGCATCCGAGTAATTGACCCAGTTCTCCTGGACGAGCACGCACTTCATGCCAAGATGCGCGGCGACCGCCGCCACCTGGCGCGTCTGGTTCGACTGGATACCGCCGATCGATACGAGCGTGTCGCAGCCCTGCGCGAGCGCGTCGGGAATCAGATATTCGAGCTTACGCGTCTTATTACCGCCGAATGCGAGACCGCTGTTGCAGTCCTCACGCTTCGCGTACAGCTCGACCTTACCGCCGAGATGATTGCTCAGCCGCTTGAGCGGCTGAATGGGCGTAGGGCCGAAAGTCAGCGAATAGCGCGGAAATTTCTGAAGGTTCATGCGTCGCTCCTGTAACGAAGAGAACCGGACTCGTGATCGCATTGGGCTGGCAGGCTCCACGCCCGCCGAACGCCGTTCCATCCAATGGTTTCATGTTAAGAACGATTCAAAAAAACAGGGTTGCAAACTTGTTGCCTGTCACCTATTTTTATAAATGCAATCGCCCGTTTTGCTTAATAAATGTCCGGATGTGCGCCAATGTCAGCAATAAATAAAATGCCGTCGAAGGCAACCCGGCGCGTGGCCGGGGCGGACATCGACCGTGTCGATCGAGCGATCCTTCGCTTGCTGCAGCGCGATGCGTCGATCTCGAACGTTGCACTCGCGGCCAAGGTCAACCTGAGTCCGCCCGCGTGCCTGCGCCGCGTCGAGCGTCTTAAGGAAACTGGCTTGATCCGTGGCGTCGTCGCGCTGCTCGACCCGAAGGCACTGGGCGCAGGGATGCTTGTGATGATCGGCGTCGTGTTGGACCGCTCGACCCCCGAATCTTTCGCCGCTTTCGAGAAAGAGGCTCAGAAGGTGTCCGGATGTATGGAGTGTCACGTTGTGACGGGCGAGTTCGACTGCTTCATGCTGGTCCGGACCCGCGACAGCGACACTTTTAACCGGCTCCATGCCGAGCAGTTGCTTTATCTGCCTGGCGTGAGGCAGATCCGGACGTTCGTGGTGCTCAAGGAGATACTTTCGACGACAAGTCTTCCGGTCTGACCGGGGGGACAGATCCAGCGCCGAGCCTGTCGATCCGGTGAAAGCGGCCGTTCAATCCTATTGACCTCCATAAGAAACAGACGCTAGGATCATGCGCATGTCCAATCACGCCAAATTCCTCCTTTCGCGGCTCCGTGCATGTTGTCAAAACATGCCAGGGGGAAGCTGCGTCTAGCAATAGCCGTACGTCGAACTAATAACCTCTGGCCGCCCGTTGCAAAACCGGCGGCCTTTTTGTTTTTTCTCGACACCTTCGTAACGGAGAAGCTAAATGCCACTTGCGTTGTATGACACTTGGTCACGTGCCGTACGCCCCTTTGCGCCAATACGTGCCGATTACGTCGGGATGTATTGCTGTGGGCCGACCGTCTATGACCATGCGCACATTGGCAATTTGAGAACCTACGTGTTCGAGGACACGCTGCGTCGCGTGCTGACGCAAAATGGGTTCAACGTTCGGCACGTCGTGAATATCACTGACGTCGGTCATCTGACTTCGGATGCCGACGACGGTGAAGACAAGATGGAAAAAGGAAGTCGGCGCACGGGAGAGTCGGCATGGACCCTTGCCAAGCGTTATACCGACGCGTTCATGGCCGACTGGCGCGCCCTCCATCTGATGGAGCCGTCCGTGTGGTGCCGCGCAACGGATCACATCGCAGAACAAATCGCATTTATCGGCGAAATAGAACGAGCAGGCTACGTGTATCAGACACGCGACGGCCTTTACTTCGACACCAGCAAGCAGGATAACTACGGCTTTCTCGCCCGACTGGACCGTGCTGGCTTGCAGGCGGGCAAGCGGGTCGCCGTTGGCGCCAAACGATGCACCACGGATTTTGCGCTGTGGAAATTCAGCCCACCTGACGTTACACGGCAAATGGAATGGGACAGTCCATGGGGCCGGGGATTCCCGGGTTGGCATATCGAGTGCTCAGCGATGTCCGCACGATACCTCGGCACTTGGTTCGATATCCATTGCGGTGGCGAAGACCATATCGCCGTGCATCATAGTAACGAGATCGCACAAACCGAGGCGGCCCACGGGACAAGACTCGCGAACTTCTGGATGCACGGACACTTTTTGACACTGGATGCCGCGAAGATGTCAAAGTCGAGCGGCGACTTCATTCGCCTGCAAACATTGCGAAGCAGGAACATTGATCCGATTGCGTACCGTTACCTGTGCCTGACGGCCCATTACCGAAGCAAACTGCATTTCACTTGGGCGTCTCTCCATGCAGCACAGACGGCATTGAACCGCCTTCGGCATCTCTATTTCGACTGGCCCGACGGTGGTGATATCAATCCGCATTTTGCCGCGCGATTCGAGGCAGAAGTGAACGAGGACTTGAACATGCCCAAAGCATTAGCTGTGCTTTGGGACCTCGTGAGGAGTAACTTGCCAACCGCAGCATTGAAAGCGACCGTGGATAGCTTTGATGCCGTCCTGGGACTCGGATTGTGCGATTGGAGACCCACTGCATACGACATTTCAATGGAGCTCCAAGTATTGCTCAACGAACGCGAACAGGCCCGAGCCGTGCGGGATTGGGCACGGGCCGATGACATACGCGAGACGTTGAATGCACGAGGTTGGCGTGTCGAGGACGGCAAAGACGGGCAACGTCTGGTCCCAATCACCACAGGCGTGGGCGAAACACCGTGCTGAGCGATACCTGCATCGGTGACACCCAATCCCGGTGCAATCCCCGAGCACACTGCCCCAAATCGGATCATGCCTCGCTTTTCTTTGCCCCAAAAAGCAGCCGAGCATAGGATTTTTAAAGGGATTCGCCAGGCATGATTCCTGCCTAAAGACAACGAAAGCACGGCGGAGTACGCCTGTAAGACTTTTATTTCGCGATAGGGGCGACGAAGCCTGAATCAGCCAATTATGGCGGTTCAGGCTTTTTTATTGCCGATAACGGGGAAATCTTGAAACAACCTCAGGTCACGATCGGACTGCTCTGGTCGAACGAGGGAACGTATCAATGCCTCGGACAGAGTTCTCTTGCTGGTGCCCGGCATGCGATCGCCGGCATCAATCGGTCACGCGGATATGGTTTCGAGCTGTGCGCGCTCGAATACGACCCGCGTGGAAAGCCCGACTTGTACCGCGAAGGCGCGGTGCATCTGCTTCGTAGCGGTGTCCGACACATCTTCGGCACGACAACATCCTCCAGCCGCAAGGACGTAATCCCCGACATCCAGCAGCACGGTGCGCTGCTCTGGTACTCCTGCTCCTACGAAGGTTTCGAAAGCAGCGAGCATGTCGCCTACCTATGCGCGTGCCCCAACCAGGCTCTTTTGCCGCTATTGCAATACGCGATCGGCGAGTTCGGCAAGTCGGCCTTCCTCATCGGCTCGAATTACGTCTGGGGCTGGGAGAGCAATCGCATCACGCGCGAGGTGCTGCAGATCGTCGGTGGAGAAGTGCTCGGCGAACGCTACGTGCACTTGGGATCGACCGCAGGCATTTCCGATCTGCTGCCTAAGCTGCTAGGGCGGCCACCCTCATTCATTCTCAACACCCTCGTAGGCGAATCCTCGTACTTTTTTCTACAGCAACTCGATGCGGCTTGCGAGCACATGGGTCTGCGACTGCCGGTGCTCAGCTACGACTTGACCGAAGCCGAGCTGGAAAGAGTCGGCCCCATGAAAGCATTGCGCCTCATCACAGCTGGGCCTTACTTCGAAGAATCCGAGCCAGCTTTTACACTGCAGCAATGCACCCTGCACGGTCAACAACGCCTCTCCCACTTCTATACAGGCGCCTACGTCTCCATCGAACTATTTGCGCAAGCCTACCAAGCCTGCGGTAGCGACGATCCCGAACAGATGCTCGGGTATCTGTACCGGGTGCCGGTCGATACCGCGATCGGAAAAATCCGCCTTTGCCCACGCAACAATCACAGCGCATTGCCATGCCATATCGCTGAACTCCAGGGTGGGCGCTTTCGCATTGTGCGCAGCGAGGCGCAACCCATCGACGCAGATCCGTATTTGACGAGAACAGATCTGCGGCCCTTCCAGGCATTTTCTGCTGACGCCGCGCCGCGGCGTCTAAGGATCGCGAAGTGAACCTCCATCGCTTCACACCCGGTCTGGGGGCGAACCGCCTTGCCCTTATCGACTGCAGCGACCGCAATCTGGCGAGCCTCGAAAAAAGCCTGCAACGCTTGGGCATCCCGTGGTTGATCGTCCGCGAGGACGAACCGCAGATCTTGAACGACTGCTTTGCCGCCATCGTAGAACTCGACAATTTCAAGAGCCCGCAAGCGCTTGCTCACGTCCACACTCGCAACCTGCCGATCAGCATCCTGACTGAGCACGAAACGCTTTCACACGTTCAGCGCGGTGTCGAGCTCGGCGCCACAGCGATCCTCAACCGCCCCATCACCCAGGGCTCGGTTTATACGACGCTAATGATGGCGCTTGCCTTGCAGGAGCGGCTCAGCGAACTGCAGACTCAAAACGCCATGCTGCGGAAAAGGTTCGCGAGCCGCCCTCTCGTCGCACAGGCGATAGCAAGGCTCATTGTTGAGCTGGGTCTTAGCGAAAGCGAATCCTACGAACGAATCCGCACGCGCTCGATGACGACGCATCGGAGCGTGGAAGAAATCTGCCTCGACATCCTCCGTGAGGCGGCCGCGAGCCGCCGTTCCTCCTCATGAAAATCTTGCTTCGCATTGCCGGCCGGCCCTCGAGCGCGTTGGCACTGGCGTTCATCGTGCTGATCGCGGGGCTCGCGATCTTCGCGCCGTGGATCGCCCCGTACGATCCCATGCTGCAGCTGGCCGACGGTTTGACGCTTGACGGTGCTCCGCTGCCGCCCGATCACGCCCACTGGCTCGGTACCGATCTGCTTGGGCGCGATCTGCTCTCGCGCCTCATTTACGGGGCGCGCACCTCGCTGCTGATCGGCGTCGTGGCCAACGGCCTGGCGGTCGTGACCGGCACGCTGATCGGCCTCACTGCGGGATTTTTGCGCGGCTGGGGCGGCATGCTGCTCATGCGCTTCACCGACTTGATGATGGCCTTTCCCGCACTGTTGCTCGCCATCACGCTCGCTGCCGTGATTCATCCGGGTATCTGGGTCGTGGCGATGGTCATCGCCATGGTCAACTGGGTGCAAATTGCGCGCGTGATCTACACCGAGACCGTAGCCCTGTGCGCGCGGGAATTCATCGTCGTCGAGCGTGCCCTCGGCGCAGGCCCGGCGCGCATCCTCTTCTCACACCTTCTGCCGCATCTGATGCCGACGATCCTCGTGTGGTCGACGCTCGGCATTTCGACGACTGTGCTGCTCGAAGCGACGCTCTCCTATCTCGGCGTAGGCGTGCAGCCGCCCATGCCGAGCTGGGGCAACATCATTTTCGAAAGCCAGACGTATTTCAGTTCGGCGCCGTGGCTCGTGCTGTTCCCCGGCGTCGTGATCATTCTGCTCTCGCTCGCGTTCAACCTGCTTGGCGACGGACTGCGCGACGAGCTCGACCCCACGCTCAAGGAGACGCATTGAATGGCGCGCTTTCTCTTACGTCGCATCGCCCATTCGCTGGCGATTCTGCTGGGCGTCACGTTCATCACATACGCCCTGCTCTACCTGCTTCCCGCCGATCCGGTTCAGCAGATCGCCGGGCGCAACGCCACGCCCGAGATGTTGGTGAACATCCGTCATCAACTTGGCCTCGACCAGCCGCTTTGGCTGCAATACCTTCATTACCTGGCAAAGCTGCTGCACGGCGATCTCGGACACTCCTACGTCGAGCGTACGGATGTGAGCCTGCTGCTGCTTTCGCGCCTCACGCCTTCTCTGCAACTGATGGTGTGCGGCATCGCTTGCGAGATCGTCATCGGGCTTACCTTCGGTGTGCTTTCCGCACTCAGGCGCGGCTCGCCCGTCGATAAATCGCTGATGATGCTCTCGTTCGTTGGCGTATCGGCGCCACAGTTCATCGCGGCGATGCTGATGCTGTACGTGTTCGCGATCAAGCTCGACTGGTTGCCGATCGGTGGTTATGGCGGCGTCGCACATCTCGTCTTGCCAGCTCTCACGCTGGGGCTGCTTGGCAGCGGCTGGTACTCGCGCATGATGCGCTCATCGATGATCGAAGTCCTTCATCAGGATTTCATCCGAACGGCGCGCGCCAAGGGCTTGACGCGCTGGCGCGTGATCTTGCGCCACGTCCTGCCCAATGCGGTCATGCCAATCATTCCGATGATCGGCATGGACATCGGCTACTTCATGGGTGGCCTCGTGGTGGTGGAATCGGTTTTCGGCTGGCCGGGCGTCGGTCAGTTGACGTGGCAAGCCATCCAGCAAGTCGACACGCCCATCATCGTCGGCATGACCACGCTTTCAGCCATTGCCATTCTGTTCGGCAACCTTCTCGCCGATCTGGTCATCCCTTTTATCGACCCACGCATCAACTTGTCACACCACTGACTCCGCCCGCAATCCGAAACCGGAAGGAAAAACGCGATGAAAAAAAACCTCCCAGCGCTTGCCCTCATCACCGCTGCCGTGCTGCATGCCAGCGCAGCATCCGCCGATACACCCAAAGAAGGCGGTGCCATCACGATCACCTACCAGAATGACGTGAGCACACTCGATCCGGCGATTGGCTACGACTGGCAAAACTGGTCGCTCATCAAGAGCCTGTTTGATCGGCTGATGGACTACAAGCCAGGCACAACGGAGCTTGTACCCTCGCTCGCCGAGAGCTATACGGTGTCGCCGGACGGCAAGATCTACACCTTCAAGCTGCGCCACGGTGTGTTGTTCCAAAACGGCCGCGAGATGAAATCGAGCGACGTGAAATACTCATTGGAACGTAGCGTCAATCCGAAAACGCAAAGCCCAGGTGCAGGCTTTTTCTCCTCGATCGAGGGCTATCCGGCGATGGCCGACGGCAAGAGCACCACGCTGGCCGGGGTCAAAGTGCTTGACGACTATACCGTGCAGTTCACGCTGAGCCATCCCGATGCGACGTTCCTGCAGGTGCTGGCGCTGAACTTTGCATCGGTGGTGCCAAAGGAAGCGGTCGAGCAGGCGGGCGGCGATTTCGGCCACCATCCGGTCGGTAGCGGTGCATTCGGACTCGCGTCTTGGCAACTGGGCCACGAACTCGATTTCAAGAAAAACCCGCACTACTTCCAGAAAGGCCTGCCCTATCTCGACAACGTGAAGTTCGAGATCGGTCAGGACCCGTCGGTGGCACTGCTGCGACTTGAGCGCGGTGAGGTCGACATCGCGGGCGACGGTGTGCCGCCTGCGCAATACCTGCAGTTCCGCGCCGATCCAAAGTACAAGAACCTGCTGGTGGTTGGCGCGCAACTCGAGACGAGCTACCTCACGCTGAAGACGACCCTGCCGCCGCTCAACAACTTGAAGGTGCGCCAGGCAATCAACATGGCGATCAACAAGGAGCACATCATCCGCATCATCAACGGACGCGCCAAACCGGCTAATCAAATACTGCCGCCGGGTATGCCCGCCTACGACGCGGCTTTCAAGGGCTATCCGTACGATGTCGCAGGTGCGAAGAAGCTCCTCGCGCAGGCCGGCTATGCGAATGGCTTCGACACTGAGCTGTATGTGATGAATACCGATCCTCAGCCGCGCATCGCGCAAGCGATCCAGCAGGATCTCGCTCAGGTCGGCATTCGCGCGCAGATCAAGTCGCTTGAACAGAGCAACATCATTGCGGCGGGCGGCACCAAGGACAAAGCGCCGATCATCTGGTCGGGCGGCATGGGGTGGACCGCCGACTTTCCTGATCCGTCCGACTTCTTTGGCCCGATCCTGAGCTGCTCAAGCGCAACGCCGGGCGGATGGAACTGGTCGCTCTACTGCAACAAGTCGCTCGACGCTAAGGCGACCGCCGCGGACAGCATGGTCAAGACCGATCAGCGCGCCGCACGCCTCTCCACGTGGACCGCCATCTACCGTGATGCGATGGCCGACGCGCCGTGGGTACCCGTATTCAACGAAGCACGCGTCACGGTACGCTCGCCGCGCATGGGAGGGGCCGATGCGCTCTACGTTGATCCGGTTGATTACCCGGTCAACTACACGCACATCTGGGTGAAGTAAATGTGCAAGGCCTGCCCGATCAAGACGATCCACGCCGTGCAGCATCACTATGGGTGGAATAACGGCTTCGCGCCGGTGTTGCGAACGGCGCCCGGCGAACGGATCGAGTTCGACTGCCGCGACTCCAGCAACGCCCACTTCACCCCCGATTCGATCGCGAGCGACGTGGCGACGATGCCCTTCGAGATGATCAATCCGGTCAGTGGCCCCGTGTATGTCGAGGGGGCTCAACCGGGCGACGTGCTCAAGATCACGATCGAACGTTTCGAGCCGAGCGGCTTCGGCTGGACGGCGAACATCCCCGGCTTCGGTCTCCTGGCAGACCAGTTCACGGAACCCGCACTCGCGCTTTGGCATTACGACCGCGAAAGCCTGACGCCGGCCGCGTTCGGTCAATACGCGTTGGTGCCGCTCAAGCCGTTCGCCGGCACCATCGGCGTGGCGCCGGCCGAGCCGGGGCTTCACTCGGTGGTGCCGCCGCGGCGCGTGGGCGGCAACATGGACATTCGCGATCTGGCGGCGGGCACCACACTCTATCTACCGGTCGAGGTCGAGGGCGCCTTGTTTTCGATCGGAGATACGCACGCGGCACAGGGCGACGGCGAGGTGTGCGGCACGGCCATCGAGAGCGCGATGAAAGTGGTGGTGAAGCTTGACCTGATCAAATCGCAACCGCTCGAGGCGCCACGCTTCAGCACGCCGGGCCCCGTTACGCGCCATCTGGACCAAGCCGGCTACGAGGTATTCGCCGGTATCGGCCCCGACTTGATGCAGGCAGCGCGCGATGCCGTGAGCCGCACGGTCGACTGGCTCTGCGCAACCCAGCACATGCCGGCTGAGCAGGCCTACATGCTCTGCTCGGTGTGCGGTGACCTGCGCATCAGCGAGATCGTGGACATGCCGAACTGGGTCGTGTCGTTTTATTTTCCGAAAGTCGTGTTTTCGTGAGGAGTCCTTATGATCACTCCGGTGCCCGAGCCGGTTTTGCACGTCGAACGACTCTCGGTTGCGATTGGCAAAAAGGCAGCGAGCCGGCGCTTGGTGAGCGAAATCAGTTTCTCGCTGCAGGCTGGCAAAACGCTGTGCGTCGCGGGGGAATCAGGTAGCGGCAAGTCGATTACGTCGTTGGCGATCATGGGCCTATTGCCCAATGCGCTCCGTGTCGCCAGCGGCGCGATCCGATTTGAGAACCGCGATCTCACCACGCTCAAGCCGTCGGAAATGGAGAAGATCCGCGGCAAGAAAATCGCAATGATCTTCCAGGAGCCGATGACTTCCCTGAACCCGCTCATGACGGTCGGGCGGCAGCTCACGGAAACGCTGCGCCGTCACGAACACCTTGATGGGCGCGGCGCGCGACAAGCCAGTCTGGCCATGCTCGACGCAGTGCATATGACGCAGGCTTCCCGCCGGCTCGACCAATATCCCCACGAACTGTCCGGCGGCATGCGGCAACGCGTGATGATCGCAATGGCGATGCTGTGCAAGCCGCGCGTGCTGATTGCCGACGAACCGACCACGGCGTTGGATGTCACGGTCCAGGCGCAAATTCTCCAGCTGATGCGCGAGTTGCAAAACGAGTTCGGCACAGCGGTACTGCTGATTACGCACGACATGGGCGTGGTGGCCGAAATGGCGGACGACATCGCCGTCATGCAAAAAGGCGCGCTCGAGGAGCTCGCCGGTGCACGGCAGCTTTTCAAGGATCCACAAAAGGACTACACGAAGCGACTTCTGGCTGCCGTGCCGGTGCTCGGCACGGTGCCTCCTCCCGAGCCGCGTAACGATCGGCCGGTGATCCTGCAAGTCGAGCATCTGCGCGTGCGTTTTCCGATGCGCGACGGCGGCTTGCGCGGCCCGCAACAGTACGTTCATGCGGTCGAAGACGTGAGCTTCGAGCTGCGTGACCAAGAGACGCTCGGCCTCGTGGGAGAGAGCGGCTGCGGCAAGTCGACGACCGGCAAAGCGCTGATCAACATGCTGGCCTACGAGGGCAGCGTCAAACTGCTCGGCCGTGAGCTGAATGGTTGCAAGGGCGAGGCGTTGCGCTCGGCACGACGCGAGATCCAGATGATTTTTCAGGACCCCTACGCATCGCTCAATCCGCGCAAGACAGTGCTCGACCTCGTGGGAGAGCCGCTTTTGATCCACGAGCGGACACCGCCTGCCGAACGCCTTGAGCGAGTGGCCCAATTGCTTTGCCAAGTGGGATTGTCGGCCGATGCGCTGCACAAGTACCCGCATCAGTTCTCGGGTGGGCAACGCCAGCGTATCTGCATCGCTCGCGCGCTCAGCCTGCAACCGAAAATCATCGTCGCCGACGAATCTGTGGCCGCGCTCGACGTTTCGATTCGCGCCCAGGTTCTTGAGCTGTTCGAGCAACTGCAGCGCGAGCATCGGATCAGCTACGTGTTTGTCTCACACGATATGTCTGTGATCGAGCGCGTGTGCCACCGCGTAGCCGTCATGTATTGCGGGAGGATCGTCGAAATTGGACGGCGCGATCGCGTGCTCAATCATCCCCGCCACCCGTACACGCAACGCCTGATCAATGCGGTACCGGTGCCCGATGTCGACCGCAAGCGCGACTTCAAAGCGCTGCTCAAGGACATCGAACGGGTCAACGCGATCCACCCCGAAGGCTTTGCGCCCAAACCGCTTGCCTTCGACAAGGTGACTGAGGATCACTTCGTCGCACTCTAATCTGCGGCCGGGCGTCCACATGGCCGGCGTCAGCGCGCGCGGCCAGCGCTTTTTGACGGGTTTGGCGGTTTTTGAGCACCGGCGATGAGGGTTTTAACACAGTAACTGAGTTCGGAATGCTTGGCATCTCGGGGACTCAGGCTGCAAGATGTCTCTCGGGGCCAATCAGGGTGTTTTCCCCCGGCGCTGTTCGCGGTTGGCATTCGCTTTGATTGATACCTTGGACGGTCACGTCATGCTCGTTGCCTATAGCTCAAGGCCCCTTGGACCGCAACGTGCTGAGTTGCGTGCACACTGACGAGTCGCGCGGTCTGCCGACATAGCTTCTCGAACTTGCAACCTTTTGGGCACAGGACTACCACATGAAGCCCGTTCTTTTCGCAGCGGCCCTCTTCGTGCTCACCGCCGGTTGCACCTCGGCAGGGTCGCCCGCGAATAATCAGACCTCCCGGCCCAATCCGGCCGACACGGATACCTACATTTTCCGCACTCCCGACAGTGCGGCGCCCCTTGGCGCTACGTCAAAGCCACCGAGGCTCAGCGTCGGTGTCAGCTATTCCGATACGCAATTGATTCTGCCGTGGTTCCTCAATGACATTATCAATTTTATTAACTATCGCTAATCTGACAGCCACTGAGAGCGGCTCCCGGCGATCGAGCGTGGAGTTCGCGAAACCACGCTCGATCGCCCGAGCGAGATGTGAAAATCCAGCATCGATTAATCCATGTGCATCCGTTCACGCCATGGGAGGTCGCCAATCAGGCTGCCGTGCATATGGTTCGAGAAAACGTTTGGCCATTCAGTTTGGACTTGACGATCTTTTTGATAGGGTAGTTCCGCGCAACCCCGCGCGTGTCAGCGTCGACACATATCGAAGGCGAATTAAACAAAAGCAGTATCCAAAAGCACTGGCCACGCGTAACGGTCATGCCGTGCTGAACAATTGAACGATCGGCAAAACGTTCTCTGGAACTCCCCCAGCAGTTCGGCGATGCACGCTGGTGTTTTCAACGAGGCCCGCAGTGCTTTTCAGTCCGTTAAGACATCGATCCGCATTTTGCCGCGAGATTCGAGGCTGAAGTGAGCGAGGATTTGAACGTGCCCAAGGCACTGGCTGTGCTTTGAGAACTCGTTTTCTACCGCAAGGACATTTTCCGTTTATCATCGCGGCGGCGGATTGTGGCGGATTGCATCCATGGCTCCGTGCCGTTCATTGCGGTGTGGCTGGGGGCCAGGCAACGTGAACTGAAAGACGGCGCCGCGGGGCACGTTAGCGCTCACCAGTAGCCGCCCCCCGTGCGATTCCACCATCGACCGGCAGATGGAAAGCCCCATACCCATTCCACTCGCCTTCGTGGTGTAGAAGGGCTCGAATACGCGTTCGACGCTTTCGTCGGCCACGCCCGGTCCCGAATCGCGCACGGCGACCATGACACCGCCCATCGCGTCCTTACCTGTGCTGATGACCAGCTCTCGCGACCCGCCGTCAACCGCACTCATCGCTTCGAGCGCGTTCATGATCAGGTTCAGCAACACCTGTTGGAGCTGAATGCAGTCCCCGTCAACCAACGGCAGATCCTCCGCAAGCTCCATCCGCAATGAAACGCTGCTCTTTCGAATCTGGTCGTGCGTTAGGGCAACAACCTCGCCTATCACTTCGTTGATCTGCAGTCGCTCCCGACTCGAGGGCGCGTTCTTGACGAGGCCACGAATTCGATTGGTGACCTCGCTGGCGCGCATTGCGTCCTTGACGATTCGATCAAAAGCCTCCCGGGCTTCCTCGAGATGCGGCGGCTGCGCGCAGAGCCAACGCAGCCCGGCCTGCGCATTGGCGGCGGTCGCGCCGATCGGCTGCCTGATCTCGTGGCTGATCGAGGCCGCGAGTTGTCCCATTGTCGTTACGCGATGGGCGTGAGCCAGCGACATCTGCACCTCGCGGTAGCGTCGCTCGCTATCGCGGGCTT
>Ga0310811_10007475_pt1 | contig 14004 bp, 13 predicted proteins | sample YCmetagenome_FD_207642 | JGI IMG/M metagenome (GOLD analysis project Ga0310811, IMG submission 207642) | Soil microbial communities from experimental microcosm in Duke University, North Carolina, United States - YC | ecosystem: Engineered > Artificial ecosystem > Soil microcosm > Unclassified ... | reverse complement strand
GCTTCGGGGCGGGAGGCATTGCCCTTGCCGGCGAAGGCGAGGTTCATCGGCAATCCTTCCGCCGCCTGCAGCATGCGGGCGAGGTGGAAGGGGCCGGGCGTGCAGGTCGTGGCGGCCGTGCCGGTGGCAGGCCCCGTGCCGCCGCCGAGCATGGTGGTGAGGCCGGAGGCCAGCGCTTCTTCCACCTGCTGCGGGCAGATGAAATGGATATGGCTGTCGAAGCCGCCGGCGGTCAGGATCTTCCCCTCGCCGGCGATGATTTCCGTCCCTGGCCCGATGATAATATCCACGCCCGGCTGGGTATCGGGATTGCCGGCCTTGCCGATACCGGCGATGCGCCCGGCTTTCAACGCCACATCCGCCTTCACGATGCCCCAGTGATCGATGATCAGCGCATTGGTGATGACGGTATCGGCGGCACCGGCCGCATTCGTCACCTGGCTTTGGCCCATGCCGTCACGGATGACCTTGCCGCCGCCGAATTTCACTTCCTCGCCATAGGTCGTGAAGTCCCGCTCGACCTCGACGAACAGTTCGGTATCGGCCAGGCGCACGCGGTCCCCCACCGTGGGGCCGAACATATGCGCATAGGCGTGTCGGGACATGCGGGCCATGGTCTCAGCCTCCGAGCTTGCCGGAGACTTCGCCCCGGAAACCATAGATGACGCGATTGCCGCGGATGGGGATCAGCGTCACCTCGCGCGATTGCCCGGGCTCGAAGCGCACGGCGGTGCCGGCCGCGATATCCAGCCGGTAGCCGCGTGCTGCCGCGCGATCGAACTGCAGGCCTGGATTGGTCTCGGCGAAATGGTAGTGGCTGCCGACCTGCACCGGCCGGTCCCCGGCATTGGCGACCGTCAGCGTGATGGGCGTGGCGCCGGCATTCAGCTCGATATCGCCCATTGCGGGCAGGAATTCTCCCGGGATCATGCGGCGGCTCCTCAGCGGATCGGGTTATGGACGGTGACGAGCTTGGTGCCGTCCGGAAAGGTCGCTTCCACCTGAACGTCATGGATCATCTCGGAAATGCCCTCCATGACCTGATCGCGCGTCAGCACATGCGCGCCTTCCTCCATGAGGTCGGCGACCGTTTTGCCGTCGCGTGCGCCTTCGACCACGAAATCAGTGATCAGCGCCACGGCCTCCGGGTGGTTCAGTTTGACGCCACGTTCCAGCCGGCGACGCGCCACGATTGCCGCCATGGCGATCAGCAGCTTGTCCTTCTCACGTGGCATCAGGTTCACCGGACCCGTCCTCCCTTTACAATTGCCAGACGCGCGGAAGGGCCGCGCCCCCGCGCATTTGTTCCAACGCGGCGATCACCGCCGCACGCAGACCAGCGCCATTTCGAGCCAAAATCCGCACGAGAACAAGGCCGTTCCAGGCGGAAACCCCGGCCTCGACCGCCGCATCCGGCAGGAGACCCTCGCCGAGCCGCTCGCGCAAGGGGCTGAGCAGCGCTTCCGCCTCGGGGCTTGCGAAAACGACGGTCGCCATGGCCCGGGCATCGGCGAAGGTGCCGGCGCGCGCCATCAGCATCCCGACCTGACCTTCCAGCCGTGTCGCGTCATGCAGGATCGGCCGTCCGCCCCGGCGGATGAGGATGCGGTCCCGCAAGCTGATCTGCTCCACCGTTTCGCCCATGGCCTGGCGGCCGAAGATGAGGCTTTCGACACCAAGGAAACGCGCGCCCGGCGCGAGATCGACGGACAGCCTGCGGTCGACCGAGCTGCGGTCGAAGAGGATCGTCTCCTGCGGCAGCCATTCGAGCAGCGCCCCCTCCGCCACCCTCAGGTCAGAGCGGATGGTGGCGGGGGGCGAGGCCGGGCTCGCCTTGTAGAAGCGCTCGGCAGCCTGGGTGGTGACGACGAAATGCGTGCCGGGGCGGGCTTCGACTGAGAGTGCGAGATCATCCCCGCCAGTGATTCCGCCCGAGGTATTGAGCAGCACGGTTTCGGGAATGGCGCCGGGCTCGGGCCGCGGGTGGCGCGCCTTGAAGCACCCTTCCTGCCGCAGCACGGCGAGCACGGTCTGCTCACCCCGCCGGTTAAAGGCGATGCGCAACCGGCCAAACGCCCGTTGCGCGCGGGGGGAGAGGAGAAGGGGCGAGGCGTCCATGCCATCTCTCTCGCATGAAGCAAGCGCCAGGGCCATCCGGGTCAGACCGAGAGGTGACGCCGCACCTCCGCCTCGTCCAAGCTGTCCCGGTCGCCCGACACGACGATTGATCCGCGATCCATCACCGCCAGCGTCTGCGCCAGTTCATGGGCGAAGTCGTAATACTGCTCCACCAGCAGGATCGCCATGGTGCCGCGACTGCGGAGAAGAGCGATGACCCGGCCGATATCCTTGATGATGCTGGGCTGGATGCCCTCGGTCGGCTCGTCCAGCACCAGCAGGCGCGGCCGCATCACCAGGGCGCGGCCGATGGCGAGCTGCTGCTGCTGCCCGCCGGACAGGTCACCCCCACGCCGGCCCAGCATGGTCTTGAGGATCGGAAAGAGTTCGAAAATCTCCTCGGGGATCTTTCGTTCCCGGCGCGGCAGCACGGCGAAGCCGGTTTCCAGATTTTCCCGGACCGTGAGGAGCGGGAAGATGTCGCGCCCCTGCGGCACCCAAGCGATTCCGCGTTTCGCGCGTTCATAGGAGGGCATGCGCGTGATGCTCTGTCCCTCCCAGCGGATATCGCCGCCGGAGACGGGATGCGCACCGGTAATCGCGCGCAGCAGGCTGGTCTTGCCGACGCCGTTACGGCCGAGAATAGAGGTGACGGTGCCGAGTTCCGCGCGGATGGAGACGCCACGCAGCGCGATGGCAGCCCCGTAATGCAAATTGACGTTCTGGACTTCAAGCATCGCTTCGCCCCTATCGCCCGAGATACACGTCGATCACCTTCGGATCGGCGCTGACATGGTCGAGCGATCCCTCCGACAGAACCGATCCTTCGTGCAGCACGGTCACCTTCACGCCCAAGGCACGCACGAAGGTCATGTCATGCTCGACAACGACGACGGAGCGGGTGCGGTTGATGTCCCGCAAGAGATGCGCCGTCTGCTCGGTCTCGGCATCCGTCATCCCGGCGACGGGCTCGTCCACCAGCAGCAGCTGCGGATCCTGCGCCAGCAGCATGCCGATTTCGAGCCACTGCTTCTGCCCGTGCGAGAGGTTGGCGGCGAGACGGTCACGATGCGCCGTCAGCCGGATCGTCTCCAGCAGTTCCTCGATCTTCTCCTCCTCGCGGCGGGTCTTGCGGGCGCCGAGCGTAAACCAGGGCGAGCGATTGCCGGCGAGGGCGAGAAGGAGGTTGTTCCACACCGTATGGCTCTCGAAGGTCGTGGGCTTCTGGAACTTTCGCCCGATGCCGAGCTTGGCAATTGCCGGTTCGTCCAGACGGGTGAGGTCAGTCGAGGCGCCGAAGACGACCTGCCCGGTATCGGGCCGGGTCTTGCCGGTGATGATGTCCATCATCGTGCTCTTGCCGGCGCCATTGGGGCCAATCACCGCCCGCATTTCGCCTTTCGCGAGTGTCAGCGACAGGTTGTTGATGGCCTTAAAGCCGTCAAACGTTTTGTTCACGCCGCTGAGATAGAGAAGGTCGCCGCTGACGGCGCCGATGGGCTGCGTGCTCATGCCGTCTTCTCCCCGTCCGCGCCGGCCTCGCGCAGGTCGGCCGCCTCCGTGTCGATGGCGGCAAGGCCCTGCGGCTCATTCTCCGTCGGCAGCGCCACGTCGCTCCGGCGCCGGCGCAGCGTGCCGATGATGCCGCGCGGCAGGAACAGGGTGACGAGGATAAAGAGCCCGCCCAGGACATAGAGCCAGGCACCCGGCATCGCGCCGGTCAGGACCGTTTTGCCGAAATTCACCAGCACGGCGCCGAGGATGGCGCCCGACAGTGTGCCGCGCCCGCCGACCGCGACCCAGATCACCGCTTCGATGGAATTGGCGGGGGCGAATTCGCTCGGGTTGATGATCCCCACCTGCGGCACATAAAGCGCGCCGCCGATGCCGGCGATCACCGCCGACAGCGTCCACACCACCAGCTTGTAGTATTCCGGCCGGTAGCCGAGGAAGCGCGTGCGGTTCTCCGCATCGCGCACCGCCACCAGCACCTGACCGTAGCGGCTGCCGACCAGCCAGCGGGCGAAGAGGAAGGCGGCCGCGGCGAAGATGGCCGAGAGCAGCATCAGCGCCGTTGTTGTGCTGCTGCGGTCCAGCGGAAAGCCGGCGATGTCCTTGAAACCGGTCATGCCGTTATTGCCGCCGAAGCCCATGTCGTTGCGGAAGAAAGCAAGCAGCAGGGCGTAGGTCAGCGCCTGGGTGATGATGGAGAGATAGACGCCCGAAACGCGGCTGCGGAAGGCGAGGAAGCCGAAGATGGCGGCAAGCACCGCCGGCACCACCATCGCCATGAGGATGGCGAAGGGGAACCAGTCGAAGCCGGACCAGTACCAGGGCAGATGCTTCCAGCCGATGAAAATCATGAAGTCGGGCAGGTTGGCATTGGCATAGACGCCGCGTGCCCCGATTTCGCGCGTCAGGTACATGCCCATGCAATAGCCGCCCAAGGCGAAGAAGGCGGCGTGGCCCAGCGTCAGGATGCCGGCAAAGCCCCAGACGAGATCGACCGCGAGGGCGAGCAGGGCGTAGCAGAGATACTTGCCAGCGAGACCCACGACGAAGTCCGAGACATGCAGCGCGCTGCCCGCAGGCGTCGCGAGGTTGAGCACGGCGAGGACGAGTGCGACGCCGATGATGAGCACCGGCGTCAGGGTGAGGGAGAGGCGGGTCATGCTTCCACCGCCCGTCCCTTGACCGGGAACAGCCCGCGCGGGCGCCGCTGGATGAAGAGGATGATGAGGACAAGCACCACGATCTTGCCCAGCACGGCACCGGCCACCGGCTCCAAGCCCTTGTTGACGATGCCGAGCGTGAGGGCCGCCAGGACCGTGCCCCAAAGATTGCCGACACCACCGAAGACCACGACCATGAAACTGTCGATGATGTAGTTCTGGCCGAGATTGGGGGAGACATTGTCGATCTGGCTGAGCGCGACACCAGCCACCCCCGCGAGACCGGAGCCGAGGCCGAAGGTCATGGCGTCGATCCAGGGCGTGCGGATGCCCATGGCCGCCGCCATGCGGCGGTTCTGCGTCACCGCGCGCATGCGCAGACCCAGCGGCGTGTAGCGCATCACCGCCATCAATGCCGCCACCACAGCGAAAGCGAAGATGATGATGCACAGACGGTTGAGCGTGATGGTGAGGCCGCCGACCATGAAGAAGCCGCTCATCCAGTCTGGTGTCGCAACATTCTGGTTCTCGGCGCCGAACAGCGAGCGCACCGCCTGCTGCAGCACCAGGCTCAGTCCCCAGGTCGCGAGCAGGGTTTCCAGCGGCCGTCCGTAGAGAAAGCGGATCAGACAGCGTTCGATCAGGATGCCGATCGCACCCGCCACCAGGAAGGCCGCAGGGATTGCCACGATCACGCTGGTGCCGAAAAGATCGGGCGCATAGGCGCGGAAGACCTGCTGCACGCAGAAGGTGGTGTAGGCGCCGATCATCACCATCTCGCCATGCGCCATGTTGATCACGCCCATGACGCCGAAGGTGATGGCGAGGCCAGCGGCGGCGAGCAGCAGGACCGAGCCGAGGCTGATGCCGTAATAGACGGTCTCCAGCCAGTTCCACAGTTTCAGCTGGAAATCGATATGGGTGATGGCGGCGGCGATGGCGGCCTGCACCGGCTTCGAAAGACCGGTGAGGGAGGAGAGTTCGTTGCGCGCGGTCAGGTCGCCGCGCGCGGCGATGATCTTCACGGCGGCGAGCTTCGTCGCGTCATCCGTCGTGGGCGTCATCAACTGGTCCGCCGCCTGCGCCTGGGCCAGGGTCGTGCGGACGGAGCCATCCTGCTCGCGCTTCAGCGCGCTCTGCACGATCGCCAACGTGTCGGACGAGGGCGATTCGAAAATCGCCTCGGCCGCGGTGCGGCGCTTCGCGGGCGAGGGATCGGAGAGATCCATCACCCCCATGGCGGTCGCGACCGCGCCGGTGACCATCGTATTGGCGATCACCTTACGGACGTTCATGAACGGAGGCGTCGGGATTTTGGCGCCCGTCCGCGCGTTCAGCCAGACATGCGCATCCATGTCATGGATAAAAAGCGCGTGGTCGGGGCGCGGATATTTCCAGGTATAGAGTTCGTTGTCACCGAGCGCCTTGAGCACGACGCGGGCGCGCGGATCGCCGGACACGGCAATCGCCTGCACGGCGCTCACCATCGTATCGAAATCCGGGCTCGCGAGACCGGCGTAAGGGTCAGGCTGCGCGGCCGTTGTCCCACTCGTTGACTGCGCATGCGCGGCGGAGAGGGTGAGAGGAAGAGCGGCCGCAAGCAGGAGAAGAACGCCCAGCCAGGCGCTGCGCCAGGAAGGGGAGAGTCTGAAACGCCGAGGCAATGGCCGCGCTCCTCTGAAAAGCGTCATGCGCGGAGCCGGTCCGCGCATCCACCCGTCTTGACGCCGCAAGCGCCCGGAGGGGGAGACCCGCGGACCAGCTCCGCGGGCGACGTTCTGGTAACAGGCGTCGTCTGTCCGAAACGTCCTCAGCTCGCCTTGCTGCCGAGGCACTTGCCCTTCACGACATCGTAGTTGCCGCAGTTCATGGGCGGCAGCCAATCGCCGATCAGGTCCTTCGATTCCGGCAGATAGGGCGACCAGGGCTGCGCCACGACCGTGCCCGGCGTCTCGTAGACAACGTTGAATTGGCCGTTGTCCTGGATTTCGCCGATCAGCACGGGCTTGGTGATGTGGTGGTTCGGCATCATCGCCGAATAGTCGCCGGTCAGGTTCGGCGCGGTGATGCCGGGCAGCGCCGCAATGACCGCATCCGTATCGGTCGTGTTCGCCTTCTCGACCGCCTTCACCCACATGTTGAAGCCGATATAGGCGGCTTCCATCGGGTCGTTCGTCACGCGCTTGTCGTTCTTCGCGAACTTCTTGAAGTCGGCGATGAACTGCTCGTTGGCGGGGGTGTCCACGCTCTCGAAGTAGTTCCAGGCGGCGAGGTGGCCGACCAGCGGCTTGGTGTCGATGCCGGCCAGTTCCTGCTCGCCGACCGAGAAGGCGACAACCGGAATATCGGTCGCCTTGATGCCCTGGTTGCCGAGTTCCTTGTAGAAGGGCACGTTCGCGTCACCATTGATGGTGGAGACCACGGCCGTCTTCTGGCCGGCGGAGCCGAAGCTCTTGATCTGGGAGACGATGCCCTGCCAATCCGAATAGCCGAAGGGGGTGTAGTTGATCATGATGTCGGAGGCGGCGACGCCCTTGGACTTCAGATAGGCTTCCAGGATCTTGTTCGTCGTGCGCGGATAGACATAGTCGGTGCCGGCCAGAACCCAGCGCTTCACATGCATCGTGTCCATCAGATAGTCGACGGCCGGAATCGCCTGCTGGTTCGGGGCGGCGCCGGTGTAGAAGATGTTGCGGCTGCATTCCTGGCCCTCATACTGGACCGGATAGAACAGGATGCCGTTCAGTTGCTCGAACACCGGCAGCACGGACTTGCGGGAGACCGAGGTCCAGCAGCCGAAGACTGCGGCGCATTTGTCGACCGAGAGCAGCTGCTTGGCCTTCTCGGCAAACAGCGGCCAGTTGGAGGCGGGGTCGACCACCACCGGCTCCAGCTTCTGGCCGAGCAACCCGCCATTGGCGTTCTGCTGCTCGATCAGCATGAGCATGACTTCCTTCAGCGGCGTCTCGCTGATCGCCATGGTGCCGGAGAGGGAGTGCATGATGCCAACCTTGATGGTGCCGGCGGCCTGGGCCCGCGCCGGGCGGGTGCTGGCGACCGTGCCGATGGCGGCGCCGCCAAGCGTCGCGGCGGCGGCGGCGGCGATCGACAGCCCGCCGAGCGAGCGGCGGCCGAGTTCGACCTTCGGTGCGGCGGTGGCAGGCGTGGTGTCCGGCTGGATATCGTCTGTCATCGTCTCGGCTCCTGTTTCCGTGCAATAGGGCAGCGTCGTTGCTACGACTTGACGGGAATGTGAGCTTTCGGCCCCCCTGCGGCCCATACGCGAAACCGCGTAGGGCGCGTGCGGGTGGCCGTGCTTTGATGGCGGACCCATGGGCAGAAGAATAATGCGGGCTCGGATAAGGCGATGAGGATCGGGGCGCCCGCAGGTTCGGCCCGGCTCGCGCGCCAGCGCATCACGCGGCAGCGGCGGGAATACAACCGCTGGGTCGCGAACCAGACGCTGGAAGACTACGCGCTGCGCTTCACCGCCAAGAGCGCGCGGAAATGGACGCCGCTCAGGGTGGCGAACACTGCCCTCGGCGCCGTCTCCTTCCTGGCGCTGGAAGCGATCGGCGGCACCATCACGCTCGCCTATGGCTTCCAGAATTCCATTCTCGCCATCGCCTTCGTCAGCGTGATGATCTTCGTCATCAGCATTCCGATCTGCGCCCATGCGGCGCGGGCCGGGGTGGATATCGACCTGCTCACCCGGGGCGCGGGCTTCGGCTATATCGGCTCGACCATCACCTCGCTGATCTATGCGAGCTTCACGTTCATCTTCTTCGGGATCGAGGCGGTCATCCTCGCCTCGATGTTGCAGCATTTCTTCGGTGTGCCGGAATGGCTCGGCTATATCCTGTGCGCGGTCGTGGTGGTGCCGCTGGTCACCCACGGCATCACCTTCATCAGCCGCTTCCAGCTGTGGACCCAGCCGGTCTGGTTCATTCTCAACCTGGTGCCGATCGTGGCCGTGCTGGTCACGCATCCGGACTGGTTGCCGGGATGGACCCGTTTCGCCGGCGTCTCCGGCCATGCGGGTTTCGATCTCGCGGGCTTCGGCGCCGCCGCCTCCATCCTCTTCGCCATGATCACGCAAACCGCCGAGCAGGTGGATTTCATTCGCTTCCTGCCGCCGCGCGGCACCATCGGCGGCAGGCGGTGGTGGACGGCGCTGCTGCTGGGCGGCCCAGGCTGGATCGCGATCGACGTCATCAAACTTCTGGCGGGCAGCCTCCTCGCCTATGCGGCGCTGCAAAGCGGGATCGTGTCCGACGAGGCGGTGCAGCCAGCGGCCATGTATCGCCTCGCCTTCGGCACCATCGCCTCGCCCTCCGTCGCCATCGTGGCGACCTGCGCGCTGGTGGTGGTCTCCCAGGTCAAGATCAACATCACCAACGCCTATGCCGGCTCGCTCGCCTGGTCGAATTTCTTTTCCCGCCTGACGCACAGTCATCCCGGTCGCGTCGTCTGGCTGATCTTCAACATTGTCATCGCCCTGCTGCTGATGGAGACAGGCGTCACCAAGACCATCCAGCACACGCTGGTCGTCTATGCCGATGTCGCGGCCGGATGGATGGGCGCGCTGGTCGCGGATCTGGTGGTGAACAAGCGGCTTGGGCTCAGCCCGAAGGGCATCGAGTTCAAGCGCGCCCATTTGTTCGACATCAATCCCGTGGGCGTCGGCGCCATGCTGCTGGGCGTGGTCGCGTCCCTCAGCGCCTATGCCGGCCTCTTCGGTGCGCAGGCGGCCGCACTTTCCACCTTCATCGCCTTCGGCAGCGCCTTCCTGGCCGCGCCCGTCATTGCCTGGGCCACGGGGGGCCGCACCTATCTCGCCCGGCGCGGCCGCGCCGCCTGGGCCCATCGCGGCACCATTCCCTGCAGCATCTGCGAACATGAATTCGAGCCCGAGGACATGGCCTATTGCCCGGTCTATTCCGGGCCGATCTGCTCGCTCTGCTGCTCGCTCGACGCGCGCTGCCACGATGCCTGCAAGCCGCATGGCCGGGTCGCCGAGCAGGTGGCGAAAAGCTTCCGCTTTATCCTGCCGGAGCCGGTCATCCTGCTCGCCCGCGCGCGCCTCGCGCGGTTCCTCGGCGTGCTGTTTCTCTTCGCCGCCGGCACCGGCCTGCTGCTGATCGCGATCGACGCGCAGACGGTGAGCAGCGGGCCGATCAGCGAGGCCGCCGCCGCCGCCGCCTTCTGGAAGACCTTCCTGGTCATGCTGGTGATCGGCGGCGTCGTCTCCTGGCTCGCCGTGCTCGCCCAGGAAAGCAGGCGCGCGGCGGAGGAGGAGACCCGGCGGCAGACCGCCTTGCTGCTGGACGAAATCAGCGCCCACCGCCAGACGGATGCCGAGCTGCAGCGGGCGAAGGAGGCGGCCGAAGCCGCATCCCGCGCGAAAAGTCGCTACGTTGTCGGCATCAGCCACGAGCTGCGCAGTCCGCTCAATGCCATTCTCGGCTATGCCCAGCTGCTGGAGAAGGATGCGGACATTCCCGTTCGCAAGCGGGAGGGCCTGCGCATCATCCGTCGCTCGGGCGAGCATCTGACGGCGCTGATCGGGGGCTTGCTCGATATCTCCAAAATCGAGGCCGGGCATATCGAACTCTACCGGGACGAGATCCGTCTGCCGGAATTCCTCGACCATCTGGTGCAGATGATGCGCTTGCAGGCCGAGACGAAGGGCATTGCCCTGCATTACCGCGCCGATCCGCTGCCCCGCCTCGTCTATGCGGATGAGCACCGGCTGAGGCAGGTGCTCATCAATCTGCTCTCCAATGCCATCAAGTTCACCGCCGCCGGCAGTGTCACCTTCATTGTGCGCTACCGCAGCCAAGTCGCGGAATTCGAGATCGCCGATACCGGGCGCGGCATCGCCGAGGCCGACCTCATCCGCATTTTCGAGCCCTTCCAGCGCGCGGGCGACCAATCCGTGCCCGGCACGGGTCTCGGCCTCACGATCGTCCGGTTGCTGACGGAGGTGATGGGCGGCGAGGTGACGGCCACCAGCCAGCTTGGGGAGGGCAGCCGCTTCCGCCTGCGCCTCATGCTGTCGGAAGCGCCGGAGACGCTGAAACCCGCGCCCGCCGCGCTGGAAATTACCGGCTATCGCGGCCGGCGGCTGACGGTGCTGGTGGCCGATGACGACGCGACCCAGCGCTCCCTCATGCTCGATCTGCTGACGCCCCTGGGCTTCACCGTGGTGGGTGCTGCCGGCGGGACCGACTGTCTCGCCATGACCGAGCAATGGCGGCCGGACCTCTTTTTGCTCGATCTTTCGATGCCCGACATGACGGGCTGGGATCTGGCCCAGCGGCTGCGCGAGGGGCGGGCGGGTACCGAGGCGCCGATCATCATCGTCTCGGCCAATGCGCGGGAATTGGAGGTCGCCCCGCGGGAGGGCCAGTTTCATGACGACGTGATGGCAAAGCCGGTGCGGCTCGACCTGCTGCTGGAAAGCATCGGCCGGCTGCTCGGCCTGGAATGGACGCGGCTCGCGACCGAGCCGGTGGCGGACCGCGTGGCGGCTGGCGGCGCGCTGACCGGCGCGCAGCTGGGCGAGCTGCGCGAACTCGCGGCCATCGGCTATGTCCGCGGCATTCGCCAGAGGCTCGATGCCCTGGCGGAGGAAGACCCCGCGCTGGAACCCAGCCTGCAGCCCCTGCGCGCGCTGATCGCGGACTACCGGCTTGATGCCTTTCTGGTGGTGCTGGACGAAATGACCCGGCCGAAGGCCGCAGAATGAAGCAGCGGGATGTCATCCTGGTGGTGGACGATACGCCCGGCACGCTCGGCGTGCTCAACGAGGTGTTGGAGGATGCGGGCTATACCGTGCTGATGGCGCAATCGGCTGCCGCCGCCATGACGATTCTGGAGCGGGTTCTGCCAGACGTCATCCTGATCGACGCCGTGATGCCCGGGATGGACGGGTTCGAGGCCTGCCGGCGGATGAAGCGCAATCCGGCGCTCGCCTCCGTCCCCATCATCTTCATGACCGGCCTGACGGAAAGCGAGGACGTGGTGCGCGGGCTCGAGGCCGGTGGCGTTGATTACGTGACGAAGCCGCTGCAGCTCTCCGAAGTCGTGGCGCGCATCCGCGTGCATCTGACGGGCGCGCGGCGGACGCAGAGTGCCCAGGCGGCGCTCGACACCGCAGGGCGCTTTCTCCTCGCGACCGATATGGAGGGGGAGCTGCAATGGGCAACACCGCAGGCGGCGACGCTGCTCGGCCAGCTTGCGCCGCAGGACGGCAGTAGCGGGATCGAAACGATCGCCGCCTGCCCCTGGGTTGGGGATTGGCTGGCCGAGGCAACTGATCACCATCCGGGTAGCGTCGCGGCGACCTTGGGCGAGGGGCCGCTGCTGCAATTCGTCTATGTCGGGCGGATGGCGCCGGACGAGATTCTGTTCCGGATCCAGGAGATGCGGAGCTCGACCGAGGAAGCGCGGCTGCGCGACCGGCTCGGCCTGACGGCGCGGGAGGCCGAGGTTCTGCTCTGGATCGGTCACGGCAAGGGCACAAAGGATATTGCCGAGATCCTCGGCATGAGCCCGCGCACGGTGCAGAAGCACCTGGAGCAGATCTACGCCAAGCTTGGCGTCGAGAATCGGGCGGCCGCGGCCGCGATCGCGATCCGCACGATTGGCTAGAGAGTGATCGTCTCAGATAGGGGCGGTGCTGCTTCGACGAGCCCCTGAATCCCCGGCCGCTGGCGCGGCCGGGGAAAGTCGTTACTTCGACGCTTTCATGACAAAGAGACCCACCCAGCTCTGCACCTTGCCGCCATTGATGCGGAATTTATAGCCGATCGGCCGGTGCGTGCCGTTGGATAGGGTCGCGATCGCCATGCAGGCGATTTCGTTGCCGGCCTGCTTGTCGGTCGTGATGCCGGCAAGATCGGTTACGGTGAAGGGGGCGTTGGATTTCTTGAGGGCAAAGTCGATGCCGGTCCGGGCCTGCGCGCTGTCGCAGGCGGGCAGGCTGGGTTCGGCCATCGCGGCATGCGCCCCGAGCGTCAGGGCCATGGCGGCGCCACACAGTGACAATCCGAATCTCATTCCGTCTCTCCATTTCGGGACGGGCGGACTGTATCGCCGCCCGGCAATCAGATGGCGGCAGACCCAAAAAAAGAAACCGCCCTCGGCATCCTCCCAGGGCGGTGTGCTCATTTAGAGCTTCTGAAGATTGGAAGCGGCCTGCTTGCCGCGTTCGGTAATGATGTCATAGGTGACCCGGTCGCCTTCGGTCACGCTCTTCAACCCGGCCGCCTGAACCGCCGTGATGTGAAGGAAAACGTCCTTGCCACCTTCCTGCGGGGTGATGAAGCCGTACCCCTTTTCCATGTTGAACCATTTAACAGTGCCACTCGACATTACAGATCACTCTCAGTGTTACAGAACGTTAGGAATAGCCTCGGAAATGGCCCTCCGCTACCCCCTGGGCAATATAGTCGAGACAAGGGAGGCGGCAAACGCGGGCCTCCCTCAAATAATGGACGCTTCACCCAGGCTTTAAGCAGTGTATGAAGCGCCCATACTAAAACCGATGGCGGCAAGCGTCCTGGCGGCTTTCCGAGCCGGGTCTTTGTCGGCGCTAGAGAGAAGAGAGTATGGCTGGCTTCAAGACAAATAGCTTCCACGACCGCCGCGATGCGGCACTCAAGGCCAAACAGGAACTTCTAGAAAAGTTCAAGGCTCGGCCGCAGGGCGATCACCCCCGCCTGCAGGCGCTTGCCGAAGAGCGCAAGCGCATTGCCGAAGCCCGCGCCATTCGCGATGCCGAGCGCGAGCTTCGTCGCCAGGAGCAGATGAAGCGCGAGGCAGAGGAGGAGGCGCGCCGCCGGGAAGAGGAAGCAGCCCGCATCGCCGCCGAGAAGGAGGCTGCCCAGGCTGCGATCCTCGCCGAGGAGGAGCTGAGGGAGAAGCAGAAGGCGGCGCGCGATGCGCGTTACGCCGCCCGCAAGGCCCGCCGCCGCTAACCGGCTCCCAGTGCGGCTTCGGAGTGGCGTCGGGGGGCTTCGGCCCCCATCTGCTGTCCGAGGTGCGAGTTCCTGACGCGCCATGGCTTGGCCACTGGCGTCTTTCGCCGGTCTGGTGCCGCGTTGTCTGCGCTTGTTGCTATATGATACGATATAGCAATGAGTTGGATGGACGATCTTTTCTGGCCTGCCTTCGGCCTTGCCGCCATCCTTGCGGGCTTCGGCCTGGC
>Ga0310811_10007473_pt1 | contig 14005 bp, 16 predicted proteins | sample YCmetagenome_FD_207642 | JGI IMG/M metagenome (GOLD analysis project Ga0310811, IMG submission 207642) | Soil microbial communities from experimental microcosm in Duke University, North Carolina, United States - YC | ecosystem: Engineered > Artificial ecosystem > Soil microcosm > Unclassified ... | reverse complement strand
CGAACAGCCGGCGCAAACGCCAACGCGGCACGGCTATCCAACGATGCCGGCGCGCGAGGTCATTCAATCAGCCGACGCGCGCCGCCACTGCGTCAAGCGTCGTCCGATTCGCGCAGCCGGTCCGCGAGCGTTTGGGCCGCCGCGAAGTCGAGGTCGCCCGAATAGATCGCGCGACCGCAGATCACGCCTTCGATGCCTTCGTCTTCGACTTCGCACAACGACTCGATGTCAGCGAGATTCGACAGGCCGCCGCTCGCGATCACCGGAATCTTCACCGCGCGCGCGAGCCGCACGGTCGCTTCGATATTGATGCCCTGCAGCATGCCGTCGCGGCCGATGTCGGTATAGATGATCGATTCGCAGCCGTAGTCCTCGAACTTACGCGCGAGGTCGGCCACTTCGTGACCGGTCAGCTTGCTCCAGCCGTCGGTCGCGACCTTGCCGTCCTTCGCGTCGAGACCGACGATGATGTGGCCGCCGAACGCGGTACATGCGTCCTGCAGAAAGCCGGGATTCTTCACCGCCGCCGTGCCGATGATCACGTACGACAGGCCATCGTCCAGATAGCGCTCGATCGTGTTCAGGTCGCGGATACCGCCGCCCAGCTGCACCGGAATCCGGCCGCCCACTTCGTCGAGGATTGCGCGGATGGCATCGCCGTTCCTCGGCTTGCCGGCAAACGCGCCATTCAGATCGACCAGATGGAGACGCCGCGCGCCGCGGTCGACCCAATGTCGGGCCATTGCCGCCGGTTCCTCGGAGAAAATCGTCGCCTGGTCCATATCGCCCTGTTTGAGGCGTACACAGTGACCATCTTTCAGGTCGATGGCGGGAATCAGCAGCATAGCAATCGGGTGTTGTCTGGGAGTGGGTTGAAGGTCGGCGGCAGCGGCTGGCCTGCCAGCCCGCCAAAACGCCGTTTCGCTAGTTTAGTACAACTCTTTCGGCGCTCCAGCGGGGCGCCGGTCTGCAACCAGGCCGTGGCCGCGCGCTCGTGGTGCCCGGTAACGGGATGAAGAAAAGCGTTCACGGGTTCCAGTGCACGAAGTTGCGATACACGCGCAAGCCTGCTTCGGCGCTCTTTTCAGGGTGGAATTGCGTGGCGAAGATGTTATCTCGCGCTACCGCCGAGGTAAACGCCGTGCCATACACCGTTTCGCCGGACGTATGCGCGGCATTGTCCGGCACCACGTAATAGCTGTGCACGAAGTAGAAGAATGCGTTGTCGGCGACGCCATCCCACAGTGGATGCGGCTGCGCCTGGCGCACGCGGTTCCAGCCCATCTGCGGGACCTTGAAGCGCGAGCCGTCGTCCTGCACCTGGCCTTCGAGTTCGAAACGCACGACCTTGCCGGGCAACAGACCGAGCCCCCGCGTGTCGCCCTCGGCGCTCCAGTCGAACAGCATCTGCTCACCGACGCACACGCCCATCAGCGGCTTGCTGCGCGACGCCTCGACGACCGCTTCCTGCAAGCCGGACGCACCGAGACTGCCCATGCAGTCGGGCATCGCGCCCTGGCCGGGCAGCACGACGCGGTCCGCCGCGCGGATCGCTTCCGGCTGGTCGACGATCGCCACGTCCGCTTCCGGCGCGGCCTTGCGCAAAGCCTGGGCCACCGAGCGCAGGTTGCCCATTCCGTAATCCACAATCGCTATCGAAGTTTTCATTTCAAGTTTGGCCGCCATGCCTTTGATCCATCGATACCGGCGCGCGGCGTCGAACGACGGTTGCGGGTTCGCGCGACGCTGCCTGATGGATCGCTGAAGGTGAGTGGCGTGAAGACGCTAGAGGCGATGAAAGACGATTAGAGACTCGTTAAAGACTCGGTCAAGACTCGTTAAAGACTGCCCTTGGTCGATGGAATCTGCCCGGCTGCGCGCTCGTCGAGTTCGACGGCCATGCGCAGCGCGCGCCCGAACGCCTTGAACACCGTTTCGAGCTGATGGTGTGCGTTGATGCCGCGCAGATTGTCGATATGCAGCGTGACGCCCGCATGGTTCACGAAACCGCGGAAGAATTCAATCGACAGGTCGACGTCGAACGTGCCGATGCGCGCGCGCGTGAACGGGACGTGGAATTCGAGGCCCGGACGGCCGGAAAAGTCGATCACCACGCGCGACAGCGCTTCGTCGAGCGGCACATAGGAATGACCATAGCGGCGAATGCCCTTGCGATCGCCGATCGCCTTCGCGACCGCCTGGCCGAGCGTGATGCCGGTGTCTTCGACCGTATGGTGGTCGTCGATGTGCAGGTCGCCATGCGCTTCGATGTCGAGGTCGATGAGCCCGTGGCGGGCGATCTGGTCGAGCATGTGATCCAGGAACGGCACGCCGGTGGCCAGCTTCTGCTGACCGGTGCCGTCCAGGTTGATCTTCACACGGATCTGCGTTTCGCTGGTGTTGCGAACGACTTCCGCAAGGCGCATGGTAATTCCTCGAATCTGGCTAGAAAGCGCTAGTAAGTGTGGGGTGGAAAAACGGCGGGCCGCTCGGTGCTTCGCAAATCAGCGCAGCACCAGTTTCAGCCCGGCGAGCAATTGCGCGTTTTCTTCCGGCGAACCGACGGTCAAACGCACGCAATTGGCCAGCGATGGATGCATTTTACTCACGTTTTTGATCAGAACCCGCGCGGTTAGCAGGGTTTCGAACAGCACGGACGCATCAGGCACGCGCACCAGCAGGAAGTTGCCCGCGCTCGGGAACACTTCGGTGCCCGGCAGCGCGGCGACGGCCTGCGCGAGTTTAGTGCGCTCGTCGCGCAATTGCGCGGCCTGCGCGTCGAGCACGCCGACATGGTCGAGCAGGAAATCGGCGGCGGCCTGGGTGAGTACGTTGGTATTGTAGGGCGGGCGCACCTTGTCGAATTCAGTGAGCCACGCGGGCTTGCCGACCAGGTAGCCGAGGCGGATGCCGGCGAGGCCCAGCTTCGACACCGTGCGCATCACGACGACGTTGTCGAACTGGTCGGCGCGCGGCAGCCAGCTCTTCTGCGCGAACGGCTGATACGCCTCGTCGATCACGATCAGGCTGCGGCTCGCCACCGCGATGATGCGCTCGATGTCGGCGTCGTCGAACAGCGTGCCGGTCGGGTTGTTCGGATACGCGAGATAAACGATCGCCGGTTCGTGCTCGGCGATCGCCGTGAGCATCGCGTCGGTATCGAGCGTGAAATCGGCTTTCAGCGGCACGCCGACGAATTCAAGATTCGCCAGTTGCGCGGACACCTGATACATGACGAAACCCGGTACCGGCGCGAGCACTTTCGCACCTGGCTTCGCGCACGCGACCGACACGATGCTGATGATTTCATCCGAGCCGTTGCCGAGCAGCACGTCGCAGCCGGCGGGTACGCCCATGACCTGCCGGATCCGCTCGATCAACGCTTCGGGGCGCGGCGCCGGATAGCGGTTCAGCGCGACACCGGCCAGCCGCTCGCCGAGCTGCGCGGCCAGTTCCGGCGGCAGCGGAAACGGGTTTTCCATCGCATCGAGCTTGATGAAGCCCGTGGCGTCCGGTACCGGATAGCTCGTCATTGCGAGCACGTCGCGGCGGATGATGTCTTGAGGTGTCGTCATAAGTTCGTGGGCACGGGCCATGCGGGGAAGCCGGCCTGGCGTCGGCGGCCGATGGCCGCGCTGGTTGGTCTCTGTTGTCGTTATGAATGGGCGGGTGGATCTGATCTGTCGCTAGCGCGGCCGAACGTGGAGAAAACGTGCGAACCGTTGTTTCGGCGGAAACCTGTGCACCCCGCTGAAGCTGGGTTGCCCCCGGTCTGCCACGCTTCCCGCCTGTTCAGGCCCGCCACACTGCTTCCTTCGCCGCTTCGTCGCTCCCGGCTACACTCCGCCGTGCGCGCCGCCGTTGTCGGTGATCCGCTTTAGCCCCGTTCGTTGTTGTTCTGCCGCATCCGGTATTCGGCGCTGCGCGCATGCGCCTGCAGGCCTTCGCCATACGCGAGTTCGGCGGCGATCTCGCCGAGCGTCTGCGCGCCTTCGGCGCTGACTTCGATCAGGCTCGAACGCTTGAAGAAATCATAGACGCCGAGCGGCGACGAAAAACGGGCGGTACGCGAGGTCGGCAGCACGTGATTCGGGCCCGCGCAATAGTCGCCGAGGCTCTCGCTCGTGTAGCGGCCGAGGAATATCGCACCGGCGTGGCGGATCTGTTGCGCCCACTGGTGCGGCTCCAGCGCCGAGATCTCGAGGTGTTCGGGCGCGATGTCGTTGACGATCGAGCAGGCTTCGGCCATGTCGCGCACCTTGATCAGCGCGCCGCGATTTTCGAGCGACGTGCGGATCACGTCGCGGCGCGGCATCGCCGGCAGCAGTTCGTCGATCGCTTCGTGCACGCGCGCGATGAAGGCGTGGTCCGGGCACAACAGGATCGACTGCGCGAGCTCGTCGTGTTCGGCCTGCGAGAACAGGTCCATCGCGACCCAGCGCGGATCGGTCGTGCCGTCGCACAGCACGAGGATTTCCGACGGCCCGGCGATCATGTCGATGCCGACCGTGCCGAACACGCGGCGCTTGGCCGACGCGACGTACGCATTGCCGGGACCGCAGATCTTGTCGACCGCCGGCACCGTCTGCGTGCCGTACGCGAGCGCGCCGACTGCCTGCGCGCCGCCGATCGTGAACACCCGATCCACGCCGCCGAGCAGCGCCGCGGCCAGCACCAGCGGATTCTTCACGCGGTCCGGAGTCGGCACGACCATCACGACCTCGCGCACACCGGCCACCCGCGCCGGAATCGCGTTCATCAGCACCGACGAAGGATACGCGGCCTTGCCGCCCGGCACATAGATACCGGCGCGATCGAGCGGCGTGACCTTCTGGCCGAGCACCGTGCCGTCGGCCTCGGTGTACTGCCAGCTATGGCTGCCGCACTCGATCTTCTGCTTCTCGTGATAGCCGCGCACCCGCGCCGCCGCCGCTTCGAGCGACGCGCGCCGCCTCGGTTCGAGACTTTCGAGCGCCGCTTCGAGCTCCGACATCGGTAGCTCGAGTTCGGCTACGCTCTTCGCATCGAGCCGGTCGAAGCGGTTCGTGTAGTCGAGCACCGCGTCGTCGCCACGCACCTTCACGTCGTTCAGAATCTGCGCGACCGAGCGCTCGATGGCTTCGTCTTCGCTCGCCTCGAACGCGAGCACCGCATGCAGCGACTTCTGGAAGCCGGGAGCGGTGGAATCGAGCTTGCGAATCTTGATAGACATACAGGTATCCGTTTCGGTAAGGCGCGCGTGTGCTGGGTAGTCAGATTGCCATCGTCAGTCAGGCGGCCGGCGCACCGGCTTTCGACGCACTGGCGAACGCATCGAGAATCGGCCGCAACGCGGCGCGCTTCAACTTCAGCGCGGCCTGGTTCACCACGAGGCGCGACGAAATCTGCATGATCTCCTCCACCTCGACCAGATTGTTTGCGCGCAGCGTATTGCCTGAGCTCACCAGGTCGACGATCGCGTCGGCGAGGCCAACTAGCGGCGCCAGTTCCATCGATCCGTACAGCTTGATCAGATCGACGTGCACGCCCTTCGCGGCAAAGTGCTCGCGCGCGGTTTCAACGTATTTGGTCGCGACGCGCAGGCGGGCGCCCTGGCGCACCGCGTTCGCATAGTCGAAACCCGCGGCCACCGCGACCGACATGCGGCAGCGCGCGATATCCAGATCGACCGGCTGATACAGGCCGCTGCCGCCATGCTCGAGCAGCACGTCCTTGCCGGCCACGCCGAAATCGGCCGCGCCGTACTCGACATAGGTCGGCACGTCGGTCGCGCGCACGATGATCACGCGCAGGTTGGAGTCAGTAGTCGGCAGGATCAGCTTGCGCGACGTTTCCGGATCTTCCGCGACTTCAATGCCAGCCGCCGCGAGCAGCGGCAGCGTTTCCTCGAAGATACGCCCTTTCGATAGCGCCAGCGTGAGCGGCGCGCTCACCGCCGGCGACGACGACGTTTGCGGCATCGAGCTCATGCGTTGCTCCCGGAGACACGGCGCACTTTCGCGCCGATTGCATTGAGCTTGGTTTCCATCCGGTCGTAGCCGCGATCGAGGTGATAGATGCGGTCGATCAGGGTCTCGCCTTCGGCCCGCAGCGCGGCGATCACGAGACTCGCGGACGCGCGCAGATCGGTGGCCATCACTTTCGCGCCGGAGAGTTTCACGACGCCGTTCACGAGCGCGGTGTTGCCGTCGATCGTGATGCTCGCGCCGAGGCGGTTCAGCTCCTGCACATGCATGAAGCGGTTTTCGAAGATCGTTTCGACGACCTGCGAGGTACCGTCCGCGATCGCGTTCAGCGCCATGAACTGCGCCTGCATATCGGTCGGAAACGCCGGGTATTCGGAGGTGCGGAACGTCACCGCGCTCGGACGCCTGTCCATGCGCACGCGCATCCAGTCGTCGCCTTCTTCGACCGTCACGCCCGCTTCGCGCAGCTTTTCGGTGACGGCTTCGAGCAGCAGCGGACGCATCTTGCGCAGCGTGACGTCGCCGCCGGCGGCCGCGACCGCGCACAGGAACGTGCCCGCTTCGATACGGTCCGGAATCACCGCGTGCCGCGCGCCATGCAGTTTGTCGACGCCCTGGATCACGAGACGATCTGTACCGATGCCGTCGATCTGCGCGCCCATCGCGACCAGCAGATGCGCGAGGTCGACGACTTCCGGCTCGCGCGCGGCGTTCTCGATCACCGTCTCGCCTTCGGCCAGCACCGCCGCCATCAGCAGGTTTTCAGTACCGGTCACGGTGATCATGTCGGTGACGATGCGCGCGCCCTTCAGACGCTTCGCGCGTGCTTCGATAAAGCCGTGTTCGATCGTGATCTCGGCGCCCATCGCCTGCAGGCCCTTGATGTGCTGATCGACCGGCCGCGCGCCGATCGCGCAGCCGCCCGGCAGCGACACGCGCGCATGACCGAAGCGCGCGACCAGCGGGCCGAGCACGAGGATCGACGCGCGCATCGTCTTCACCATCTCGTACGGCGCGACGAGGTTATCGACCTTCGACGCGTCGAGCGACACGCTTCCTTCCCCGGCTTCGATGCGCACACCCATCTGGCCGAGCAGCTTGAGCATCGTGCGCACGTCCTGCAGATCGGGCACGTTCTCCAGATGGACCGGCTCCGCGCTCAGCAGACCCGCGCACAGGATCGGCAATGCCGCGTTCTTCGCGCCCGAGACGACAACTTCACCGGATAGCGGGTAGCCGCCTTCAATGATGAGTTTATCCATGCCTGTCGGTTCCTGACCGGCCGGGGTCGCGCCCGCGGCCGTCTTGACTGTGTTCGGCGCGCCGCTCGCGGCGTCGCGCCCTTCCTGAGTAATTCGCACTAATTTTCCAGATTTACGCGTTCTGCCATTCGGCGGGCGTCAGCGTCTTCATGCTGAGCGCGTGGATTTCTTCGCGCATGCGGTCGCCTAGCGCCGCGTACACGAGTTGATGTCGCTGGATCAGGCGTTTGCCTTCGAAGTTCGGCGAGACGATCGTCGCAAAGAAATGCTGACCGTCGCCTTCGACTTCGAGGTGCTCGCATGCGAGCCCTGCCGCGATGTACTGCTTGACCTGTTCTGGAGTCGGCAACATGGGAAGCTCCTCGTCAGTGGCGCAGCTTGTAGCCGGTCGCGAGCATGCGCATCGCCACCGCCGCCAGCACCACGAAGAAACCGGCGACGATCGCGAGGCTCACCAGCGGGTCGATATCCGACACCCCGAAGAAACCGTAGCGAAAGCCGTCGATCATGTAGAAAAAGGGATTGAGCCGCGACACTTCGCGCCACACCGGCGGCAGCGTATGCGTCGAGTAGAACACGCCGGAAAGGAACGTGAGCGGCATGATCAGGAAGTTCTGGAACGCTGCGAGCTGGTCGAATTTCTCGGCCCAGATGCCGGCGATCAGGCCAAGCGTAGCGAGAATCGCGGCGCCGAACATCGCAAATATGATGATGTAGAGCGGCGCGCTGAACGCGAGCGGCACGAACCAGATCGTCACGATAAATACCCCGAAGCCGACGCACAGACCACGCGCGACCGCCGCGAGCACGTACGCGGCGTACATCTCGTAATGCGTCAGCGGCGGCAGCAGCACGAACACGAGGTTGCCGGTGATCTTCGACTGGATCAGCGAGGACGAGCTATTCGCGAACGCGTTCTGCAGCACGCTCATCATCACGAGGCCGGGAATCAGGAAGCTCGTGTATTCGACGCCGGGGTAGACCTCCACATGGCCGCGCAGCGCGTGACCGAAGATCGTCAGATACAGCAGCGAGGTAATCACCGGCGCGAGCACGGTCTGAAACGATACCTTCCAGAAACGCAGCAGTTCTTTATAAAACAGCGTGCCAAACCCACTGTAGCCGCTCATGCAAGCCCCTCGATCACTTCCGGACCGTTCATCACCTGAACGAATACGTCTTCGAGGTCGGCCTTGCGGACCTCGATTTCCTCGAATGTACAACCCGCCGCGCGGCATTGCGCGAGGATGCGTTCCACGTCGTCGTAGCTCGCCAGACGCAGCAGATGCTGGCGCCCGTTACCGTTGCCCGCGCCGCCCTCCGCCTCGAGCGGACGCAGCTCGGCGGGCAGCACGCCCTGCGCGAAGCGCACGAACAACTGCATGCCGGCAAACCGCTGCAACAGCGTGCTGGTGCGATCGAGCGCGACCACCTCGCCACGGCGCAGCATCGCGATGCGGTCGCACAGCGATTCGGCTTCTTCGAGATAGTGGGTGGTCAGCACGATCGTGTGACCTTCGCGATTCAGGCGGGAGATGAACTTCCACAGCGTTTGGCGCAGCTCGACGTCGACCCCGGCGGTCGGCTCGTCGAGCACGATCACCGGCGGGCGGTGCACGAGCGCCTGCGCGACCAGCACGCGGCGCTTCATGCCACCCGACAGTGCGCGCATGTTGGCGTCGGCTTTCTCCGTGAGATCGAGATTGGCCATGATCTCGTCGATCCACGCGTCGTTGTTGCGCAGCCCGTAGTAGCCGGACTGGATGCGCAGTGTTTCGCGCACCGTGAAGAACGGATCGAACACGAGTTCCTGAGGCACCACGCCGAGCGCGCGGCGGGCATTGCGGAAATCGTCGACGACGTCGTGACCGCGCACCGCGATGCTGCCTTCGTCGGCGCGCGCGAGACCGGCCAGAATGCTGATGAGCGTGGTTTTGCCCGCACCGTTCGGACCGAGCAGCCCGAAGAACTCGCCTTCTTCGACCGTGAGGCTGACGCCCTTGAGCGCCTGCAACTCTTTGTAGCGCTTCTTGACGTTACGAATTTCTATGGCTGACATGACTGTGGGCCGCGTGCGGCGCGACACCTAAAGTAGCCCCGATGGAGCCTCGGGGGCGAGCAAATGCTCGGAGAAACGGATTTGAGATCGATTAGGGGCCAATTCAGAGCCCCAAAAAAACGTTTGATTATAGGGCAAAAACTGGCACCCCCGGCTTGGCCGGAGAGGTGGGAGGCGACGCTAGGGGAGCGTCAATGTCGCGCCGACGCAACTATCTGCGTGGGGAGAAGAGTATCGACGCCGTAGGCTTGCGCGAGGCTGGCAAGACCTGCCGGCAGATTGACGATTTCGAATCTGACGCCGCGCGCGGCCGCTGCCCGCACCCATGCGAGCAGCACCGCCAGCGCGGACGAATCGAACTGCGTGAGCGGCGCGCAATCGACGCCGCCCGCGCCCGCCGCGATGCGTTGCAGACCCGCCGCGAGCGTGGCCTTCGCGCTCTCGTGGGTCAGCGTCGCGCCGCTTGCGAAGCGGTTCGCGACCGGGTTCAGCACTTCGCTCACGACTGCTTGCCTGCGGCGAGTTGCTGGTTGCGCTGCGTGAGGAACTGGATCAGTCCGTCCACGCCCTTCTGCTGGATCTGTTCGTTGAACTGCTGCTGATACGCCTGGATCAGCCATGCGCCGAGCACGTTGATGTCATACACCCGCCAGCCTTGCGGCGTCTTGTACAGACGGTAGTCGAGTTCGATCGGCTGGCCGTTGTTCATCACGACCGAGCGCACCACCGTGTCGGTGTCGTCCGGGTTCATGCGAAACGGCTTCCACTGGATCTGTTGATCGCGAACCTGCGCGAGCGCGCCCGAATACGTACGGATCAGCAGCATCTTGAACTGCTCGACCACCTGGTTTTGTTGCTCGGGCGTGGCGGTACGCCAGTTGCGGCCCATCGCGAGCTGGGTGGTCCGACGGAAGTCGGTGTACGGCAGGATCTTCTCGTTGACCAGACGCGTGATGTGCGAGATGTCGCCCTGCTGAATCGACTTGTCACCGCGGATCGAGTCGACCACCTGCTGGGTGACGGTCTTGACCATCGCATCCGGCGAGTTGGTGTCGACGGTTTGTGCCGACGCGGCCACGCTGATGAACGAGAACAACGCGGCAAACAATGGAATCAGGAAGAATTTTTTCATATTGAGCCTTGCCTCAAAAATTATGCAACGGTGTGATCGACCTTACCACGCGAATTCGACGGCAATCCATGCGCAAACTGCGAGAGTCGTATCGATCTGTTACCGGTGCACGTTCAATGCAATTTGAAGGACGGGAAATTGAAACGCGTGGGCGGCACCAGCTGGTCGGCCGGAACCTGCGTTTCGGGACCGCCCCTCAAGTCGATCGGCGGTGTTCCAGCGCCGCCCGACGCGGCTTCGGGTGCCGACGCTCCTTGCGGCGTGGCCACGGCAGCGCCGGATGCCGGCGCCGCTTTTGCCGCAGCACCCTGCGTACCCGCCGCGCCGGTGTCCTCGTCGTACTTCGGCAGCGGCGCTTCCTCGTCGTAGTTCGGCAGTTGCTGCGACTGGCGGCGGTTATCCGACAGCAGATACTGACGACGCTGCAGATACGCGTTACGCACGAACGAGTACTTATCCAGCGCCGCGCCTTCAAGCACGTCGCTCGCGCCGAGCAGGTTCGCACGCACGTTGATCACGTTCAGCCCATACAGCGCCCAGCTCAGGCCCGGCGGATCGATATAGCTGATCGGATTCACGTAGTAGTTGCCGATCGAGCCGACCGCGTCGCGCACCGTGCTCGGCCCGAATAGCGGCAGCACGAGGTACGGTCCCGGCGGCACGCCGTAGTGGCCGAGCGTCAGGCCGAGGTCGTTCTCGTGCTTGGGCAGCTTCGCCAGCGTCGCGACGTCGAACAGGCCGCCGACGCCGAACACCGTGTTGATCACGATCCGCATGATGTCCGACACGCCGTCGGCGATGCGCAGTTGCAGCAGGTTGTTCGCGGCGATGTACACGTCGCCGATGTTCGAGAAGAAGTTCGTCACGCTGTCACGCACTGGCTGCGGCGTGACAAAGACGTAGCCCTTCGCGACCGGCTTCAGCGCGTACTGGTCGATCTTGTCGTTGACAGTGAAGATCGTGCGGTTGAAGCCTTCGAACGGATCGCCCCTGGTCGGCGATTGCACGGTCGCGCAACCGGCGAGCAACGCCGCCGCCATCGCAAGCTTGCCGAACTGGAAGACACGCGCGCCGATGCGCGAGGTCTGCAGTGTGGTCTGCATTCTTGTTCTCCTTATTGGCTGGCGCCAGCGGCAGGCGCGGCAGGCGCCGGTGCCGCCGACGGCGCGGCGGGCTTCGCAGCGCCGGAATCCGCGGCCTTGCTATACAGGAACTGGCCGATCAGATTTTCCAGCACGATCGCCGATTGAGTCATCGATATCGTATCGCCGGCCTTCAACATTTCCGTGTCACCGCCCGGTTCGAGGCCGATATATTGCTCGCCGAGCAGGCCCGAAGTCAGAATCTTCGCCGACGAATCTTTCGGAAACTGGTACTGCTTGTCGATATCGATCGTTACGAGCGCCTGGTAGGCGTTGCTGTCGAAGCCGATCGAAGCGACGCGCCCGACCGTCACGCCCGCACTCTTCACCGGCGCGCGCGGCTTCAGTCCGCCGATATTGTCGAACTTGAGCTTGACCGGGTACGTCGCCTGAAACGACAACGAGCTCATGTTGCCGGCCTTCAGCGCGAGAAACAGCAGCGCCACGAAACCCAGCACCACGAACAGACCGACCCAGAAGTCGAGAGCATTCTTTTTCATCGTCATCCCAAAGTGAATCCGCCGCGCCGCCGCTTGCCACCGCCTCCCGCCGTGCACGGCGCATCGAGCACCCCCGGCAGTCGGCACGCCGCGCGGCGCGAGTCTTAGCTGAACATCAGTGCGGTCAGCAGGAAATCGAGGCCGAGCACCGCAAGCGACGCGTACACGACCGTGCGGGTCGTCGCGCGCGACACGCCTTCCGGCGTGGGCTTCGCCTCGTAGCCTTGAAAGAGCGCAACGAAGGTCACCGCGAAGCCGAACACCACGCTTTTGACGACCCCGGCGCCGATATCGCGCCACACGTCGACGCCGCCCTGCATTTGCGACCAGAACGCGCCGGCATCGACGCCGATCAGCAGCACGCCCACCACGTAGCCGCCCAGAATACCGACCGCGCTGAAAATCGCGGCGAGGATCGGCATCGCGATAATGCCCGCCCACAGGCGCGGCGCGACCACGACCTTGACCGGATCGACGGCCATCATTTCCATTGCGGTGAGTTGCTCCCCCGCTTTCATCAGGCCGATCTCGGCGGTGAGCGACGTGCCGGCACGGCCGGCGAACAGCAACGCCGTGACCACTGGCCCGAGTTCGCGCACGAGCGACAGCGCGACCAGCAGCCCGAGCGCCTGCTCGGAGCCGTAGCGATTGAGCGTGTAATAGCCCTGCAGACCCAGTACGAAACCAACGAACAGCCCCGACACCGCGATGATCACGAGCGAATAATTACCGACGAAGTGGATCTGCTTGGTGACAAGACGCGGACGGCGTAGCAGCGGGAACAGCTCCAGCACCAACCGCAGAAAGAAGCGCGTCGCGTAGCCGGCGGTGCCCAGCCCGCTGATCACCGCGCGACCGATCGTACTGATCATGACTGGCCTCCGCCGATGCCGAAGTCCGTGCCGAGCGGTGTTTGGGTCGGGTAGTGGAAGCGGAACGGGCCGTCCGGCGCGCCGTCGATGAACTGCCGCACGGTCGGATCGTTCGACGCGCGCAGTTCATCGGGCGTGCCCTCGGCGAGCACACCGCCATTGGCGAGAAAGTAGACGTAATCCGCGATCGCGAACGATTCCGGCACGTCGTGCGTGACGAGAATCGAGGTCGCGCCGAGCGCCCGGTTCAGCGTACGGATCAGATTGGCGGTTATGCCGAGGGAAATCGGATCGAGACCGGCGAACGGCTCGTCGTACATCATCAATTCGGGGTCGAGCGCGATCGCGCGCGCGAGCGCCACGCGCCGCGCCATGCCGCCCGAGATCTCCGAGGGCAACAGATCGCGCGCGCCCCGCAGCCCGACCGCGTTGAGCTTCATCAGCACGAGGTCGCGCAGCAGTTCTTCGGGGAGATCGGTGTGCTCGCGCAGCGAGAAGGCGACGTTTTCGAACACCGACATATCGGTGAAGAGCGCGCCGAATTGAAACAGCATGCCCATCTTGCGGCGCAGCGCGTAGAGACCTTCGCGCGTCTGGCCGCCGATGTCCTGGCCGTGGAACAGAATCTGGCCGCGCTGCGCGCGCACGAGGCCACCGATCAGGCGCAGCACCGTGGTCTTGCCGCAACCCGAGCCGCCCATGACCGCGACGACCTGACCGCGGCGAAAGCGCAGATTCAGATTCGACAGAACGAGCCGGTCGCCGTAACCGAAGTCGACGTCGCGCAGCTCGAGTAAGGTCTCGGTGGAGGAAGGCACCAAACTGACAATCCTTTTACACGGAAGGCCGAATTATAGGGCCATCATGCAAAAACTGCCGTGAGGTGCCCTGGTCCTTGACGAAGCCTGACGATTATTGCGTAAACGCTTGTTGCAGTGCAGAAACCGCGGCGGCCGGATCAGCCGCTTCGGTCACCGCGCGCACCACGGCCGCGCAGCCGACGCCCGTCGCGAGCACGTCGGGCAATACCTGAAGATCGATTCCACCGATCGCGACGAGCGGCACGACGCCG
>Ga0310811_10007472_pt1 | contig 14006 bp, 9 predicted proteins | sample YCmetagenome_FD_207642 | JGI IMG/M metagenome (GOLD analysis project Ga0310811, IMG submission 207642) | Soil microbial communities from experimental microcosm in Duke University, North Carolina, United States - YC | ecosystem: Engineered > Artificial ecosystem > Soil microcosm > Unclassified ... | reverse complement strand
TCATATCAAAACTTTACCTACTTTTTCGTCTCGTCCACGATCTCGTAGTCAGCTTCCACCACGTCCTCCTGCGGTTTTCCGCCTGAGGTTGTGCCGGCCTCGCCGCCTGGCGGGGGGCCGCCCTGGTCGCCGCCGGTCTGACTCTGCGCGTAGAACGACTGGCCGGCCTCGCTGAACACGCGGTTCAGCTCCTCCTGCGCAGCCTTGATCTCGTTCATATCGTCGCCGCGGAGCGCCTTTCGTGCCCGTTCGACGGCGCCGTCGAGCTTGGCCTTGAGATCCGGATTGAGCTTGTCCGACCACTCCTTCGCGTTCTTCTCGACTTCGTACGTCATGCTGTCGAGGCGGTTGCGCGTGTCGATTTCTTCGCGACGCTTCTTGTCTTCCGTCGCGTTCTTCTCCGCGTCCTTGACCATCTTGTCGATGTCGGCATCCGACAAACCGCTGGACGCCTCGATGCGGATCTTCTGCTCCTTGGCGGTCGCCTTGTCCTTGGCCGAGACGTGGAGGATGCCGTTCGCGTCGATGTCGAACGTCACCTCGATCTGCGGCATGCCGCGCGGAGCGGGTGGAATTCCGGTGAGCTGGAATTTTCCGATCGTGCGATTGTCGCGCGCCATCTCGCGCTCGCCCTGCAGCACGTGGATCTCGACCGTCGTCTGGTTGTCGTCGGCCGTGGAGAACGTCTCCGACTTCTTGGTCGGAATCGTCGTGTTGCGCGGGATGAGCACGGTGGTGACGCCACCGAGCGTCTCGATGCCGAGTGAGAGCGGCGTGACGTCGAGGAGCAGCACGTCCTTCTGCTCGCCGGTGAGCACGGCACCCTGAATCGCCGCACCGATGGCCACGACTTCGTCGGGGTTCACCGAGCGGTTCGGCTCCTTGCCGAAGTAGCCCTTCACGACTTCCTGGATCTTCGGAATACGCGTCGAGCCGCCGACGAGAATGACCTCGTCGATCTCGCTCGGCTGCAGACCGGCGTCCTTGAGCGCCTTCTTCATGGGCTCGAGGGTGCGCTGGATCAGATCGTCGACCAGCTGCTCGAACTTGGCGCGGGTCAGCGAGTAGTTGAGGTGCTTCGGTCCGCTCTGGTCGGCCGTGATGAACGGCAGGTTCACGTCCGTGGACATCGTGCTCGACAGCTCCATCTTGGCCTTCTCCGCGGCCTCCTTGAGACGCTGGAGTGCCATCGGATCCTTGGAGAGGTCGATGCCCTGGTCGCGCTTGAACTCGCCGACGATCCAGTCGATGACACGCTGGTCGAAGTCGTCGCCGCCGAGGTGGGTGTCACCGTTCGTCGACTTCACCTCAAACTGCCGCGAGCCCTCAACATCATATAGCTCGAGCACGGAGATGTCGTAGGTGCCGCCGCCCAGGTCGAACACCGCGACCTTTTCGTCCTTCTTCTTGTCGAGACCGTAGGCGAGTGCCGCCGCCGTGGGCTCGTTGATGATGCGAAGAACGTCGAGCCCGGCGATCTTTCCAGCGTCCTTGGTCGCCTGACGCTGGGCGTCGTTGAAGTAAGCAGGCACGGTGACGACGGCCTTGGCCACAGTGTGGCCGAGGTAGTCTTCCGCGGTCTGCTTCATTTTTTGGAGAATCATGGCCGAGATCTCCGGGGCTGAGTACCGTTTGCCCTGGACCTCGACGGTCGCGACGTCGTTTCCGCCGGCGACGACCTTATACGGAACGCGTTTGGACTCGTCGGTCACCTCGCCCATTTTGCGTCCCATGAACCGCTTGATCGAAAAGACGGTGTTCGTGGGGTTGGTGACTGCCTGGCGCTTGGCAACCTGGCCGACGAGTCGCTCGCCGTCCTTCGTGAAGCCAACCACAGAGGGGGTCGTCCGGCCGCCTTCGGCGTTGGGAATGACGATCGGGTCGCCGCCTTCCATGACCGCGACAACGGAGTTCGTCGTGCCGAGATCGATGCCAATGACTTTGTCCGCCATTGCTTCCTCAATCGAGTGGAAATGGCGCGTTGCGGGGATCGCATCGCGCGATGTCGGGGCAACAAGGCAAGAGCGAGACCCGATATCTGCGCCAACTTGGCAGACATTCTGGCCGGCGAGGAGGCTCCAGCCTCGTTCTGCTGTCAGTCGGTCAGTCGTGCACGGTCCGATCCTCGCAAACCGGCTGTCGTGACATGATTCCAATCAGCGACGAGAATCCGCTCCTGCGGACCCCGATCATGACCTGGCTCATTCTCGGGGCCATGTTCGCGGTCTGGCTTACCGTTCAGCATGGGGGGTTCGACCAGGAGGCGCTCGCCCGAAGCGTCTGTAATCTGGGCATGGTCCCAGGCGAGCTAACCCATCGCGCACCGGTCGGCGAGCTGGTACCGCTGTCTCAGACGCTCGCCTGCGTGGTGGACAGGGACCCGATCAACATCTGGACTCCGTTGACCTCAATGTTCCTGCACGGCGGGTGGGCGCACATCCTCATGAACGCCGTGTTCTTCTGGGTCTTCGGCAACAACATCGAAGACAGCATGGGGCCGGGGCGCTTTCTCGTCTTCTACCTGCTGTGCGGCCTGATCGCCGCGGGCGCGCACATCCTGTCGCAACCCGCCTCGCCCGTCCCGACGGTGGGCGCGTCGGGCGCCATTTCGGGAGTGCTCGGGGCTTATCTGGTTCTGTACCCGAATGTCCGGGTCAACATGCTGTTCATCTGGATCCCGTTCTTTAAAGTCTTCGCGATCCGGGCGTGGATAGTCCTGATCTGGTGGTTTGGCCTGCAGGTGCTCTCGGCGTACCTCGCACCGAGCCGGCCGGACGAGGCGAGCGGGGTCGCGGTGTGGGCGCACATCGGCGGTTTCGTTGCGGGAATCCTCCTGATCAAGCTGTTCGTGAACCCCCGGCTGGTGGCGCAGCGGAACGCCATTCGCGAGAGCCGCCACCTGCAACCTGCGATCAGTTAGTAGTCCGGGAGTCGCCACCGGCTTTGCCGGTCGAAGCCGCCAGGGTATTCTTTACCTGCCGTGACGCGGCATGTCACTGTACCGCACCGTTCACGCGCCTCCACCCAAGGAATCCCATGCTGGGCCGCCTTCTCCCACGCGACGACCAATTCTTCGAGCTGTTCGACCAACTCGCCGCGCACCTCGCCACCTCGGCGAAGATGCTGGACACGCTCTTTGGCGACATCCAGCACATGGAAGAGCACGTCAGAGCCATCAAGGACATCGAGCACAAAGCCGATCTCCTCACGGCAACGATCAATCAGCGGATCGACAAGAGCTTCATCACGCCGATCGATCGCGAGGACATCCACACGTTGGCGTCGCGCCTCGATGACGTGATCGACCTGCTCGATGGGACGTCTCGCCGTCTCGAGATGCTTCACATCACCGCTGTGCACCCGCGGGCGAAGCAGCTGACGAACGTGCTAGTCCGTGCCGCGAACGAGATCCAGGCCGCGGTGGCCGAGATGCGGAAGCCCCCCATCGTGAACCAACACGTCGCCCTGATCAAGCACCTGGAAGAGGAGGGGGACGCGATCTACCAGGAAGCGGTCGGTGCGCTGTTCGCCGGAGCTCCGGATCCGCTCGAGGTCCTGAAGTGGAAGGAGATGTATGATACGCTCGAGCGGGCCATCGACAGCTGCATGGGCGTCGCGCAGGTGCTGCAGAGCGTGTCGCTAAAAAACGCGTAAGGGAGCTCGCGACCTTTGGTACCCTATGTGGTCGCGATCGTCCTGATCGCGTTCGTCTTCGATTTCATCAACGGCTTCCACGATTCGGCGAACTCCATCGCCACGATCGTCGGAACGCGTGTGTTGAGCCCGCTCGCGGCAGTCATCTGGGCGGCGGCGTTCAACTTCGCCGCCGCATTCACCGGTTCGCTGGCCGTGGCGAAAGCGATCGGTGGCGGAATGATCGAGCAGAGCATCGTCACCCCGAACGTCATCCTCGGCGGGCTGCTCGGCGCGATCATCTGGAACCTGATCACCTGGTACTTCGGAATTCCATCCAGCTCATCGCACGCGTTGATCGGCGGCTACGCCGGCGCGGCGATGTCGCGTGCCGGCCTCGCCGGCATCACCTGGGGCCCGAAGTGGGTGCAGACGCTGTCGTTCATCGTCATTTCGCCGCTGGTCGGCTTGCTGGCCGGCTACATCCTGATGGTCCTCGTCTTCTGGATCTTCCGGCGAACATCGCCGGCAGGCGTCGATCGATTCTTCAGGCCGGCGCAGCTCGTGAGCTCGGCGCTGCTCTCGTACTCGCACGGCGGTAACGACGCGCAGAAGACGATGGGCGTGATCGTCGGCCTGCTGGTGTCGGTGAACCCATTGTTCGCAAACGAAACCGGGTTCCTGCACCACCTCTATCTCGCCGACAACAAGACCATTCCGCATTGGGTCGAGATCTGTGCGTATACCGCGATCTCGCTCGGCACGCTCTTCGGCGGTTGGCGTATCGTGAAGACGATGGGCACGCGGATCACCAAACTCCGTCCGGTCGGCGGTTTCTGCGCGGAGACGGGCGGTGCGGCCGCGATTCTCATCGCGACGCACTTCGGAATTCCTGTGAGCACGACCCACACGATCACCGGCTCGATCGTCGGGGTGGGAGCCACACAGCGTCTGTCCGCCGTCCGCTGGGGGCTCGCGGGCCGCATCGTGTGGGCGTGGGTGTTGACGATTCCCGCCGCTGGAATCATGGCCGCGATCTCCTACAAGCTTCTCGCGGTTCTCGTCAGGTTGTGATGACCGTCCGCTATCGACGCAGCCGATAGCGGACAGCGATCAGAACTGATTGCGGAAGCTCATCACCTTGTAGCGACCGTCGCGCTCGATGATCGTGCCGAACCATCGCTGCGTGGTCGTCTCATGCTGCGGATTGAGCACGCGAATGGTGCAGTCCAGCCAGAGCGTATTTCTGGCTTGGCGTTCCGGCTTGGCGCTGCAGGTGTGACTCTCGTACTCGAACGCCTGGCCGCCGAGCCGCCGAAACAGCCGCAGGTATCCGCTGTTGCTCGGGTTGGCGATCTGCATCCATACGATCGACGGGGACTCGCGGTACGGCGGGTGCGTGTATGGCGAGCTTGGATACACCAGATCAATGAACTCTCGCGGCGTCACCGCGAGTGATGCGAGGTCGGTGCTGTCGGCCTTCGCGACGTCCCGGACGATCCTGCGTACGAGCGCCTCGCGCGAGGGGCTCGCGTGGAGCAGCGTGTCCACCGGAGTCCCTGCCAGTTTGCTCGTGAAGCGACGCACTTCCTCTTCGATCGGCAGAATCGAATCGACCACGTAGCCGGGAAGCGTGCGATTGATCGAATCCTGACGCGCGCGCGAGACGGAGTCGCGCCGAACCGAGTCGGCGCGGACCGCGAGCGTGTCAGCGGCTTGCGCCGATCTTTGGCACGCGGTGGTCAGGCTGAACAGAGCCGCGGCGCAGAGTCCGCCGAGCGTGTTTCGGAGATGCATCAGAGGAAACGTTGTTAAAGAATTAAAAACGGCCGGCGCCGTCGAAGCGCCGGCCGCCACCTACCGCTACTTGCTCGCGGATCAGGCGCGGAAGTAGACCGTCCAACCCTGCCACCACTTCGTGCCGCCCGGAGCAACGGCGCCCATGTACGGCGTCGGGACCACGAACGTACCGGCCTTCGTCTGGATCTTCCCGGCGAAGGTGTTCATGCCACCGGTTGCGATCGCCGAACCCGCGGCGGGGGTGAAATCGAAGCCGCCGATGCCGCTCGGGACCGATCCCTTAGCCGGAAGGGTGACGAACAGCGGAGCGGCCGCACCCGTGCTCAGCGTCAGCGAATTGCCCGCCGCGTCGAGCGAGAACTGCGTCGCCGGCGTGGCCGTATTCGCCTGGAAGAGTGCCGGCGTTTCGGCGAAGTAGTTGTTCCGGACGATGAGGTCCGACGTGTTGAGATCCGGCACCGCGGCGTTCGCGGCGCGCTGGAACGTCTCGGCGTCGCGGAGCGAGATGCCGGCGACCGGGAACCGCGCGAACACGCTGTTGATGTAGTAGCCGCCCGTACCGCGGCGGAGCATCATGCCGAAGCCGCCACCAGAGCCGACGCAGGTGACGTCGCCGCAACCGATGAGCGTCACGTTCGCGACGAGCGGAATCGTGTACGGCTGCTGGTTGAAGCCGTTGTCGCAACCCGAGCCGTTGCAGCCGTCGTTCTCGATGCCCTCGAGGTCCGTGGCGTAGAAGCCGGCGCCGGTGCGCGGCGTGAGCTGTACCGAGTTATACCCGATCACGTACTGGATGCGGCCGACGAAGCCCTCCGACATGTCGAGGATGTCGTCCGCGGTCTCGAACGCGACGAGGTGGTCGATGTCGAATCCGCCGCCGAAGAACTCGTACGAATCGTCGAGCGGCGCCATCGTCTGGAGGTACGACATGCGCGTCCCCGAGCCGATCGCGGCGAAGGTGAAGCCGTTGAACTCGTTGTTGAGCGAGGGAGCAAAGCCGGCGAATTCGACGCGCACGTATTGCAGCGTGCCGGAGTTGTCCGTGGCCGTAGTACCGCCCGAGTAGGTCACTTCGTAGTTCTTGCCGCCGACCACCTGGGTACCGTCAGTGCCCGTGCCTTCGACGATGACGTTGCCGCTTCGGTTGCTCGGCGCGTTGCCGACGAGGAGCAGGCCGCCCCAATCGCCCGGCTGCCGGTTCCCGATCGGACGTGACGACGTGAACACGATCGGCTGATCGGCCGTTCCGACGGCGTTCAGCTTCGCGCCGCGCATGATGAAGAGCGACGAGGCCAGCGTGTTGTAGTCTCCCTGGATCTTCGTGCCCGGCTGGATCGTGAGCGTCGCGCCGTTGGCGACGTGGATGAAACCCTTGAGCGTGTAGACGGTGTCGGCGTAGAGCGTGCGGCTCGCCGTGATGTCCGTCGTGATGTCAGCAGCAGCGTTGCCAACGTTGAGCGTCGTTACCGTGGCTTCGCTCGACGGAACGGAGGAGATCCCGTTCACGGTCGCGGTCACGCGATACCGATACGGCGTGTTGATCTTGAGCGCGGTGTCCGTGTAGGCCACGGCGCCCGGCGTCGACGGTGCCGTCAGTGTGGTCGCCTGCGCGAAGGTGCCCGTCGCCCCCTCGGCGCGTTCGATCATGAAGCTGTTATCGCCGAAGCGGGAGTTGAACGTGACCTTGACGGAGCGCGACGAGAGTGCGGTCGCGGTAACGCCGATCACCGGGTCCACGGTTTTCGGCGGGCTCGTGGTGCTGTCGCTCCCGCACGCCGCGGCGATTGCGAGGGAGAGGGCGCCAGCGGCGGCGGCGAAGCGCCGAGTCAGTGACATGCTGGTGGACGTCATTGGTTGGCTGTTGACCTCATTAGAGGCTGTTGAAGGGGAGCGTGCGTGAACTGGAACAGATCGCCGTCAATCAACGGGTAGAAATTCGTGACCTCGTCATGAACCAGTCACGACGAGGTCACAACGAGCGTTTTCTTACGGGTGCCAAACGAGGCCGGCCTGAACCACCTGTCCGGTCCTATACTTTTCTCGTGTGACGGTGCCCTGTCGGACGAAGTGCGCGTCGTTGAGGAGATTCTTCGCATCGATGCGCGCCGAGAACGCGCCGGCGACGGGAAGTCGAACTGAGAGATCGAGGCTGTTGCGGGGCTCTTCGACCACGTCAGGCAGCGGACGGTCGCCGGCGGCGAAGATACGGGGGCCCACTCGATTGAAGAGCAGCGTCGCGCTGAGCTGGTTCGCCGATGCCAGATACGTGAGGCCTCCGTTGACGACGTACGGCGCCTGACCGACCATGCGCCGCGATGTGTTCGTCGCGCTTGCCCGCGTGTCGGTGCCGAGGTGAATGCGGCTCTCCATCACCGTCACGTTCGTGAAGCCCTCGAAGCGCTCGAGCCAGGGGTCGATGAAGCCGAGGTTCTTTCGTGCTTCGACTTCGGCGCCGTAGTTGGTGGCGCTCTTCGCATTTGTGTAGAACACGACACGGGTACCCGAGCCGGCTGCCTGGTACACGCGCTCGATCGGGTTCGTGAACTGCTTCGAGAACAGACCGAAGCTCAGGACCTCGCCGCTGCGCGGGTACCACTCCCACCGCGCATCCGCGTTGAAGACGTTTGTGCGCTGCAGCTCGTCGTTGCCGAGCACGTCGTCACCGTTCAATACGTCGCGGGTCTCGATCGGCGCGATCTCGCGATACTCGGGTCGCGCGAGCGTTCTGCTCACCGAGAAGCGGGTCTGCTGTTTGTCCGTGACCTGCAGGTTCAACGCGAGCGACGGCAGCACGTCGTTCCAGTTCCGGTGGATCGACAGCGGGGATCCCAACGTCGACAGCGCATTCACCGTGAGGCGATCGTTCTCGAGACGTGCGCCACCGATCAGGCGTGCGCGCGCCGACAGGCCGATTTCGGCCATCATGTATCCGGCCGTGAGATTGTCGTGCGCGTCGTACGATCCGCCCTGGGCAAGCGGTCCGACGGTGAAGACGCTATCGCCCGAGCGCAGGAACCGGCCATCGAAGATCTGCTCCGCGTCGAGGAGCGTTACGCTGTCGCCGGCGCCGGGCGCACTGATCGAATACGAGCGCACATCCGAGGTGCGGGTCGTCTGGCGTTCCAACCCGCCGATCTTGAGCGAATGCTCACGACCGAACGCGTTGAATCCCCAGTGGTAGTCGCCCTTGCCCTCGACGCTGTGCTCATCGAGCGCCGAGAACGTGCGAACCGCGCCGCCGTTCCCGGTGGCGAGCCAACGAAACACCTTGGTACCGTTGGCGCCCGGCGTGACGGCCTGCACGAACTCGGATCGATCGGGCTCGTCGCGGCGCACGCCGCTCGCTGTCACGGCCCAATCGAAACGCTGGCTTCCGTCCTCGTGCTCGCCGGTGAGCTGGGCCGAGCTCACGGCGCGCTGGACGTAGTCCATGCGCGTGATCTTCGCGTCGATGCCTTCGTTCTCGAAGTGGCCCGTCTCGACGCGCGCCTCGTTGTCTGCCGTGCGGTTGTACATGCCGCTGAACGCGATACGCGTACCGGTGCCGAGCATCGTACTCAGGTTCGCCAGCCCACCCCAAAGAATGCTCTGACTGCTCGTCTGGCCGGTGAACACGTCGATTGGGCGCGTTTCGCCGGGCGTGTTGCCACGGTCCGCAAGACCACGGACCTGATTGTCCTTGAGATCCGTGCTGAATGCGTAGGAACCGGAAAACAGGTAGCCGATCCGCTGGCCGAAGATCGGGTCATCTCCACCGACTGAGAGCGACCCGGAGCTGTTCGGCGGCGCGGTCGTCGTCGTCGGGCTCCACGCGTTGCGGAACTGCTTGATCACCGTATTCTGATCAGCGTGATTCAGGGTGATTCCCTGAAAGTTGCCGAGCGAACCGACGACCGAGGGCAGATCGCGCCCGGAGCCGGCCATCCCGAGCGCCTCGCCGCCGACGCCGCGCGGGGAGATCAGCTTCGCGCCGCTCGAACCCGCCGCATATCCGCCGACGAACGACGCCGTGACGGTGCGGTGAGCAGGGAACTCACGCGTCTTGATGTCGACCAACGCGCCGGCGAAATCGCCCTGCTGATCGGGCGAGAATGTCTTCGTCGCCGTAACGGTCTGAAGAAGCCCCGACGGGAACAGGTCGAGCGGGACGACGCGCTTCTCCGGTTCCGGGCTCGGAACGCGCGCGCCATTGAGCGACGCCGTTGTATAGCGTTCGCCGAGTCCGCGAACATATACGTACTTATTGTCCTGAACGGTCACGCCGCTCACGCGCTGAACCGCCGCCGCCGCGTCGCCGTCCGGACTCTTGGCAATCTGCTCGGCGGTCACTGCGTTGACGACGCCGACAGCGGTCCGCTGTTTGTCGAGGGCTTCGTTTACCGTTCCGCGTTCGTTCGAGGCAGTGACTACCTGCGCGGCGATGCGCGCAGCCGCCGTGACGAGCGAAAGGCTTTGCTCGAGCGTCTGCCCCGCTGCGAGCTGAAGTCCGGTAACGGTCTTTGGAGTGAAGCCGAGTCGACGCACCGTCAGCGTCACGGTGCCGGCAGGGACGGCCGAAAGCGAAAAGCGTCCGTCGACGCCCGACTGCACACCCAAGGTGGTGCCAACAACCTGAACGCCCGCGTCAGAGATTCCCTGTCCCGTGCCTGCGTCGATCACTCGACCGACGATGCGCCCGGTGGGAAGCGTTTGCGCGGAGAGCACCGCAGCCGAGAGCGCGAGCGCGATGGCGGTTGCTGCCGCGCGCCGCGGAAGGGGAAGGGTCATGGCTCCAACAGTTCGGGGTGGGTGATTTCAACCGCCGAACTGTGCCGGTCTCGCGTCTCCAATCCCAATAGAACATGAAACGAACGCGTCACGGCCGGGCAGGCCGTGACGCGCCGTGTCACGATTCCAAAACGAGCTACCGACTATTTGAGCCCAGACCAACGCCACGCCGTTCCAAAGAGCGGTCGTGGCCCATGCGCGTTAGAACGTGGCCTGGAAGTGCAGCACGATGCTCGACGCGTCGGCCGGAGCGCGAACGTTCGTACCGACGGGCGCCGGGTAATTCGTGCCTGACTGCTTCTGCCAGTCGAGCGCCAGCGTGATGCGTTGGTTCAGATCCCACGAACCGCCGAGGTCAACGAAGTTGATCGTGGGCGTGGTGCCGGCGTAGTTCGCGGACGACGGACTGGTGTTTGGCGTGAAGCGATCGAACCGCGCGATGAGCGAGAGGGCCGATGGCGACGAATTGACCCACTCGAGCGGACGAGCAACGATGAAGGCGTCCACCAGGCGTCCAGTCGAATCGCGAACGACGCGCGGAGCCGCGGCGGTGTTCGAACCCGTCTCGCCGTCATCGATACGCTGCGCCCACTCGGCACCAGCGGAGATCTTGCGATCGCGGATGCCCGCGAACAGGCCGTATCGATCGCGCTTCATGCCGTCGGTGATCGCACCATTGGTTCCGGGTCCGATCTGCCCGGCGCCACCGCCGGCGAAGCTGCTGCCCACCTGGCCCTTGTAGATCCAGGGAGAAATCGCGAACGAGCGAATGATCGGGTTCAAGCTGGACTGACTTCCGAACGGCGTGAACGTGAGTCGCGCCGCATAGTCCTTGAAGCGATCCTTGTCGTAGGATGAGTAGCCCGGTCCGTTCGTGATCGTCGTGTAGACCTCGCCCATCTTGTTGCCCAGGGTCACGAGGGCCGCCGCGCCTCCATCCGCGGACGAGAAGAAGCCGTTACGCTCGACTGCCGTTTGGCCCAGATATCGAGGCCAGAACTGCTCCTGGTGGTCGATCACGACCGTGTGCAGGATACCAAAGCGTCCGGTCACACCCGATCCCGTACCAAAGGTCTCCTTGAGACCGGTGTACTGCGCATAGGCGTACTTCAGTCGGAGCGCCCAACCCTGATAGTAGGAGTTCTGCGCGGCATTCGTGTTCTGGAATACCTCGGTCGTGATGCGAATCGATCCGTTCTCGCCCGCCGGCATGCGGAAATTGATGTACGCGCGGTCGACCGTGAACTGGTTGGGGTTCGTACCGCCAAACGCCGCCTTGCCGGCGGAATCCGTACGATAGGTGTAACTGCCGAACACGACCCCCGAGAGGTCGAGTGACGGCGTCACGACCGTCGGGGCGGCGCTACTTCCTTGAGGCTGCGGCTGCTGCGCGAGGGCGAGCGCGGGCATGATGGCGAGCGCCGCGAGAACGGCGGCGTTTGCGCGCTGTCGACGCAATGCACTTGCGAAACGGGTATTCATCAGAGGATCAAGGGAAGGGGAGTGGAACTGGCCGATCAAAGGCGAAGAACCTGCAGGGGAGTTTTGGGGCGCAGCGTTTAGCAGAGTCGCGGCACGTCGCAGCCCGTTTGTAAAGAGTCTCAGAAACAGTCGAGCGCGCTCGTCACGGTATGTCACAGATCGTGTAACGGCCGGATGACTACAGGATTCTTAGCGAGCCGGCTGCTAACACTCGGTGTTGCATGAAGATCTGTTAATCCGCACTAGTTCAGAGAGCGTCGGCGATCTCGCTTATCTGCGTTACGAACCGCGTAACGCATTTTTCACGGGAGTGTCACGAAGGCGTAACGCCAGCCGGTGCAAGAATTAAAGAAGCGCCGCCGGAGATCTGCTCCGACGACGCTTCGAGCTTCCGAACTTCTGATCTTTCTTCGATCTAGTTCTTCGAGGCGACCTTCACGGTGGTCAGGCGCTTGTCTAGCATCGCGACGATGTTACTGGGAAGCGGAGCATAGTCCAACGCCGCCGCCTGCGACTCTCCGTCATGAATCGCCCACTTCAGGAAATCGATGAGCTTCTTGCCCTTCGCGCTGTTAGCCTGGTCCCGGTACAACAAAATGTACGTGAACGAAGAGATCGGATACGATGCCGCGCCAGGCGCGTTCACGATCGAGACGCGGAAGTCAGTGCTCGCCGGAAGCTTCGACGCCGTTGCGGCGCCGGCAGCCGTGATCGACTCGATTGATGGAAGAACAAACGCGCCCGAGGCATTCTTCATTGCGGCGTAGGGCAGTTTGTTCTGGCGCGCGTACGCGAGCTCAATGTACCCGATCGACCCGGGCAGCTGACGAACCTGGCCAGCAACGCCCTCGTTACCTTTTCCGCCGAGACCAACCGGCCACTGCACATCCTTGCCCTTGCCAGGACCCGATGCCCACGCTGGGCTGGTCGCGGACAAATAGTCGGTGAAGATGTAGGTGGTGCCACTGCCATCGGAACGGTGAACGACCAAGATGTCCTTGTTCGGCAGTTTCACGCCGGGGTTGAGCGCGGCAATCTCTCCTGCGTTCCACTTCGTGACCTTGCCGAGGAAGATATCCGCTAGAACCGGTCCCGTGAGGTTGAGCGGTTTGGTGAGCTCGGGGAGGTTGTAGGTCACGACGTCAGCGCCGAGCACAGTCGGAATATGAAGCGCCGGTCCCTTCAGCTTCGAAAGCTCTTCGTCGGTCATCGGCGCGTCGGACGCACCGAAATCAACGGTGCCCTCGGTAAACTGACGGATGCCGCCACCCGATCCGATCGACTGGTAGTTGATTTTTACACCCGTCTTTGTCGCGTAAGTGTCGAACCACTTCGAATAAATCGGATACGGGAAGGTCGCGCCGGCGCCGGTCAAATCCTGAGCCGCAACCGGGGCGGCTGCCAGAACGGCGCCAGCCACGGCGAGACCGGCGAACTTGGTAAGGCGTGCGATCACGTGGTGCTCCTGTTGGTGTTATTGGGTGCCAGCAACTTTTACAAATCGTGTAAAGGAGCGCGGCAGTTTTTGTAACACCTACGTCACTGCACCAGTCCATTCCTCCCCGCGCACGAATGGCGAGTCGTTGTTACATGGCTGTTACGTGACGTTACCTAGACGGTTGCAGACGCACGCGACCGTTTGCTGACTATGGTGTCCGTAACCCGTTTCGCGTCCTACCGATCCGTGCGATCGATTGCTGGAGTGGCCGCGCTCGCGGTTCTTGTCGCGTGCGGCACGAACCCGGCGAAACGTGGCGATAGCGCGTCCGTCGCGACTGGCGGAATCGATCTCACGGGCGCGGGCGCCACATTTCCCTATCCGATTTATTCGCGTTGGTTCTCCGAGTACGCGGCGAAGACCGGCGTGAAAATCAACTATCAGGACATCGGCTCCGGCGGCGGCATTCGGCAGCTCAGCGAACAGACTGTTGATTTCGGCGCCTCGGATGCGCCGATGTCGGACGAGGAGATGGCCGGGGCGAAGGGCGGTCGGATTCTGCACATTCCGACGGTCGTCGGAGTCCTAGCGATCGCGTACAGTCTTCCAGGCGTGACGCAGCCCCTGAGGCTCACGGGCTCCGTGGTTGCCGACATTTTCCTCGGGAAGATCCTGAGATGGAATGACGTACGCCTCGCCGCGCTCAATCCCGGTGTGAAGCTTCCAGCGAGCGACATACTCGTCGTGCACCGCAGCGAGGGGAGCGGCACGACCTACATCTTCACTGACTATCTCAGCTCGGTCAGCCCAGATTGGAAGGCCGGACCCGGACATGGGAAGAGCATTCAGTGGCCGACGGGCATCGGTGAACGCGGCAACGAGGGCG
>Ga0310811_10007471_pt1 | contig 14006 bp, 9 predicted proteins | sample YCmetagenome_FD_207642 | JGI IMG/M metagenome (GOLD analysis project Ga0310811, IMG submission 207642) | Soil microbial communities from experimental microcosm in Duke University, North Carolina, United States - YC | ecosystem: Engineered > Artificial ecosystem > Soil microcosm > Unclassified ... | reverse complement strand
GACGTCCCAGAGCTTCGTGTTCTTCAGGATGAGCGGGTGCTTCGCGTCGGGGCCCACGCGATCCACGCCTTCCCCGAGGTTGATGCCGTAGAGCCCCTCGCTGTGGGATTCGTTGTCCTCGAAGCGCACGAACGGCAGGGTGCGGATGTCGACGTCGCGCCGCTCGCCGTCGGGCTGCAGGATCGGCAGCGTCGGCTTGAACTGGCTCGTCCGGCTCGCCTCGAAGCGGTACCCGTAGCGGTCGTTCTCGCAGGACACGTTGCGCGTGAAGGTGTTGAGGTTGTTCGGCCACCAGAAGCCCGAGCCCTCGTTCTGGTCGAAGGGCAGCACCTGCTTGGGCAGCTTCTTTCCCTTGTAGGACTGCACCGCGAGGTTCCGGTCGAGCACGTTGTAGGCCTCGGTCCCGTCTTCCAGGAAGAACCCGTGGCCCACGCTCTGGTAGCCCACGCAATCGCGCACGACCAGGTAGTTCGTCCCGTGGATCGTGATCCAGCGGTTGCCGCTGTCCCAGATCGACGCGCCGATCACGGACGCGCCGCGCATCGTGCTGCCCAGCAGGTGGAAGTGCAGGCTGTACTTCCCCAGCACGTTCTCCTTCCCCAGGTGGCGGAACTCGGCGTACGAGATCGACCCGGCCGAGTGCTTGTGGTACATGGTGTGGCCGCGCATCCGCTCGGGGTCGGCCGACTCGACCACGACGTTCCGGCTCAGGTTCGCGATCTCGCCGCGGGTCTCACCCGCGCCGAGGTGCTCGACCTCGGCCGCCTCGGCGAGCGTCACCTTGGAGCCGTCGATCGACTTGACCGTTCGCTCCTCGGTGAAGACCTTGCGGCTCCGCTTCCCGGGCCGCCGCGTCCCGGACTCGTTCTCGTCGCGCTTTGTCGCCGTCAGGAGGACCCGGTCGCCCGCCCTCCACCCGCTCACGGGTTCCGAGAGCGCGACCTCGGCGTCGCCCGGCTTCACGGTCGCGCCGAGCTTCACCCAGGTTCGGTTCATCGGCGCGCCATGGAACTCCATTCGGCCGCCGCAGCAGATGATCGCCGGCAGCGTCTCCTTGTCCATGCCGTCGAAGTACACCAGGCGGATCCGCGCGCTGCGGGCGGCGTCGACGGGCTGCTCGACCGTGCCCACTTCCAGGGCGGGCCGTTCCTCCTTGGGATCGGGCGGCTTGAGGTGGACATCGCAGGTGAAGCCGTCCTCGATGCAGTCCTCCCCCGCCTGGATCTTGACCAGGCCGACGTCGAGGCGCGTGTCGCGGTCCGTCGCGAAGCGGAGCGTGCCGCCGACGAAGACGGCGCGGATCGCCTGATCGGAGACGATGTCGTAGAGGATGCTGTGGCCGGGCCGCACGAGGACCTTTGAGCCGGCGGCGGGGACCGCGCCGCCCTCCCAGGTGGCCGCGTCGGACCAGGGGCCGCTCTTCGCGGACTTGATGACGTCGGCGGGACGAGCCGCGATCAGAAGAAGGGAAAGGATCGCCAGTCGGGTAGACATGGTCACTCCTCCTCCGCTCGCCCTCTAGTTATAGCCTACGGAGGACCGCGCGTGACACCCTCCCCCTGGGAGGGCAAGGGTGGGGACCCTTCTTGCCGGTTACCGGTTACTTTTTCGCCTGCCTCCGATGCCAGTCCTCCTTGAAGAGGTTGAAGTTCTCGGCTTGCATCGGGTGCTCTTTGATGAAGTCCTCGTTGACCGTGACGCCGAGGCCGGGACCTCCGGGCAGGGAGAAGTAGCCGTCCTTCACCTCGGGATAGCCCGGACCCGTCGCCGCTTCCTTCACCCACGAATCCACGAAGTCGTTGAAGTGCTCCTGGATCTTGAAGTTCGTCGTGCAGGCCGCCAGGTGCAGGCAGGCCGCCGTGCTCAGCGGGCCGCCCACGTTGTGGGGCGCGAAGGTCACGTAGTAGGCGTCCGCCATCGCGGCGATCTTCTTCCCCTCGAGGATGCCCATCGACTCGGTGATGTCGGTCTGGAGGATGTCGATCGCCCCGAGCTCCAGCAGCCGCCGCGTCTCGAAGCGCGTGTGGATGCGCTCGCCGGTCGCGACCGGGATGTTGATCTTGTGAGCGGCCTTCGCCATGGCCTCCAGGTTGTCCGGAGGCACAGGCTCCTCCACCCAGGAGGGCTTGAACTTCTCGAGGTCCGCCGACAGCTCGATCGCGGTCGCGGGGCTGAAGCGGCCGTGCATCTCGATCAGGATCTCGACGTCGGGGCCGACCGAGTCGCGGATCGCCTCGATGAGCGAGATCGAGCGGTTCTTCTCCGAGCGCTCCATCTCGTAGAGGCCGGCGCCGAAGGGGTCGACCTTGAGGGCCTTGTAGCCCTTGGCGATGACCTTCTTGGCCGCCTCGTGGAAGGCCTTCGGCTCGCGCTCGACCGTGTACCAGCCGTTCGCGTAGGCCTTGATCTTGTCGCGCACCGCGCCGCCCAGGAGCTTGTAGACGGGCTGGTTCCAGGCCTTGCCGACAATGTCCCAGCAGGCCATCTCGACGAGCGCGATGCCCATGCCGGCGATGTCGTCAATCCGCGCAAAGTCGCCGATAAACATGCGGTGGACGAGCTCTTCGATGCGGAAGGGATCGCTCCCGACCACGTAGCGCTTCTTGATCCCCTCGAGGTAGCCGAGCAGCGCCTCGGTGCGGTTCACGTTGCGCCCTTCGGAGTAGCCGACGAGCCCTTCGTCGGTCTCGACCTTGAGGAAGGTCAGGTTGCGCCAGGGCGTGCCGAGCACCAGCGGAGTGATGTTCTTGATCTTCATGTCAGGTCATCCTGAGTCAATTTGCTGTCCACGAGACGCCAGATCTTGAGCGTGTTCTTGTTGCGGAGTTCCTGCGGCAGCGCCGCGTCCGGGAAGTTCTGGTAGGCGACGGGCCGGACGAAGCGCAGGATCGCGCCGGTGCCGACCGACGTGAACTTTCCGTCGGTCGTCGCGGGCCAGGGGCCGCCGTGGTTCACCGAGGGGCAGACCTCGACGCCGGTCGGGAACCCGTTGAAGACCAGGCGGCCCACCCGCTCCTCCAGGATGGAGACGAGCCCGGCGAAGTCGCGCAGGTCGGCCTCGGTGCCGTGCACGGTCGCGGTCAGGTGCCCTTCCATCGCGCGCGCGGCCTTCTCGAACTCGTCGCGCGTGCCGCAGCGCACCAGCAGCGTCGCGGGGCCGAACACCTCCTCGCGCAGCCGCTCCTCCTTCAGGAAGTGCAGGGCGTCGGTCTCGAAGACGGCGGCCTCGGCCTGGGTCTTGGTCTTGTCCGCCGCCGTGGCGGACGTCGCGACGACATGCGCCAGACGGCCGAAGGCTTTCACGCCCTCGTCGTAGGACTTCAGGATTCCGGGATGCAGGAGCGTCCCGGGAGGCTGCGCCGCCATCAGGCCTTTCACCTTGTCGATGAACTTGTTGAGTGCGGGATCGTCGAAAGCCATGACGACGCCCGGCTTGGTGCAGAATTGGCCGTTGCCGAGCGTGACGGAGCCCTTGAGGCCCTCGGCGATCGCATCGCCCCGCTCGCGGAGCGCGCCCGGCAGGATGAAGACGGGATTCACGCTGCCCATCTCGGCGTAGACCGGGATGGGGTCGGGGCGCGACGCGGCGGCGTCGAAGAGCGCGCGGCCGCCCTTGAGCGAGCCCGTGAAGCCGGCCGCCCGCGTGTGCGGGTTCTTCACGAGGCGGAGGTTCAGGTCGTGGTTGGCGCCGTGGATCAGCGAGAAGATGCCCGGCGGCAGGCCGCAGGCCGCGACCGCCTTGCGGATCGCGTCGCCGACGAGCTCCGCGCAGCCGGGGTGGGCGCGGTTGGCCTTGACGACGACGGGGTTCCCGGCCGCCAGCGCGGACGCGGTGTCGCCCCCCGCGACCGAGAAGGCGAGCGGGAAGTTGCTGGCGCAGAAGACGACTACCGGGCCGATCGGGATCAGCATGCGCCGGAGGTCGGGCTTCGGCAGCGGCTTGCGGTCGGGGATCGCCCGGTCGATGCGGGCGTCGACCCAGGAGCCTTCGCGGATCAGGTCGGCGAACATCTTGAGCTGGCCCACCGTGCGGGCGCGCTCCCCTTCCAGCCGCGCGGCCGGCAGGCCCGTCTCGGCGCTCGTGCGCTCGATCAGGGCCGGCCCGAGAGCCATGATCTCGGCGCCGATGCGCTCCAGGAAGGCCGCGATCTGGTCGTGCGCGACCTTGCGGTAGACCGGGAAGGCCCGCGCGGCGAGCTCCAGGGCCTTGTCGAGCTCGGCGGGCGTGGCCTCGTGGAACTCGCCGTCGAGCAGCGCCCCCGTCGACGGGTTGAGCGCGCGGAACTTCTGCGTGCCGGCGGTGGAGAGTTCCCCGCCGATCATGTTCTTGCCGTGCTGCGCCATGAGGGCTCCCTTACTTGGGTTTCTCCGGCTTCTCGAGCCCCTCGGCCTTCGCGGCCGCCTGCAGGCGGGTGCCCAGGGGCTGGGGAGCATCGTAAATCTGTTTCAGCACGTTGCGATACTTTTTCAGCTCGTCGACCGCGGCCTTCCAGTCCTCGGGCCGGTCCTTCTTCAGCGGCTCCGTCACGCCCAGGCAGATCGCCAGGTACGCCGCGCGGGCGCGGTCCTTCCCCGGGCTGCTGAGGTCCTTCGCGATGAGCGGGCCGAGCTCCCGGCGGAGCTCGTCGACACGGTCGAGGGTCGCCGGCAGCGGCTCGACGTTCGCGGGCGCCTGGAGGCGGATGCGGTAGGCCTTCTTGCCGTCGACGCTGGTCTCCTCGCCCCCGTTCTCGAGGATGACCTGCCTGGCCACGGCGAGCAGCTTGTCGCCGTAGCCCGTGATGGTCTCGTCCTTGGGCATCGCGGCGCGGCAGGTGTTGGCGTAGACGTCCTTGATCACCCAGCCCTGGGCGTCGATCCACTTCTTTCCGCGCACGACCCCGACGATCGCGCCGCAGGTTGCGGCGTTGCAGTCGGAGTCCCACCCGAAGTTGAAGGCGAGGCGCAGGGTCTCCACGAGATCCTCGGCGCCGCCGTACAGGAGGGCGCCGACGATCGCGGCGGTGTTGAGCTCGTAGCCGTTGCGGTCGCGCATTCCGCCGCCGTGCCGCGTGTACTTCTCCTTGATGCGGCGCCGCGTCTCGCGCCAGTCCTTCGGGTTCTCCCTCCACCACGCCACGACGTCGTCGACGACGCCGACCACGCTGCTCTTGGGGTCGAGCGCGGCCCGCCCCGCGGCGACGATCTTCGCCGCGTCCTTCTCGAAGAAGCAGGTCGCGATCATGGCGGTGAAGAATTGCGTGGTCTGGATGGGCTCGCCGTCGACGGCGAGGTGCGTGTAGTGGATCCCGATCCGGGCGGCCGTCTGCGGCATCCCCGGGGCGATGTGGCCGAAGGACTCGGAGACGAACTGGGCCGAGATGTTGAAGACCGACCAGGGGTTGAGCGCGATGCGGCCGCAGAGGGGCGGCTCGATGCCCAGGTCGAGGAGCCGTCGCGCGTAGAGATTGGCGCACCAGATCCGGTCGTTCATGTTCGCGCGCCAGAGCTCCGCCATCCGCTCCGGGGGCAGCAGCGTCTTCCCCGTCCGCGCCATCTCGGCGAGGTAGACCCACTCGATGTCCGTGTCGTCGTCGGTATGGGCGCCTTCAGGAAGCCCGGGGGTGTACTTCTCCACCTTGCCCGGCTCCTCGATGTACTTGAACTCGTGCGGGAGGCCGTTCAGGTTGCCGAGGATCTGCCCGATCAGGCCGCCGCGGATCTTGTCCTCGAGCTCCTCCGCCGTCAGGACGGCCGTCTTCTCCTGCGACGTCAGCGTCGACAGCAGGAGCGCCATCAAGAGCGTCATGGTTCCTCCGATCACGAACAGAGCGGGGGCAGATTCCCCTGCGCGTCGAATCTCACGTCACGCGCCGGGCCGAGAGGCTCCAGGTCGGGCCGGCCGCGCAGGAGTTCCGCGTACGACTCCGAGACCTCGACCTTCTCGAGGTTGAGAGTGTCCTGGATGCGGACAATGTGGTGGGCGCGACCGTTGGCGAGCGGCACGGTCTCGAGGATGCGCGCGATCGCCTCGCGGTCGTTCTCGAACGCCATCGGGATCTTGAAGGAGTTGATGCTGAGCGCGGTGAGGGCGTTCATGCTGGTCGCGGCGGCGTCGATCGACTGCACGAGCCGCTTCGTCGTGAAGTCGGCCATCCCGATCCCGATCGCGTTGCCGTGCGACTCGGGAGTCAGGTCGCGCACGTAGACGCGGTGCAGGATCGGCTTCTGGGTCTGCTCCGAGAGCTTCGACGTGTAGCCGTGGACGCCGCGGCCGGTGATGTTGGGGTCCATGCCGGCGCCGCTGATGTTCTTGCCGATCCGGTCGACGATGAGGAGGTCCGCCTCGTCGAAGGGCAGGCGCGGCATGAGCGCGCGGGCCTCGCGCTGGAGCTCGATCTCGCGGCGCTCGATCTCGGCGGGCGCCAGGACGGCGACGCGGGCGGTCTGGTGATAGGTGTCCTCGAGGAGCGCGATGCCCGCGAGGATGGGGACGCGCGGCAGGACGACCGTCGAGACCGTGCGGATGATCCGCTCCATCCCCAGCCGCGACGCGGCGGCGTGGTAGGCGGCGGCGCCGGCCTGCTTGCCGAAGCCGATCGCGATCATTTTGATGACGCCGCTGCCGAGCGGGCCGCCGAAGTCCGTGTGGGGCTTCACGCGGTTGATGACGACGATGCCGTCCGACTCGATCGCCGGGCGGCTGAAGCGGACGTCGACGCCGTCCTCGGTAGGACCGAGCGACACGGTCTCCATCGACGGCGCGAAGGGCGCCCCCATGGCGGCTTCCGTGACGCCGTACTCCGAGAGGATCTGCATCTGCCCTTCGGGGGTGGCGCCGCCGTGGCTGCCCATCGCGGGGACGATGAAGGGCTTCGCGCCGGCCTCCTTGAGGATCGCGATCGTCTCGGCGACGACGGCGGCGAGGTTGGTGATGCCGCGGCTGCCCGCGCCCACGGCGATGCGGGCCCCCGGCTTCACGACGGGGCGGAACTGCCGGCGCAGCTCCGCGCGCACGTCCAGCGGCGGCGACGCCGGGAATTTCTGCCTCAGCGGGATGAACTTCATAGCTCGGGAATTCCCAGGCCCGCGGCGCCGGGCTTCGACATCGCGGCCTCCGGATAATACCGCTGGATTGTGTCCAGGACCAGCCGGGCGCGGTGGACACGCTCGCGGGTCATCCCGAGCGCGACCGTCTTGAGCTGCTCCCCGTAGGGGTAGATGTCCGGCGCGTTTCGGAGCCCGGCCTTCACGTAGACCGGAGAGGCGACGCGGATCATCTCGGGCACCTCGTAGGTCCGGACGTAGCCGCCGAAGCCGTCCGGAACCTCGACGTAGATGTCGAGCGGCGCCGAGATCGCGCCCCGCATGCTCGACAGGTGGCCGAGCGACAGGTCGGGGGAGACGTTGATCGTGCCGGCCCCGAGGGATTCGAGCACGTGGGCGGTCGCGGGGTTGGGCACCGGCAGCAGGATGGAGATCTTCAGCACCAGGCTCGCGGGCAGCTCGCCCGATTTCTTGAGCTCGCCGAGGACCCAGAGGAGCCCCAGGTCGGCGACCAGCACGCTGCGGAGGCCGAGCGCGCAGCCGCGCTTGACGTCCTCCACCGCGTAGAGGAGCTGCGACCCGCCGCGGAGGCTGCCGCCGATGATCTTCCCCGCCGGCGTGAAGGGCTGCGGCGTCGCGTCGTAGCCCGCGCGCGGTCCCACGAAGAGCGACAGCTCGATCTTCGCGTCGCGCGAGATCTTCAGCATGCTCGTGAGCTCGGCATCGGTGAGCATCATGATGCCGCTGCCCTGGCTGGCCCGGTGGATCGGAACTTTGCGCTTGTCCGCCTCTTCCAGGAGGGCCGAGAGGGCCTCGGGGGTCTCGACGCTCGGGATTTCGATCCGGTACTGGGCGCCGTCCGGGAAGCGCTTCCCGGAGGCCGGCAGCGCCGGGTCTTCCGTTGCGATTCCGAGCTTCGACAGGGTCGCCGCCGTTTTCTTCATGACTTGCTCCTGGAAGCGACTTCAACGCCGCCCGCCCGCTCCAGATGCTTGATCGCGGAGGAGAAGTCCTCTTCGGCCTGCCCCGCCGTCACGCAAGCGCCCAGCACCTCCTTGACGGCCTGGACCAGCGGCATCGACAGCCGCAGCGACTCGGCCGTCTCGAGCGCGAGCCGCATGTCCTTGTCCATGAGGCGGAGCGGGAAGAACGTCGAAAAGTCCCGTTTGAGGATGTTCGGGCCCTTCATCTCGAAGATGCCGGCCTTGGCCCGGCTGTTCATCAGGACGCCATACATGAGGTCGGGGTCGAGGCCCGCCTTGGTCGCCATGACCATCCCCTCGTGGAAGGCCTGGAGCTCGCCCGCGATGACGAGGTTGACGACGAGCTTCGCGGTGGCCCCCATGCCGCTGGGCCCCATATAGGTAGACTTGCCGAGGCAGGAGAGCACGTCCTGGACGGAGTCGAAGACGGCGCGGTCGCCGCCCACGATGAATCCGAGCGCCCCGTTCTCCGCCTCGTTCTTGCTGCCGAAGACGGGGGCGTCGAGCATCTGGCCGCCCCGGGCGCGGACCTGCTCGGCCATTTTCTGGGTGGTCGGCGGCGACACGGTGCTGGAATCGATGACGACGGCGCCCTTCTTCAGCGCGCCGAGGATGCCGTGCGGACCCTCGAAGCAGTCGGCGACGGCCTTGGGGTCCGCGAGCATGCTGATGACGACGTCGGCGTCCCGGGCGGCTTCGGCCGGGCTGGCGGCGACCTGGGCGCCCAGCTGGGCGACTTCCTCCGCCTTGGCGCGGGTGCGGTTGTAGACGCGGAGCGCGTGTCCCTTGCGGATCAGGCTGCGGGCCATCCCGCGTCCCATCAGCCCGGTCCCGACGAACCCGATCGTGCGTGCCATGCCACTCCCCTTGCTGTGCTGCAATTATCCCTTGACTTCGCCATTATCATTGTCGACAATACACATGTCAACAGTAATCTAGTTTAACAAAATAGACGGTCTATTTTGTTCCTGGGGGACGATGCTGATTCAAAAGGAAGTCCTGCGCGACAAGATCTGCGACGTGCTCAAGGGCTGGATCCTCGACGGCACCCTCAAGCCCGGAGAGCGCATCGTCGAACTCACCCTGTCGCGCAAGCTGGAGGTGAGCCGCGCCCCGCTCCGCGAGGCCCTCTGGCTCCTCGCCCGGCAGGGCCTCGTCCACATCCGCGCCCACCACGGCGCCTACGTCACCCAGCTCTCCGAACAGGACATCCGCGAGATCTTCGAGATCCGCGAGACCCTCGAAACCCGCGCGGCCCTGAGGATCCACGCCCGGCGCGACGCCCACGTCCGCGCCGCGCTCACCGAGGCGCTCGTCGAGCTCGAGGCCGCCTGCCGCGCCCGCGACATGCGCGCCTTCTCGGCGGCCGACCTGCGCTTCCACAAGACCCTGTGGGAACTCTCCGGCAACCGCCACCTGCAGGACGTCCTCCACGACCTCTCGACGCGCTTCTTCGGCTACGAGCTCATCCGCGACCTGCCCCACGCGGCCAAGTTCCGCTTCGACCTGATGGCCGAAGAGCACCGCGCGATGGTCAAGCTGATCCTCGAGGGCAGCGAGCGGGACATCGAGGCCGGGTTCAAGAAGGCCTTCGCGGGCTTCCTGGACTACGTGCTGAAGCGCTTCAGCGAGAAGCCGGCGCCCCGGCCCGCGGAATGAAGATCCGCCCCCTCCGCTGGTGGATCGCGGGGCTGCTGGCGTTGGCGACGGCGCTCAGCTACCTCGACCGCCAGAGCTTCCCCATCGTCGTCAGCGAGGTCCGCAAGGACATCGCGATCTCGACCTCGGACTACGCGGCGCTCAATACCGCCTTCCTCGTCGCCTACGGCCTCATGTACGCCGGCGGCGGCTGGATCCTCGACCGCCTCGGCACCCGCTGGGGTTACTTCCTCATGATCACCTGGTGGTCCGCCGCGAATTTCCTGACCGGCACCGCGAGCTCCTTCGGGGGCCTCCGACTCTACCGCTTCCTCCTGGGCATGGGCGAAGGCGGCGGCTTCCCCGGCTCGGGAAAGGCCGTCGCCGAATGGTTCCCCCCGCGCGAGCGCTCCTTCGCGTTCGGGCTCTTCAACACCGGCTCCAGCCTCGGCGCCGTCGTCGCCGCCCCGGCGCTCGCCTGGATCGCCCAGCGCTACGGGTGGCGCTGGGTGTTCTTCATCACCGGCGCCGCGGGTTTCGCCTGGGCGCTCGCGTGGACCTTCCTCTACCAGACCCCCGACCAGAGCCGGCTCATCAGCGTCGAGGAACGCGACCTGATCCGCAGCTCGCTGCCGCGCCGCGCGCGGGAGGAGGGCCGCCTCCGCTGGATCGACCTCTTCCGCTACCCCCAGGTCTGGGGCCTCATGGCCTCCAAGCTGCTCACCGACTCCGTCTGGTACTTCCTCCTGTTCTGGCTCCCCAAGTACCTCGTCGACGCGCGCCACTTCAACATCAAGGAAGTCGGGTACTACGCGTGGATCCCCTTTGCGTTCGCCGGCGCGGGCAGCTTCCTGGGCGGCGGCCTGGGCAGCCTGCTCATCCGCCGGGGCCTCTCGCTCGACCGCGCCCGCAAGATCGCGCTCGGCTCCGCCGCCCTCCTGATGCCCGCCACCACGCTCATCGAGTGGACCCCCGTTCAGCTCGCGATCGTCTTCTACAGCGTCGCGATGTTCGGCCACCAGTTCTGGTCCGCCAACGTCCAGACCCTGGCGGCCGACCTCTTCCCCTCGCGGATGGTCGGCTCCGTCGAGGGGCTGCTCGGCTCCGCCGGCGCGCTGGGCGCCGCCGCCGTCGGGGCCGCGTTCGGCGAGATCATCGCCGCCCGCGGCTACACGATCCCCTTCCTCATCTGCGGCGGCCTTCACGCCGCCAGCTTCGGGATCCTCCTGAAGGCCGTCCGCCGCATCGAACCGGTCGCCGAAATCAGTCACCGGTAACCCGTAACCCGGCAGAGCCCCCCTCACCGGGGATCCTCCTGGTTCCTGGTGCCGGGTTCCTCGTTCCGGGTTTCAGTCTTGCAATCCCCTTCCAATCTCGCTAATATGCCCCACCCTAATTTTTCTTTCATCGGACGGAGTTTATGATCGACCAGGCCAAGATTCGCAACATCGGGATCATCGCGCACATCGACTCGGGCAAGACGACCACGAGCGAGCGCATCCTCTACTTCACCGGCCGAACCCACAAGATCGGCAACGTCGACGACGGAAACACCGCCCTCGACTGGATGGAGCAGGAGAAGGAGCGCGGCATCACCATCACGGCGGCCGCGACCGCCGTCGAGTGGAGAGGCCATCGCATCAACCTGATCGACACCCCCGGGCACGTCGACTTCACGGTCGAGGTCGAGCGCTCCCTCCGCGTCCTCGACGGCGCGGTGGCGCTCTTCTGCGGCGTCGGCGGCGTCGAGCCTCAGTCCATGACCGTCTGGCGCCAGGCCGAGAAGTACGGAGTCCCGTCCATCTGCTTCGTGAACAAGATGGACCGCACGGGCGCGGACTTCTTCGACGTCGTGACCAAGATCCAGAAGGAACTGGGCGGCAACGCCGTCCCCGTCGTGCTTCCCGTCGGCAAGAACGAGCAGTTCAACGGCCTGATCGACCTCGTGAAGAATTGCGAGGTCCTCTGGTCCGAGGAGAAGGGCGGAACGCAGTTCATCGAGCGCGCGATCCCCGAGGCCTACCGCGAAGAAGCCGCCAAGTGGCGTAAGAACCTGATCGAAAAGGTCTCCGAGCAGGACGAGCAGCTCCTCGAGAAGTTCATGGCGAACATCGAGCCCACGGAGGCGGAGATTCGCTCCGCGCTCCGCAAAGCGACCCTCGCCCGGAGCATCAACCCCGTCCTCTGCGGCTCGGCGGCACGGAACATCGGCATCCAGCGCCTGCTCGACGCCGTCGTCGACTACCTCCCGTCGCCCAAGATCGAGGCCGGCCCCCTGGCCGCCCTCGCCTTCAAGATCTTCAGCGACCGCCACAACAAGCTGACCTACGTTCGCGTCTACAAGGGCAAGCTGAGCGCCGGGTCGTACGTCCTCAACTCCAGCCGCGGCACCCGCGAGCGCGTCGGCCGCCTGGTCGAGATGCACGCGAACAAGCCCATCATCCGCGAATACCTGGATGCCGGCGAGATCGGCGCCGTCATCGGCTTCGACAAGACGTTGACCGGAAACACGATCTGCGACCCGGACCACCCCGTGACGCTCGAGGCGATCGAGTTCCCGGCGCCGGTGATCTCGGTCTCCATCACGCCGGAGTCCCGCTCGGACAGCGACAAGCTCTCCCTCGCTCTGGCCAAGCTGGCCGAGGAGGACCCGACCTTCGTCATCTCGTTCGATCACGAGACCGAAGAGACGATCATGTCGGGCATGGGCGAACTGCACCTCGAAATCCTCGTCGACCGCCTCAAGCGCGAATACGGCGTCTCCGCCAAGGTCGGCCGCCCCCAGGTGGCCTACCGCGAGACCGCGACCACGGCCGCCGAGGTCGACCACAAGCTCCAGAAGCAGACGGGCGGCAAGGGCGACTTCGCCCGCGTCGTCCTCACCTGCGAGCCGCTGCCCGCGGGCACGGGCTTCGAGTTCGTCAACGACGTCAAGGGCGGCAACGTCCCCAAGGAATACATCCCCGCGGTCGAAAAGGGCATCGTCGAGGCGATGTCCAAGGGCGTCTACGCGGGCTTCCCCATCGTCGACCTGCGCGTGTCGCTCATCGACGGCGACTACCACGATGTCGACTCCAGCGAGCGCGCGTTCAACACCTGCGCGTCGATGGCCTTCAAAGACCTCTTCCGCAAGGCCAGCCCGCAGCTGCTGGAGCCGGTGATGTCGGTAAACGTCATCACTCCTCCCGAGTACATGGGATCGGTCAACGGCGACCTCGCCGCGCGCCGCGGCCGCATCGAGGCCATGGAGCAGCGGGGCGTCAACCACGAAATCCGCTGCTTCGTGCCGCTGGGCTCGATGTTCGGTTACTCGACCCAGGTCCGCACCCTCTCGAGCGGCAAGGCCACGTTCACGATGACCTTCGACCACTACGAGCCGGTGCCGTTCAGTCTCGCGGAAGAGATCGTGGCGTCGCGCGCGAAGCTCATGGCGACCCGCCGCTTGTAGATCCCAAGCGGCACTTCGGGCGTTGGGCGGTGTTCCATAGGACAAGGAGGAGCGCAACGCCCATGATGAAGGCCCTGATTCTCGCCATCCTCGCAGCCGCGCTCGCCCCTTCCCCGGCCCGCGGCGATGACGCCGACATCGCGAAGGCCCTGAAGGACAAGGGCGCCAAGGTCGCCGAGTCGAAGGGCGTGGTCACGAGCGTCGACGCCGGCGATTGCTCGAAATGGACGGACGAGGACTTCAAGCAGCTCGGCCGCCTGGCTCACCTGAAATCCCTCTCCCTCGGAGCAGGCTTGGGCGACGCGTCCCTCCCGCTCCTCGCCGGTCTCACGGAACTGGAATCCCTGTCGACCAATCAGTCGCTGATCACCGATGACGGCGTGAAGTCGCTCGCCGCGCTCAAGAGCCTGAAGGTCCTGAAGTTCTTCCACCCCGGCAAGTCGTTCAGCGGCGCCGGACTGGCGGCCCTCGCCGAGATGCCGGCGCTCGAGAGCCTGACGGTGGCAGGCTCCCTGGCCTTCAACGACGACGGGATGGCTGCCGTCGCCAAGCTGAGCCGCCTGAAGGAATTCCGCTCCTGGCACGCGGGACAGACCCTGGAGGGCGTGAAGAAGCTGAAGGACCTGCCCAACCTGAAGCAGCTCAACCTCGGCCAGCGCCTCGCCTACAAGCCGCCCACCAGCGTCTCGGACGAGACGCTCGCCGTCCTCGCCGAAATCAAGACCCTGGAGTCGCTTCAGCTGGGGGAGGCCCGCCTGAAGGCCGATGCCCTCCGCCGCCTGAAGGACCTTCCCGCGTTGAAGAAGCTGGTCCTGGACGGGATCGACATCCCGGAGGCGGACGTCGAGGGTCTGAAGAAGGATCTGCCCACGGTGGACATCAAGTGGACCAAGCCCAGCGACGTCTACATG
>Ga0310811_10007470_pt1 | contig 14008 bp, 10 predicted proteins | sample YCmetagenome_FD_207642 | JGI IMG/M metagenome (GOLD analysis project Ga0310811, IMG submission 207642) | Soil microbial communities from experimental microcosm in Duke University, North Carolina, United States - YC | ecosystem: Engineered > Artificial ecosystem > Soil microcosm > Unclassified ... | reverse complement strand
AAATTGAACCGATGCATTGCGGCGTTGGCTGCATCGCTTTGCAACCGACGTTCGACCGCCGCATCGATATCGCCTGTCATCAACGCGGTGAGACCGTCGGCCCGTACGCGCAACACACACGAGCGCGCGTTCGATTTGGCCGGTAATGGTCCAGGCGGTGGCCACAGCACCGCAAACTCAATGCCGTCCCATCGCCACCGCTGCCCGGCCGTACAGCGCACCGTATCGGCACCGGTTGCCCGCGCCGCATTCCAGAGCACGTTATCAGGCGGCAATCCGCCCAGCAGTTGGCGCACGCGAACGGATGCCAGCACCGCTTCGGCCCCGCCCGCATGATCGGCGTCGGGGTGACTGACGACGAGCGTGTCGAGCTGCCGCACGGCGTTCGCATGCAGGTAGGGCGCCACGATGCGCTCACCGGCATGCGTCGATTCCGGCCCCGGCCCGGCATCGAAGAGCATTGCATGCCGCGCCGTCTCGATGAGGATGGCCGAGCCCTGGCCGATATCGAGCGCAGTGAGCCTGAAGGTGCCGGAAGCGGGCTCTGCAGGCGGCGGCAAAGCGAGCGGCAGCCACGCGAGTGGTGCGGCAAAACGCAGCGGCCAGCCGCGCGGCATCAAACACCATGCGACGCCAATGCCCGCGCAGGCGAGTGCCCAAGCAGACGGCTTCGCGACGTGCCACTCGGCCCAAGGCAGCGCCGAAAATCGCCGCAGCACGCCCATCAGCGGCTCGAGCAACGCATGAGCAAGGCCGTAAAGCGCCGTATCGAACGGCGCGGGAAGCGCGGTGCCAACGAGCACGACGGGCGTCACCAACAGGCTCACCCACGGGATCGCCAGCGCGTTGGCCAATGGGCCCGCCAGGGAAATCTGCGAAAACCAGAACGCCGTCAGCGGCGCCAGTCCGATTGTCACCGCCCATTGCGCGCGCAGCCCAACAGCCAATTGCTCGCGTGCGTTCCGAAAGCGCCTGCGCACTTTGCTGCGCCATGTGTCCGGCCGTGCGCCCCTGAAGCCATTGTCCTCATCGAAGGGATCAATCTCTGTGTCGATGGGGGTGTCATCGACTGAGCGCATCCGTAATCGCCCGTGCAACGCCCACGAAATGACGACGACGGCGCCAAACGAGAGCCAGAAGCCCGCAGCGGCGACGGCCCACGGATCAACGAGCACGACGAGGGCCGCAGCCCAGGCGAGGCCCAGCGACGGCGCCACGCTGCGCCCGAGCGCAAAGGCGAAGCTGACGACAACGAGCATCCATAACGCGCGTTGCGCCGGCACGTTGAAACCCGCCAGCGCGGCGTAGCAAGTTGCACAGAGGGTGCCAGCGACGGCCGCTACGATGGGCGTTGGCGCGACGAGCGGCCACTCGCGCGCGCCATTGCGTGCCAACGCCGCGCCGATGAAACATGAGCGTCGCCAAAGCCAGGCGGCCACCGTCGCGCATAAACCGGCGACGAAGCCGATGTGCAGCCCGGAGATGGCCACGAGGTGGCTCGTGCCGGTGCGCCGCAAAACGACGCGGTCGGCCGCGTCGATCGCGTCCTGCGCACCGATCGCCAACGCCATGACGATGCCGCGATGCGCCGCATCCGGCAAGGCGGCTTCGATGCGCGTGGCGAGGGTTAAACGCCAGCGGTCGATCGTCGACGAGAGCCCGCCGTCGGTACCGGGAAGACGCCGCGCCCTGGCGGGCGCGACAACGTAGCCGGTCGCCCGCACGCCGCGCGCGAAAAGCGCCGCTTCCGTGTCGCGAGCGCCGAAGTTCGCGTGGCCGTGCGGTCGTTTCAACCGAGCCGTCAGCTCCCAACGCTCGCCCGGCACGATCCGCGGCGGACTGCCGCCATCGCGGCGCGACCAAATGAGTTGAACGACCCGGGGAAAATGCGCGACGCCATGGGCGCGACGAACCTCGTCTGCGTCGAGCGCGAGCAGAAAGCGCACGCTTGTGGCATCGCGCGCAGGCAAGCCGCGCACATGCCCCGTCAGCGCGATGTCGCGCCCTTCCCATTCCGGCGGCAATGCGCAGCGCAAACGCAGATCGGCACGCCAAGCGGCATAGCCGCAGCCGACCAGCAAGGCGGCAACGACGCATGCGCCCACCCTGAGCGCTGCGAGCAGGCGGACGTAAGGCACCACCTTGTGACTCGCCGGTCTGCGCCTCGATATGTCTGCGGCAATCACCACCGCCATCACCAACAACGCTGCGCCGACGCTCCATGCGAGCGCGCCAGGCAAAACCGCCTGCTGCTGCAAGATGACAACGCCGAGCACGAACCCGCCCAGCACGAGCCGCATCGATCCCCCTCCCTGCGAGCGGCGCCGCGCGCCGCGCTTTTCGAGGGGACGATTATCGGCAGGAAAGCGAAAGGCGTGGCAGCGCGGCGCGTGCGTTAGCCGTCGTGCCTACGGCCAAATAGTCGACTGCGATGCCGCGCAACTCGGCCATCACAGTCCCGATGCGCGCGGTCTCGCCGGGCGTGTTGCGCTCTTTGTACCGCCAGGCGGGCGGGATGTCGGGGGCGTCGGTTTCGAGCACAATGGCCTCGAGCGGCAGTTCGGCCGCAAGGCGCCGGATCTGTCGCGCGCGCTCGAACGTGACGTTGCCGCCGAAACCCAGGTGCATGCCTTGCGCGATGAATGCATCCGCCTGCTGGAAGCTGCCGTTGAACGCGTGAGCGATGCCTTGCTTTACGCCCACGAGACGCAACCCTTTCAGCACCTTGTCCTGCGATTTGCGGACATGGCAGATGACGGGCAAATCGAACTCACGCGCGAGCTTCAATTGCGTCTCATAGAAAAACCATTGCCGCTCGGCATCGAGCCCGGGCACGAAGTAGTCGAGGCCGATTTCGCCGATGCCGACGAAATGTGGATCGGCGAGGCTCGTTTCGATTTCTGCACGCAGCGCCTGAAGATCGTCGTCAGTTGCATACGGCGTATAGAGGGGGTGGATTCCCAGCGCATAGGCACCGCCCGTGACGCGCTGCGCGAGCGCTCGCACCGCTGAGAAGTTGGCGCGCGCGACAGCCGGAATGACGATCTGTGCGACCCCGGCCTGCTCAGCGGCACGCGCCACGCCGTCGCGATCCGCATCGAATTCCGTGGCGTCGAGGTGGCAGTGCGTGTCGATCCACATGACTTGAGTCGCCTTGTCGTGAAACGCCGATAACGATTCAGTTAGACAGGTACCGACGGATCCTCGCGCAAAATGCCATCACGCAAGCGCAGTGTGCGATCGCACCGTCCGGCGAGGTCGGAATCGTGCGTCACGATCACGAAGCTGGTGGCCATCTTCTCCGAGAGCTCGAGCATCAGGTTGAAGACCGTATCGGCCGTCCCGCCATCGAGGTTGCCGGTGGGCTCGTCGGCCAGCACGCAGGCCGGCTTCGTGACGAGCGCGCGCGCGATGGCGACGCGCTGCCGCTCACCGCCCGACAACTCCCCGGGCCGATGCTTTGCGCGATGGCCGAGCCCCACGCGCTCGAGCATCTCGAGTGCGTCCCGTCGGGCCTCATCGGTCGATAGACGCCGAATGCGCAATGGCATCGCGACGTTATCGAGCGCGCTGAACTCCGGCAACAGGTGGTGAAACTGGTAGACGAAGCCAAGCGCACGGTTACGCAAGTCGTTGCGTTCGCGTTCGGCCAGTTCGGTAAACGGCTTGCCGAGCAGCGACACACGCCCTGCACTCGGTTCGTCGAGCCCGCCGAGCACGTGTAGCAGCGTGCTCTTGCCCGAACCCGAAGCGCCGACAATAGCGAGCTTTTCGCCGCGCCGTACCGTCAGGCTGGCGTTGTTGAGCACGTGCACGTTGAGGCCGCCCTGCACGAACGACTTCGAAATACCCGTCGCATCGAGCACGCACTCATCGGCGAGGCGCCGCTCGCTGTCGGTGGCCCCCATCGGATTCGATCGATCGGTCATGAGCTCATTCATAGCGCAGCGCCTCGGCCGGGCGAATCTTGGCGCCGCGCCAGCTCGGATAGAGCGTTGCCAGGCACGACAGCACGAATGCAATGACGCCAATTTTGACGACATCGCCAGGAACCAGCTCCGACGGCAGCTCGCTGATGAAGTACACCGATGGCGGCAGGAACTGCACGCCGAAGAGGTGCTCGATCATCGGCACGAGCCACGGGATGCTCCATGCAATGAGACAACCGAGCGCGACGCCAGTTGCGGTGCCCACGAAGCCGATCGTCATGCCCTGCACGACAAAGATCTTCATGATCGAGCCGGGCTGGGCGCCCAGCGTGCGCAGGATGGCAATATCGGCCTGCTTGTTGGTGACTGTCATCACGAGCGACGACACGAGGTTAAATGCCGCCACCGCGATGATGAGCGTGAGGATGATGAACATCATGCGTTTTTCAATCTTCACAGCTGAAAACCAAGTCTTGTTCTGCTGGGTCCAGTCGCGGATATAGAGATCGCCCGACAAAGTGCTCGCGAGTTCGTGCGCCACGCGCGGCGCCTCCTGCATGTCTTTCAGGCGAAGCCGCACGCCGGTCGGCGCCGGCACCCGGAAAAGGGCCTCCGCGTCGTGGATGTTCACGAGCGCGAGCGAGCTGTCGTACTCGTAGTGGCCCGACTGGAACACGCCGGCCACCGTGAACTGCTTCAGGCGCGGCATCATGCCAGCCGGCGTGATCGAACCTTCGGGCGCAACGAGCGTGATCTTGTCGCCGACCGACACGCCAAGGTTAACCGCAAGGTCAGCACCCAGCACGATGTTGAACTGCCCGGGCACGAGATCGGTGAGCCGGCCCGCCTTCATGTCCTTATCGATATCGGAGACCTGCGGCTCGAGGGCCGGGTCGACGCCACGCAGAGCGACGCCGCTCACCGCATCTTGCCGCGTGAGCAGCGCCTGCGCGTCGACGTACGGCGCCGCGCCGATCACGGCCGGGTTGCGCCGCGCCTCATCTGCGGTCAGAGCCCAGTCGGGCATGACGCCGGTGGGGGAAAAGATTTCGACGTGCGCGAGCACAGACAACATGCGGTCGCGCACCTCCTTCTGAAAGCCGTTCATCACGGAAAGCACGACGATCAGCGCGGCCACCCCGAGCGCGATGCCTGACATGGACACGAGCGCGATGAATGAGATGAAACCGTTGCCGGTCGTGCGTTTGCCGGCGCGCGTATAGCGCCAGCCGATTTGCCATTCGTACGGAAGCTTCAAGCGAGTCCTTCGATCCGGTTTCGCGGCGGCAGGCCCCACGGCCCAATGCGTGTGCCGCACGGGGTATGCCCCCGATCCAGGGCGCAGTTTGCCATACAATGCGCACCATCATGAACGCCAAACATCTTCACCTGCTGCTTCCGTTCGCGCTGCCGAGCGCGGCCGACGCTTCGAGCGCCCTGCGCAGCCTGCAAAGCCCCGCGCTCGACAAGCTGCTCGCGCGCTCGACGCTCGTCGAGCGGATCGCCGGCGAAGATTTTCAGCGCACCCTTCCCCACGAGCGCTGGATCGCACGTCAATTCGGCGCCGTCGCCTCGTGCACCGTCGACGAGGCGCCGCTCGCGCCCTACATGCTGATCGCCGATGGTGGCACACCTGGCGACGCGGTGTGGGCCTGCGTGGAGCCCGCGCATGTGCGCATCGCGCACGATCATCTCGTGCTCGTCGATCCTGCTGCGCTCGAACTCAGCGCAGAAGAAGCCGCCGCCCTCTTTGCCGTCGCAAAGCCGCTCGTCGAGGAGTTGGGCGTACGCATCGAGGCGCCGACGCCTGCGCGCTGGTATCTCTCCGGCGAGGTGCTCGGAGCGCTTGCGAGCGCCTCGCCGTTGCGCGCCAGCGGGCGCAGCATCGAAATCTGGCTGCCTCACGACGCGCACACAGGCCAGCGTTCGCGCGCCTGGATGAAGTTGCAAAACGAAGTGCAGATGGCGTGGTTCGAGCACCCGGTCAATACGTCGCGCGAGGCGCGTGGCGCCCCGGTTGTCAATGCACTCTGGCTGCACTCGCAAGGCGCCGCCCAGCGAGTCAAAAGCCCGTTTGCGCAGGTGTTTTCCAATGCTACGGCCACACGCGGTCTTGCGCTTGGGGCAGGCGTCGATTCGTCCGCGGCGCCGCCCAGCTTCGACGCGCTGTCAGCCGCAAATGCAAATGTAAATGCAAACGGCACGACGCTGGTCGAACTCGAACCCTTTTGCGCACCGTTCGTGCAACAGGACTGGACGGCCTGGAGCGCAGCGCTTGCCGAGCTCGAACGCGAGTGGTTCGCACCGGCGCTTGCCGCGCTCGAAGCCGGGCGCATCGGAGCGCTCACGATGACGTTGACCGGCGAGACCGGTTCCACGACGCTCAGCACAACACGCGGCGACTTGCGGCGGTTCTGGCGCCGGCGCGTGCTTGCGTCGCTCGTCGAATGAAGCGCGGCGCGTGCCGCGGCCTACGCTGGCGTCTCCCTCCTTTTTCGCGCGATGCGCTCAACGCTCCGCGCGCACCGCTTGACTTTTCATTCTCATGACTCGAATCGCGACCCGCGCGCCCTCGCCTGCTGACGAAGCGGCGCTGACCCGCCACGGCCTTCATCCCGTGCTGGCCCGCCTTTACGCCGCGCGCGGCGTGCGCTTGCCCGACGAAATCGAAACGACGCTCTCGAAGCTCCTTTCCCCGTTCGCACTCAAAGGTACTCATGAAGCGGCGGCGGTGCTCGCTCGTGCGATCGACGCCAAGCAGCGGCTTCTCGTCGTGGCCGACTATGACTGCGACGGGGCAACCGCCTGCGCTGTCGCCGTACGCGGGCTACGTATGTTCGGGGCCCAAGTCGACTATCTCGTGCCGAATCGCTTCGAGTACGGCTACGGCCTCACGCCCGAAATCGTCGAATTGGCGGCGAGTCGGCCAGCAGGCCCGCCCGATCTGCTCATCACGGTCGACAACGGCATTGCCAGCGTCGATGGCGTCGCCGCGGCGCGCTCGCGCGGCATCGACGTGCTCGTCACCGACCATCATCTGCCCGGCGACGAATTGCCGGCCGCGTGCACCATCGTCAACCCGAACCAGCCCGGCTGCGACTTTCCGAGCAAGTGCCTCGCCGGCGTCGGCGTCATGTTCTATGTACTGCTCGCGCTGCGCGCGCACTTACGCGAGCGTGGCGCGTTCGGCAACGACAGCACGACCGAGCCCCGTCTCGACGGCCTGCTCGACCTCGTTGCGCTCGGCACCGTGGCCGACGTCGTCAAGCTCGATGGCAATAATCGCGTGCTGGTCGCGCAGGGGCTTGCGCGAATGCGCCGCGGCCGGATGCAGCCGGGCGTCGCCGCCCTTTTGCGCGCAGCGGGCCGCGATGCACGCACGGCCTCCGGTTTCGATCTCGGCTTCGCCGTCGGCCCGCGCCTGAATGCCGCGGGGCGGTTGTCCGACATGTCGCTCGGGATCGAGTGCCTGATCACGGACGACGCTGGCCGCGCCTGGGAGTTGGCCCAGCAACTCGATGCGATCAACCGCGAGCGCCGCGAGATCGAAGCAGGCATGCAGGAGCAAGCCCTCATCGACATGGCAGCACTGACCCCGGACAGCTCGGCGACGATCACTCTCTTCAATCCCGATTGGCACCAGGGCGTCATCGGCATTGTCGCGGGCCGGCTCAAGGAAAAATTCTACCGGCCGGCTTTCACTTTTGCGCCCGCTGACGCAAGCGGCACGCTCGTGAAGGGCTCAGGCCGCTCGATTGCCGGGTTTCATTTGCGCGACGCCCTCGATCTCGTTTCCAAGCGCGAGCCAGGACTCTTGGCCAAGTTCGGTGGGCATGCGATGGCGGCCGGCGTGACGCTCGCCGCGGCCGACGTCACACGCTTTGCCGCCGCATTCGAGGCGGTCGGCCGAGAATGGCTGACGGAAGACGCCCTCGCGCGGGTGGTCACGACAGACGGCGACCTCGAGGACGCTTACTTCACCCCGCAGTTCGTCGAGATGCTCGAGTCGGCCGTCTGGGGCCAAGGCTTTCCCGCCCCCACCTTTTCGGGCCATTTCGAGGTGGCATCGCAAGCCCTCGTGAAGGATAAGCACCTGCGGCTGCAGTTGATGCGCGGCCGCCAGCGGTTCCAGGCAATCTGGTTCAACCGTACGGAGTCGCTACCGGCACGCGCGCACGTTGCCTACCGGCTGGCTTCGGACACGTGGAACGGCGTGTCGCGCGTACAGCTGATCGTCGAGCACGCCACGGCGTCCGACGCCGCTTGAGAGCGCTTGAGACCGATCGACACAGCTTGACCGCGCAACGGGTGCGCACTCGCGTGGCACCCGCCGCGACGACAACGGTTGTCGCTGCCGAAGTGCCCATAGGGGAGACGGAGGCAGCGCCCTGTTCTCGCGCCCCGGTCGCAGCGTGTCGATGTGGCATCTCCCCGGCGCTCGTGATCGAAACTTGCGGGTATGTTTGGACCACTGTCGCTCGCTGCCTTCGGCCTGTAGTCGTCGGCTGAAGGCCCTGTTCGGCTATAATTTCCGCTTTTACGCAGAATCAAAATCTGATCGACATGGAAGCGGAACGTCTGAACGCGATCGAGAGCTCTCTTGCGGACCTGCGCCTGCGCGCGGGCGAGCTACGGGGGTATCTTTGACTACGACGCCAAAGCGGCGCGTCTAGCCGAAGTCAACAAGGAACTGGAAGACCCGAACGTCTGGAACGATTCCAAGCACGCTCAGGCTCTCGGCAGGGAAAAAAAGTCACTGGAAGGCGTGGTGCTCGCCCTTTCCGCGCTCGATAACGATCTGCGCGATGCGCAGGATCTTTTCGAGATGGCCCGCGAGGAAAACGACGACGAGACGCTCGTCGCCTGCGAGGCCGATGCAGGGTCGCTCGAACAGCGCGTTGCCGACATGGAATTCCGGCGGATGTTTGCCAATCCGGCCGATCCGAACAATGCGTTCATCGATATTCAGGCTGGGGCCGGCGGCACCGAGGCGTGCGATTGGGCGTCGATGCTGCTGCGCCAGTATCTGCGTTACTGCGAGCGCAAAGGGTTCAAGACCGAGGTGCTCGAAGAGTCCGAGGGCGATGTGGCCGGCATCAAGAGCGCGACGATCAAGGTCGAAGGCGAATACGCGTACGGCTTCCTGCGCACGGAAACAGGCATTCACCGGCTCGTGCGCAAGTCGCCGTTCGATTCGTCGGGCGGACGCCATACCTCGTTCTCGTCGGTGTTCGTCTACCCGGAAGTCGACGATTCGATCGAGGTCGACATCAATCCCGCCGATTTGCGCATCGATACGTTCCGCGCATCGGGCGCTGGCGGTCAGCACATCAACAAGACCGATTCGGCCGTGCGCATTACGCACATGCCCTCGGGCATTGTCGTGCAGTGCCAGAACGACCGTTCGCAGCACCGCAACCGTGCCGAAGCCATGGCCATGCTGAAATCGCGCCTTTACGAGGCCGAGCTGCGCAAACGCCAGGCCGAGCAGGACAAGCTCGAATCGAGCAAGACCGACGTCGGCTGGGGCCATCAGATCCGCTCGTATGTGCTCGATCAAAGCCGCGTGAAGGATTTGCGCACGAACGTTGAAATCAGCAACACCAAAGCCGTGCTTGACGGAGACCTCGACGATTTCATCGGCGCGAGCCTCAAGCAAGGCGTTTGAAGTAGAGATCATGACCGAATCGACCCTACCGAGTCTGGACAACAGCGCCGCCGACGAAAACAAAATCATCGCCGAGCGCCGCGAAAAACTGAATGCGCTGCGCGAGTCGGGCATTGCTTACCCGAACGACTTCCGTCCGACGCATCGCGCAGGCGAACTGCAGACGGCCTACGCCGATACCGACAAGGACACGCTCGAGGCCACGCCGCTGCCGGTCGCCGTAGCGGGCCGGATGATGCTCAAGCGCGTGATGGGCAAAGCGAGCTTCGCGACGGTGCAGGACGGTTCTGGCCAGATCCAGTTCTTCGTGACACCCGCCGACGTGGGCGCCGAGACGTACGAAGCCTTCAAGAAGTGGGATCTTGGCGACATCATTGCGGCGCGCGGCGTGCTCTTTCGCACGAACAAGGGCGAGTTGTCGGTGCGTTGCACGGAGCTGCGCCTGCTCTCGAAGGCGCTGCGCCCGCTGCCGGACAAGTTCCACGGCCTCGCCGACCAGGAAACGCGCTATCGCCAGCGTTATGTCGATCTCATCGTCACGCCCGAAGCGCGCAACACGTTCCTTGCACGCACGAAGGCGGTGTCGTCGATCCGCAAATTCATGGCCGATGCGGCTTTCATGGAAGTCGAGACGCCCATGCTGCACCCGATTCCCGGGGGCGCTGCGGCCAAGCCATTCGTCACGCACCACAATGCGCTCGACATGCAGATGTTCATGCGCATTGCGCCGGAGCTCTATTTGAAGCGGCTGATCGTCGGCGGCTTTGAGCGCGTCTTCGAGATCAATCGCAACTTCCGTAACGAAGGGGTGTCGCCTCGGCACAATCCCGAGTTCACGATGATGGAGTTCTATGCGGCCTACACGGATTATGTGTGGATCATGGACTTCACGGAGCAGTTGATCCGGCAAACCGCGATCGATGCACTCGGCACGGCCACGATCGTCTATCAAGGGCGGGAGCTCGATCTCGCCAAGCCCTTCCATCGGCTGACCATTACGCAGGCGATTCGCAAGCACGCGCCGGATTACACCGAGGAGCAACTGCGTGACGTCACATTCTTGCGCACCGAACTGAAGCGCTTTGGCGTCGACACGACGCAACCCGCCTTCCTCAACGCAGGTGTGGGCGCGCTGCAGTTGGCGCTTTTCGAAGAGACGGCGGAATCGCAGCTTTGGGAGCCGACGTTCATCATCGACTATCCCTTGGAAGTGTCGCCGCTTGCTCGGGCATCGGATACGGTCGATGGCATCACGGAGCGTTTTGAGCTTTTCATGACGGGCCGCGAAATTGCCAACGGCTTCTCTGAGCTCAACGATCCTGAAGACCAAGCTGCACGTTTCAAAAAGCAGGTCGAGCAAAAGGATGCAGGCGACGAAGAGGCGATGTATTACGACGCCGACTACATTCGCGCGCTTGAGTACGGCATGGCGCCAACCGGCGGCTGCGGCATCGGTATCGACCGCCTCGTTATGCTGCTCACCGATAGCCCGAGCATCCGCGACGTCATCCTTTTCCCCCATCTGCGGCGCGAAGATTGAGCGTTGCTTGCACGCCGCACAGGTTTGTAACCTTTCGTAAATCCTGTGCGGCGCTTGTCGACATTCGGTCTGCCGAAGCGTGCGTACCGAACCCGCAATTCAACTCGCATTGCAACTCGTCTGCACGACGAATCGCAACACCCGCGCCGTAATAGCGATGCGCGATGTTTCCCCTGTCCGCGCAATCCGTTACAAATAGAAACGTCCGACCGCACCCTTTAAGGAACACTGTCTAAACAACATCGTTCCGTAAAGGTCAGCCATGGATCACCCCTCCGGATCGCCGCGCCGTTTGCATCCGCTGATCGCCACGGCAGCCGCGGCTGTCGTCGTTGCCAGCTTGGCTGCCACGGCGGCCGTCACTGGCCTCTTTTCGAAAGCCTCCGGCACCGGCGAGCAAAGCGACCAGTCTCAGTCCGCGCTGATCACCAAGCAGGCAATCGGCAATGCGCTCCCGCCTGCGACGAATGCCACCGCGCTCGCCGCTCAACCCGCTCGAGCCCCTCAGCAGCAAACTTCACCAACGGCAGCGGGACAACAACAAATCCCGGCGCAATCCCCACTCGTGCCGGCCACCCCGCCGAACAGCCAGGGACCTTACGCGGATCAGTCAGTCCAAGGCGTGGATGCGGTGCCCACTCAGCAAGCTTACTCGGGGCCACAGCCCTATTCCACCGCGAGCCAGCAAGCCGAGTCGGTCCAGCAACCCTATTCCCCGCAGCAACCGCCAGTCGCCGCGTGCGCCAACTGCGGCACCGTCGAATCAATCGCGGCGGTACGTCATCCTGGCCATGGCACCGGCATCGGTGCTGTCGGCGGCGCCTTGGCTGGAGGCCTCGTGGGCAATCAGTTCGGCGCAGGAACGGGCCGCACCGCCATGACGATCCTTGGGGCGGTAGGCGGGGGCTTTGCCGGTAATGCGGTGGAAAAGCAAGTGCGCAGCGAAACGGACTATCAAGTCCGCGTGCGGATGCAAAACGGCCGGCTGCGTTACTTCACCTACCGCCAGCCGCCACCTTTCCAGCAGGGGCAGCCGGTGCGGATCGAGCACGGGACGCTCGCAGCCCGCTAGCCGGGTAATGTACAAAAAAAAAGCGATCCATTTGATGGATCGCTTTTTTTGTTGCCGCAAGTTGCAGGCATTGCTCCGAACACGTCGCTGCCGGCCACGCGGATCAGTCTGCCGGACTACTCCGCCGCGTCTTCGATCCAGGCTAGCTGGATCGCTTCGAGAATCTTCTCGTTCGAGCGGTCGGGATCGTCTTCAAACTCCTCCAGTTCCGTCACCCACCGATGCAAATCCGTGAACCGCACGTATTGCGGATCGACGTCGCCGTGCTTGTCGGTGAGGGCCATCGCGATTTCTTGTACATCCGTCCACCTCATGGCTTGCTCCCTCCTGAGTCGCTCAGTGATTTTCCTTCGCGTGATTGATTGAATAGCGCGGAATTTCAACGACCAGATCTTCGTCGGCGGGCACGAGGGCCTGGCACGAAAGCCGCGAAGTCGGCTCGAGACCCCACGCTTTGTCGAGCAGATCGTCCTCGGTTTCCTCCGACGGAACCAGCGCGTTGAAACCCTCACGTACGATCACATGACAGGTCGTGCACGCGCAAGACATTTCGCATGCGTGCTCGATTTCGATCCCGTTTTCGATCAGCGTGGCGCAGATGCTTTTGCCCGGTTCGGCCTCGATGACCGCCCCCTCCGGGCACAGTTCGACATGGGGCAGCACAACGATTTGCGACATACGAATTCCGTTCGGTCAGTGAAATGGGGCTCCGGTGCTTGGCCGGCGCCGTAATTGGGTTGCAGGCGCCAGCACAAGCGGCATCGAGCCGCCAGCGCCGGCGTGGCCTTCAAATTTCGTCGAGCTTTCGGCCCTTCAGCGCCGTGCGAATGCTCTTGTCCATACGGCGTGCGGCGAATTCGTCCGTTGCAGTAGCGAGCGACTTCGTCGCCGCCTCGATTGCGTCGGCGTCGTCCGCTTTCGTCGCTTGGCGCAAGCTGTCCATCGCGGCCTCGATGTCCGCAAGCTCAGCCGCTTCGAGCAATTCGCCGTCGGCGTCGAGCGCCGCTTCCGTGGCTTCGATCAAGCGTTGTGCTTCGACCTGCGCTTCGCGCAGTGCTCGCGCACGCATATCGACCTCGGCCGACTTGAAGCTGTCTTCCAGCATGCGGGCAATTTCGTCGTCCGCGAGACCATAAGACGGCTTGACGACCACGGACGCTTCAACACCCGAATGTTGCTCGCGCGCGAACACCGAGAGCAATCCGTCGGCATCGACTTGGTACGTGACGCGAATGCGTGCCGCCCCCGCCGTCATTGGCGGGATGCCGCGCAGTTCAAAGCGAGCGAGTGAGCGGCAGTCCGAGACGAGCTCGCGCTCGCCTTGCACGACGTGAATTGCCATGGCCGTCTGGCCGTCCTTGAACGTCGTAAATTCCTGTGCGCGCGCCACCGGAATCGTCGAATTGCGCGGAATGATCTTTTCGACGAGCCCGCCCATCGTCTCAACGCCGAGCGACAGCGGAATCACATCGAGCAACAGCCAATCGTCGCCGCCCCGGTTGCCGGCCAGCAAATCGGCCTGAATTGCCGCACCCAGCGCGACAACCTCGTCGGGGTTCAAATTTGTCAGCGGCGGCTGGCCGAAAAATGCTTCGACGGCGCGGCGAATCACCGGCATGCGCGTCGCGCCGCCGACAAGTACGACACCCTTGACGTCGGCCGGCGCAATCTTTGCATCACGCAGCGCCTTTCTCGTCGGCGTGAGCGTGCGCTCGACGAGTTGTTCGACTAGCGAGGCAAATACAGACTCGGTGATCGATTGGGCAATACGCGTGCCGTTCGAGAGCGTCGCTTCGAGG
>Ga0310811_10007469_pt1 | contig 14009 bp, 9 predicted proteins | sample YCmetagenome_FD_207642 | JGI IMG/M metagenome (GOLD analysis project Ga0310811, IMG submission 207642) | Soil microbial communities from experimental microcosm in Duke University, North Carolina, United States - YC | ecosystem: Engineered > Artificial ecosystem > Soil microcosm > Unclassified ... | reverse complement strand
ATTCGCTGATCGGCGTGATCTGCCAGAGCCTCGTTCCGAGTGAAGACGGCACGCAGCTCGTGCTGGCCAGCGAACTCCTGTTCAACCACAATCAGCAGGTCAGCAAGCTTCTCGTCGACCCCGCCAAAATTCATTTCCTCGCAGACTTCGTGCGCCGTAAGGAAGACAACATGTCGCGTTCGCTGAATGAAAACCTCAGTCAGCTCGTCACCAAAGACGCCATCAGCTCACGCGACGCACTTCGTGCCGCTTATAACCGCATGGAACTGCACGAACTACTACAGTCGTCCGCCACCCGTTGAAGCCATTTTCTCCTGCAAAAAAATGCTGTCTTCGAGTTTTTGACAATCTGTTACGGTTGCTGAAAAAGGAGTCAGCATGCAGTGGCTCGCGCGCAGTTTCGCGTTCGGCAAACGCGCGAAAAACTTTCACGAGTAATCGACAGGCACGCAAAGACAGCACGGGTGCAATGATTGCACCCGTGCGCCATGACATCCGATACGTGAACAGAGAGGCGTCCGTCGCGACATGCCTGGCGACGTGCTTTATGGCCGCGCAAAACCCGTCGCACGGCTCGCATGACGCATCGATTTCACCCAGGCAGCTATACGGAAGTCGCCGGATCCAGCTCCGCGACTTTCGCCTGCAAATAGCCGCGCGCATACGCAACGCAGCGTCGGGCGAGAATATCGGTCGGATCGGCAAGCATCGCGACGCGTCCGCCGGACCCGCGTATCTCGCCTTGCTGCAACAGCAACGGCAATTCCGTGCAGCCAAGAATGATCACTTCGATGCCGCGTCCGATCAGATCGTCGACCGCCTGCGTGATCTCATCGACGCATTCGCCGGTGGTATAGCCGGCCTTCACGCCGCGCGGACCGTATATCGCGTTCATCACGCGAGCCTGCAATGCGGGGCCCGGTACGACCTGCGTGAGGCCGTGCGCTTCCAGCGCCTTCTGATAAACGCCGCTGGCAATCGTGCCCGACGTCGCGAGCAGACCGACCTCCCGTAACGCCGGAAACGACTCGCGCAGATAGGCGACAGTCACGCTCAGCATATTGACGATCGGCACCTTCAGGTAAGGCTGAATCCGTTCGACGTACGCGTGCGCGGTGTTGCACGGAATCGCGATGATGTCGGCATCGCCGGCTTCGAGTTTCTTGCACGTCGCGTAAAGCGACACGGTCGGGTCCGGGCCGTCGCCGATCAGATTCTCGGTGCGGTCGGGGATCTGCGGGTTCTGCTCGACCAGCAGCTTGATGTGGTCCTGATCGCGCGAAGCCGGCGTATTGCGCACGACCTTCTGCATGAAATCGATCGTCGCCGCCGGTCCCACGCCACCCACCACCCCGACCTTGAAGACGCGGCCAGGATGCCCGTACTCGCCGCTCACGACGTATTGCGCGTACACCAGGTTCGAGTCGAGCAGCGGCACGGACAGACGGTCGAGCTGATCGGCAACGAGACCGATCTCGGTCAGGCCGGGCATGATCACGTCCACACCTTGCGCGACCAGATCCTCGCAAGCCGCGCGCAACAAGTCCACCGGCAGCCCGCCGAGCGTGCCGCTTTTAATGCCGTTTTCTCCATACACGGCACTCGTCACCGGGTCGAGCCCGTCCGCTGCAAGGCATCGCGGATGGACCACCTCGAACTCGGGCGTCGTGAAGTAGCGTTCGAAAAGCCCTTCGTCACGCACGTAGTCCGAGGTCAGCACGCCGATGCGCCGCGCGGAAGGAAAGCGGCGCCGCACATGAGCGCGAATGCCTTCGACCATATCGACGATCGGCAGCGGCGAATTCTCCTGCAACTGGCCGATGAACGTGTGGCTCAGAAAGCACGGCAACACCACGGCGGCAATGCCACGCTTCTCGAATTCGCGGATGGTGTCGAAGATATTCAGCATGCGTTCGACCGTCGCCTCCCGCGAGCGCCCCGCATTGCGATAGGGGTGCTGTTCGAACACGAGATCGAAATGCTCGGCGTCGTTGCTCGCCGGTGTCGCCTTGACGAGCTTGAAGAACACATCGGCGCTCGCCAGCGGCCCGAGACCGCCGATGATGCCCAGAGAGCGCCGGAGCCGGGGTGACGCTTCAGTCATCGAATTTCGCCTTGCAGTTGATCGAAGTGCTGCGCCTGAGTCGGAGCCGCCGAGCGTCGCGCTTCCCACTTGGCAATTACGGCAGTCGCAACGCTATTGCCGATCACGTTGGTCATCGTGCGGCCCATGTCGAGAATCTGGTCGATCGCGAGCACCAGCACGACGCCGGCGGTAGGCAGATGGAACATCGGCGCAACCGCCGCGACCACCACCACCGAGCCGCGCGGCACGCTCGCCATGCCCTTGCTGCTCAGCATCAACACCAGCAACATGATGATCTGCTGCGACACCGGCATGTCGATACCGAAAGCCTGCGCAATGAAGATCGCGGCAAACGCCTGATACATCATCGAGCCGTCGAGATTGAACGCATAGCCGAGCGGCAGCGTGAAGCCGACCACCTTCTTGTCGACGCCGAACTCTTCGAGCTTTTCGGTCAGACGCGGATAAGCCGCCTCGCTGCTTGCCGTCGAGAATGCCAGCAGCGCGGGCTCACGCACCATCTTCAGCAACGTGCCGACGCGCTTGCCGAGAAACAGGTAGCCCACGCCGATCAGAATCGCCCACAGCAGCACCAGACCCAGATAGAACGAGCCAATCAGCTTGCCGTACGTGACGAGCACGCCAAGACCGCGCGTCGTGACCGCCGACGCGATCGCGCCGAAAACGCCGAACGGCGCAGCGCGCATCACGTAATTGGTGAGTCGCAGCATCACGGGCACCATGCCGTCGATCGCGTCCACGACGACCTTCACGCGCGGATCGTGCTTGAGTGCGCCGAGCCCCAGGCCGAAGAAGATCGAGAAGACCAGGATCTGCAGGATGTCGTTGCGAGCCATCGCGTCGAGCAGGCTGGTCGGGAACGCGTGCGTCAGGATGTTCTTCACGTTCAGGCCCTCAGTGTCGAGCCCGGTGGTCACTTCGCCGGGAGGAGGCGTCAGATGCAGCGCCGCGCCCGGTTGCAGCACGTTGGCGAGCACCAGTCCGAGCGCCAGCGACACGAACGACGCCAGCACGAACCAGCCGACCGTGCGAAGGCCGATGCGGCCCACGTCCGAGCCGCTCTCCATGCCCGCAAGACCCGACACGAGCGTGGCGAACACCAGCGGCGCGATGATCATCTTGATCAGCCGCAGGAAGATATCGGTGATGATCGAAAAGTAACCGGCGATCGCTTTGGTCGTCGCCGCATCGCCCGCCCCGTTGTGGCACACGTAGCCTGCGATGACGCCGAGCACCATGCCGGCGGCGATATATAGCGTAAGGCGGTTTTTCATGTCTCGATCCCTTCGGGTTAATTCGATGCCCGCGCGGCGAAGAAGCGGCGCGGGCATCGATGAATATGGATGGTTGAAGATCGGGCTCCCGGCGACTCACGGGAGGTTCGGCAAATGCTAAGGGGGAAAAAAAAATCGGTGATGCGGGTGTGGCATCGCGTTATGCGGCTCCCGCATAACCCGCCCCAATGCCTTGCCGGCAAGGGGCGCCGTCGTTCGGATCACCCCCGGATCGGGTGCCCGCCCAGATCGACGTTCGCATTCGTGTCGAGTTCGCGCCGCGCCAGCCACCCCCAACCCGTCGTGTCGAAGATGATCTCGCGCTCGGCGGTCATGTCGGTGCTCGCCTTTCCGCGGACGCCGAACACCGTCTGGCCCTTCCCGTCCTGCAAGGTCTGCACCGCATACGTGATGCCGGAGACCTTCTGGAATGCGTCAAGCTCTTCCATCATCGCGAGTTGTGTCACATCCAGTTCGGCTTTGAAGCCTTCCATCTCCGGGGGAAGCATCGCCTTGATGCCGCGCAGTTCGTCTATCCGTTTCGCATAGTTTTCCATCAGGCGGGCGCGTGCATAGTTGACGTGGTTCTGCTTGCGCACCGCCTCGACCAGTTGAACGTGTTCGGCGAGATCCTTGCGCCCGGCTTCCACATCCTTGTCGTGCCGGTAGCTGAACATTTCCGCGTACGCGTCCTCGTGCTCCTTGAGGTAGCGCTTGTAGCCCTCCACGTCGGGGAATTCCGCGTCGGAAAAGCAGAACCGCGGCACCAGCTTGTCTTCGTGCAGAACGAAACGCACCTTGGCCTGTGCGCCGGCTTCGCCGTGCAGCGTGGTGGCGCCGGCTAGATCGGTCGACGGCACGCCGCCGCTGCCGGCGAACAGGTTCTCCGTCTCCGATGCCCCGGTGCGCAGCCGCTTGGAGGAACCCTCACGGTGATTGATCACCTGGACGAGCCCGCTGGTATCGGTCTGCTCGAAAGTCTGCTTGACGGCCCAGTCGACCGCCACGTTGCCGCCGATTCCCGAGCGCACGCCGACGTTGCCCGGCGTGATCACCGACAGCCCGGCCATCACCGATGCGTCCATCCGGTAGACGTTGGTTTCCTGGCTGAACAGTCCCATCGAGAGTCCCGACTCCATGCCGTCTTCGGCGAAACAGCGCAGCATCTCTTCGCCGATGTCGACGTTGTACGGAACGCCTTCCGCCTCGGCTGCGTTGCGCGCGTCAATCAGTTCTTTCGCGCGCGCGCGAATTTTGGGTTGCAGCGCGGCCATCTCGTCGCGGACCTGCTTGTCGCGGTGCGCGAACGTGGGCGGTGTCGCGTCCAGCGCGACGGAGTCTTCATCGACGAGGCGCATCGAGCGGACCACCAGCCCCTTGAAAACCGTGTGCTCGTTGGTGAGCAGACCCACATCGAGACCCCCGGCGACACGAAACTCCGACGGATGCTTCTCGGGTCCCCATGTCCGGCCGTATTGCGCGCCGACGCCGCCATTGGCCACGTTGCGTGTTTCCTTGCCGAACGACCACTCCGCGCCGTGCGTCGCGACCCCGAAGCGCAGCACGTTCGACACCGAGTACTCGTCGCCCACGTTGACGCGGCCGAGCACCGGATGGCGCGTGGCCTCCTTGGGGTCGGCGTAGATAAGCGGCGCGAAGTTGTAGGCAAAGCCCCGGCTGCTCACGCCGCCGGTGTGCCCCATCACATAGCGCACGTTGTTGCCGAACTGGGCGTCGCTGAAGAAGTCGCTGACGAGAGCGATCGCGTCGTCCGGACGACCGCTCGCCGGCTTCGCGGTCTCACCGTAGATGGAGCGGCCCGCTTTGCCGAGCACTTTCTTGAGATCGTCGGTGGTCGCGTCCGGATCCTGCCGTTGCAGCATCTGATCGTTCACTTCGTAATGGTCGGCAAGCACGTTGAGCGCCGCCATGTTCATGCCGATGCCGCTCAGATGGAGGTCCGCGCTCGTCTTCAGCGCCTCGAACGCAGCCTCGTCGGCAACCGGCGGGGTCGCCGCGAGGTTGCCGTCGGTGGGCACCTTCTGGCCGGCGAGCGCATAGCGGCAATAGCTTTCGACACTGGCACGCTCGACCGTGTCCGGCCGGCTCATGTCGTAAGCCCGGCCGTTGGTCACGTCGTGCAGACCGAACTCGTTGTCGGCGCGGCGCGCAGGCGTCCAGTTGTCGAGCGCGACCAGTTGCGCGATCAGACCGGCCTTCTCCTCTGTCGTGGTGGCAGCGGCGAGCCGGGTCGCGGTCTCGTCGCGCAACGTATTCACCAGCGCGACGACGCACGGATCGTCGACCGTCGAGAGCACCGCGGCGCCTTCCTCCTTGAGCGTGCGATAGTCGGCGCCACCGAGCCCCAGATAGGCCGCGCGCAACGGCGACCTGACCTCGTCGTCCTCGTAGCCGTAAAACTCGGCGAGCGACTTCAGGTTGTCCTTGACCTCGTCGCGATGATCGGCGAGCTTGTTGCGCCACACGAAGATGTCGGTCTTCTGCCCGGCCGTCAGCGGTTCGCGCGCCTCCAGCCTCTGCGCGCTCGCCAGCGCCACGCTGCGCGCCAGCTCGGTGGTTGCGCTGCCCTCCTCGACCGCCTCGGGGTTGGGCGCGGTCTGCTGCGACGCTTCGTGCGCGTGCAGCATCGTCTGCAATATCCCGACCTGCTTCCTGTCGAGATTCGTGTGCCCGAGCATCGCCAGTATCTCGGGGAACTGGTTGCCGCACGCCGCGCGGCTCAGGGTGGCAAGCGCCAGCCGCTCAGCCGGGTCTTGCTGCTGCGACGGCGGCCTGCGCACCGCCTGCGCCATGCTGTCGACGAGGTTGTCACCGCGCAGCAGCTGGAGCGCCGCGAGGTCGGTTCCGGCCGGCTCGCCGTGGCCGCTTGCGCCCTGGAACGCAAACGACAGCGCCAGCGCGGGCGCCTTGTGTTCGCCGCCGTGCAGCTGGTCGATGCCGTTCAGCAACGCAGCGGACGGACGCGCGACGCCGTGCGGCAGGCTCGGGTCAGCCCAGAAACGCGAGATCGGATTCGGCGCCTGGTCCGTCAGATGAGTCAGCATATGAGTGGGCGTTGCGTGGAACTGTCCGCTTAGTCCGCAGATGGCCTTCATCACCGATTTCTGCACGTCGCCCAGCGTTCCGTCGACCGCCTTGGGGTTGGCCGCCACCGCGCGTCCGGCCGCACCCGTCGCGTAGGAAATCACCTGCCTGGGGTCGAGGGACTCGAGCAGCGCAGCCAGCTTCGACGGCGAGACTGGAACCAGTCTGGACTGCTGCGCGCCCAGAACATGAAGCGTGTCCGACTTGCCCTGCTGGCCCCTTTCGACATACCCGTATTTGTAGTCGAGCCGTTTGCCGCTTGCTCCGCTTCTCTGCAAATGGCTGAGCACGCCTGCATGAGACGGCTGGGTCGGGGTGAGCGGCGAGCCGCCCCCGGACAGGCTTTCGTCCTGCTGGTGATGCGTTTCGGTCAGTTCAAAGTGGCCCGGGGCTGTTGGGTCTGTATCCGTCAATGGCGTGGACATGTGATTTTTCCTGGCGAAGAGTGGCGGCTCGCGGCGTGGCGTGTTCCGCTCAGGCGGACGGTTTGAGCTTGCGAATCATGCGCGCGACGACCACCGCGCGATCGAGCACCTCGCGCACTCTCGCGCTCAGCACATCGGCGGGCAACGGCAACGGCGCGCTCCAGAGCAACGCGACCAGGCCTTCGATCACCGCGAAGCGCATGGCCTCTCCGTCGATGCCCCATTGCGCGCTCTCCGACAACATGCCGATCCATGCATCGGGCGTCATGTCCTTGACCGTGGCGACGCAGCAGAACACTGCCATGCGCTCGTCGATCGCCGCGATGTTCACCGCCACCTCGTCGCCCACCGTCAGCGCAAGCGCCGTTTCGGGGTTGTCGTTGGGGACTGCTCCGAAGAGTCCGGCAAGATGCCGCATCGCGCCACGGGCCGACAGGGTCTTGTGTTGTTCCAGCGTTGCTGTGTTCACGTTGATTGATTCCTTGAATGAAAAGTTAGGGTTCGAGGGCCGATACGCGTTGATATGCATCGATACGCCTGAATACGCGTATCGGCCGGTCATGCTCAGGTGCAGGTACTCAGGTGAAGCGCGATCACGCAGCCATCCGCTCTTCCTGCTGCCGGACCGTGGAGCGCAACTCGTTCGACAGCCGTTCGACGTTTTCCGCGGAAGCGGGCACCGCCACATTGGACCCGTTGATCAGCTTCTTCGACAGCGACGCAAGCGTGTCGACGAACGTCACGTTGGGCCAGCGCTTACGCGTTTCCTTGTCCAGCGCAACGGGGAACTCGGTGCAGGCCAGCGCGATAATCACCGGCTTACCCGGATGTTCCAGTTCGAACTTCGCGACCAGCGAGTCGACCACCGCGCAGGCGTCGTCGCGGCCCTGCTCGAGCTTGTTCTGCTTGACGCCTTCGTAGATGCTGCGCATGCCTTGCTTCTGGAACTTCTCGTCGGGCACGACCCAGGTGTGCGGGTTGTTGCCGTAGTCCTGGTACAGACGGCTGTTGACGGTGCCGTCGGTTGCCATCAGCGCGACTGCGTGCGCGCCCGGGCCGTGCTGGTCTTTCACTTCGTCCAGCGCCGCACCAGCGATATGCAGAAGGTTGATGTCGTAGCCCTTGTCGCTGACGTACTGGCGCAGATCGCCGATAAACGCGTGCGCGGTGTTGCAGGTCACCACCACATTGGTGACGCCGGCGCGCGCCATCAGGTCGAGACTTTTGTACATCTCCGGACGAGGGTCCGCCGCATCTTCGAAGCCTTCCGTGCCCGCCTGCTTTTTCAGGAAGGCGGTACGGTCGGCAATATGCGTGGCCTGGTGCACCAGCACTTCGAGGCCGCCCGTTTCACCCATGAATTGCACGCCTGCCAGCGCTCCCTGGCCGCCCATCACGCCGGCCGTGGGTCCGTGCGCGTCGACCGGGCGCGTCGTCGCCTTCGCGAACGCCATTGTCATGTCGTCGACCACGCCGCGCAACGAAATCGGCAGACATCCGCAGGTATTCGAATGAACCTCGCCGATCTCCGCACGGTCCTGCCGCGCGAGTTGCATTGCCTTCGATGCCGCCGCCGCGTTGGAGTTGATCACCGGAATATCGCGGCCATTCACGTGCACGCTCTCCGGCAGCGAGTCGGCGAGTCCTGGGTAGCCGACCACAATCGCGTCGACGTGCCCGTTTTGGGCCATCTCCCTGACGGCGGCAAGCAGCGTGGTGCGGCCGCGTTCGATCTGCTGCTCGTCCGCATCCGGCTGCTCGGCTTCCGTCATGTGCGCGTGGTTGGCGCCGGACGCGCTCCAGTTCCTGTCCTTCGCATGTTGCTGATACACGCCCCGCCGAAATGTCTCCGGCGATGCGATCAGGCCGACGTTACGCGCGCCGGGCGCGCACTCCTGCAGCACCTCGACCGCCGTCTGCGGCACGTCGATCAATTCCATCGTTGGGTTGTATTTCTCGACATGCGCACGCAACGACTTCATATCGTCGTGCGACGCGGTATCCGTGACGACGGCGATGTTCATCCCGACGCGGTGCATCAGGTCGAGCCCCTGACGAATACCGCGCACGGTCGCAGCGCGATTGCCGTCTGCGTACGAGGGGATCTGGGTTGCCTGGTAGAGCACCGTCTCTACATGCTCCTGGTCCGTCACATTGCCGGCCTGCCTGACCAGCTGAGCGCCGAACGACTGGCCGGCGCGCGGGTCGATGCTGATCGCCCCGACGCGCCTCGTATAGTTGTTCGGCTTGGGCGCGACGCTGGACTTGACGGGCATGTCCTGCAACGCCGTAGACGGCCGTATGACACTGGATTGGATTTCGTCGCTTTGTCGGCGGGTTGTCGGTTCCGGGAGCTGGGAGATTTCTCCTGCGTCCCCGGTAATGCTTGTTACAGTCATGGTGACCTCCGTGAAAACATCAAGATAGACGCGGTGCTTCTGGTTTCTCCCGCTACTTACGAAGCGACCGACCGAACTGCGAAGCCTTCGGGCACGCTACGCGTTTCATCGACGGGAGTCCTTTTTCGTAGTCGCGGCCATTCATGCGGCGACTACGCCAACGACTCTGTATGACGCTCAATCCTCGACCATTTCCGCCAGTTGGGTCAGTTCAGTCAAAACGTCCGGCGCCGTGCCGTGCGGCGCGCTCTTCAGCGCACGCTGCGCGCTGCTTGCAGCGGCAGCCGGGTCGCCGCTCAACACATACGCACGGCTTAATTGATGCAATACGTCGAAGGCGTTGTAGCCACCGTCCAGCGCACGCTGGAGTAGAGGCAGCACGGCCCTCGGGTCGGCGTGACTCGCCAGCAGTTGCCGCGCGAGCAGGTAGCACCATTCGGGCAGCGCGAAGGTATCGCCCGAAAGCTGTTCGAGCAGCGCCTGTGCGGGACGCAGGTCGAAGCCTGCGTCGAGCAGCTGACGCAGCATCTGCGCGACGAGTGCATGCTGATGCCGCATCCGGTAAGTCGCGTTGATCAGTTCGCTGAACTCGCTGTTGACCGCGAGGAGCCGGCGCACCATCGCATCCGTTCGCGCGCCGGTCACCGGCCTGCCGTGCCACGCGAGCAGGTCGTACAATTCCGCGCCGAACGGACTCAGGTCATGCCAGCGCGCCACGCGCTGGGCGCAACCGAACACGTGCAATCCACAGCCTGAGCCGGTGGCCTCGCTTGAAAGCTCTGTCGATGTTTCGGGCACTCCACGGCTTTTGCTCTGTTTGCGCCGCATGCTGGTGCCGACGAAAAGTTGTCCGCCGTCGGCCAGGGCGCCGCGCACATAGCCGCTTAAAGGTGTCTCGCGAGCAGGCGGCGCACCTGCAATGTGAACCAGCGCCGCAGCGCGCGAATTCACGCAAAACAGCCCACCGTCCTCGACGAATAGCGAATGCGGATGCTGCAAGCCGCGCCGCACGACCGTGCCGCCAGCGGTGAGGTCCAGTACCTGTCCGTCGATTGCATCACGCCATGAGGTACTCGGCTTGCAGCCGAACATCGACAGATAGACTCGGCCTTCGAAAGCCTGCAGCGAATTCATATGGAGGGTGTCGGCGCCCTGCTCGCGCTCGAAAAAAACCCGCGTACGCGGTACATCGTTCGGCGTCCAGTCGATTGCGAAGACCTGGTTGGTGCCGCTGCTCACGAGCAGCAATTCGCCGTCCCACCACAGCAACGAATGAGCGTCGTGAACCCGCGCGAGCGGCGCGCTACGCAATAGGCGGCCGTCATCGGCGAATTGCGCGAGCACGGTGCCCAGCGTGCCCGGCGCACGTACCTGCAGCGCCGCGTAATAGGTATCGCCGACCCGGCAAAGTCCTGTCGCGCCGTAGACCGGCAACGGCACCCCGCTAACATCGATCCATTCGAAAGCCTCGGTCTCACAGTCGAACAATGCCAACGCGTGTCCGACGGGTTTCGAATAGCAAAAGCTCAGCAATAGTTTCGTCATTAGGGCAATCCTGATTGAACATGAATGAGGGGCGGCGACGGAGCGTGCATCGCCCCGGCTGGCTCAATGCGCCCGGTGGCGATAACGGTCGGCGTAGCCAGGTAAGAGGCGGGTAAAAGACGCGCCGTCTCGCGAAGGAGGCGATCATGGCGACGCGCTCAAAAGCCCCCAGCGGACCAGCGTGCTCCTGACCATGCCCGCATACTGGTCGCGCAAGCGCAGGTTCTCCGAGTGGTACGCGCCAACCGCATTCCACGTATTGCCGTACTTGACCATCTGCTTCTTCAGATGCCACGCGGCGACGTAGATATTCACGCACTCGTTGCGCAAGCCCTCGGCATTGATCCCGTAGACGGCAAGCTCGCGCAGGTGAACCGAGTTGATCTGCAACTCGCCGATATCCGTCGATCCGTTCGCGTTGTGATGCACGGCGGCCGGATTGCCGCGCGACTCAACCCACGCGATTGCGCGCAAAACGGGCGGGCTGACGCCTTGGTACGTGCCGGCGCTGTCGAAGCAATCGGCCAGCGCGGGCTGACTCGCGCACAGCATGAACGCAATGACAGCAGCCTCCAGCCACGCGAGACGCTCGGTACTGCGGCGTCGCTTCGCGTACCGGTCTCGATACGATGCGCGTGTGCCGTCTTCACATCGCGCGTTACCGTTGAATGTGTCCATCGTCGTCGGGGCAATTGGGTTAAAGGAAGCGTCGCGGCAAGCCGGACAGTCGCGTCTCCTGGACCAGACATAGGGGGCGTGTACCGCAGCGCCTCCTTTGCGATGTCACGTTAGTGGCGCGCAAGCGGCAAGTCCATTCGCGGATGAGGTGTACAGGGCGGCTGCTTCGGATGCGCGTGCGCGGCTTCGGTGTCCGCGTGCGGCAGATCGCAGCGCAAGGCCGCGGTTTCGCGGCACGCGGCATGGCTTCGCGCGGCGCGAGTGGCGCACGCGCGGATGACGCTATAACGCGTTCTATTGGCTATCGATAAGCCTGCGATTCGGTTCGCGGGCAAGGCCGCATCGATTAACGGAGGTCACCGTGGTACATAATGTAGAGCGGGTCGAAGGATCAGAATCGGAATTACATTCGATACCCTCCACGCCCGTTGAGACGCCGGAGCTGACGTCGACCAGGCTCTCCTCAAATTCGCAGTTGGAAAAATTGGGCGAGCGGCCTCCCGCTTCCACGAAACCGCTTCTTGTCCGAAGCCGGTCCCTATCCGATATCCCGAGTGAACGCGGTTCCGAAGCGCTCAACTCGCGAGCAAACAGTCCGCGTCCGATGAACCGGCTTCCCGTTCGACGTCACACAATGTCTAGTCCTCGAGAAAATCCCGGTTCTGTCGATTCCGAACCGCAAAAAGAAAAGCTCGATTCATCGCCCGCGGATCTGAGTGCATCGTCTGCTCTCGGCAATACGCCGCCTCCGCCCAAAGTGCAATCACCCGTTTCGCCGCCGACGCAACAATCGACCGGGGCTGCCGCGCCGTCGGAATATCCCAGCGCATTCGCTCCAGGACATTCAATGCAACCGGGAAAAGCACCCGGCCCCCTCGCGCCACCGCCGTATAGTCCGCCCATCGCGCCCCCGCAACGAAGCAGGTTTCTGGATATGGTGCCGACCTTTGCCGGCTGGGGAGAACAGGTGGCGGGCGTCGCTATCAGCCTCGTGAGCGCCTGGCTCAACATCATGGAAAAGGCGGCCGACGCAGTCGTTCAACTGTCCAAGGGCCGTGGTTGAACGCGTCGCCCGCTTATTGAGGAAACGTTATGTCAACGATCGATATCGATACCGATACGGGCGCCGCGCGCGCGACACTTCTTTATCTGCTGACGAACCACGCCGACGATCGCCAGCCGCTCTATGACACATTGGCCCTCCAGCGGCCGCTCTATCGCGACGAAAGCGGCACGTGGATGATCAGCTCTTACCGGCTCGCAAAAACGGTCCTGAACAGCACGGAGTTTTCCAATCGCGCGCCGTCGGCCGGAAGCGGCGCGCTACAGGACACCGCGGGCATTCTCGACATGATGCTGTTTCAGTCCGCCGATCATCATCACCGGTTGCGGCAGGTATTTGCACCGCTCTTCTCCAGAACGCGCATGGCGATGTTGCGCGAATTCGTGCAGGCGGATCTCGCCGCGCTGTTCGAACAGATACCCGATCCGACGCACTTCGATCTGGTTGCGCAAGTGGCGCAGCGCCTTCCCGTGCTGACGATCTGCCGGCTACTCGGCATGAACGTGAGCGACACCAGCCGGCTCGTCAGCGCATCGCTGTCCGCGATCCGGCTGATCAGCTTCGCGCCGTTGCAGCCGCATGAACACATACAGTCCGTCACGCAGACAATGGCCTTCATGAGCGAATTGAATGGCTACATGCCAGGCGTGTTGTCGCTGCTGCGCGAGAGCAATGCGCAGTCTGACGAGCAGGTACAACACGCACGGCCGGGCGTAAAAGAAATGAACGAAGCGCTCGAAGGCACGACCTATCGCGAGCTACTCGTCAACGTGCTGCTGATGTTCATCGCCGGCTATGGCACCACGATGCTGTCGATCGGAAACAGCGTCTGCGAAGCATTGCGGCGTCCCGGTTTATGGCGCTCGCTCGTCGCGAATCCGGCCAGCGTGCCCGAAGTTCTGCGCGAGTTGATGCGGGTCGAACCGGCCGTCCACATTCTGATTCGCTACGCGGTGCGCGTCGTGACGCTCGACGGTGTGTCGATCAAAGCGGGCGAACGGGTCGCGCTGCTAATCGCCGCAGCGAATCGGGACCCGGCCGAATTCGAGCGGCCAGACGAGATTCGCGTCGATCGCGGGCGCGGCAATGCGCTCGCCTTCGGCGCGGGGATGCATGGCTGCATCGGCGTGGCGCTCGCCAGAATGCAACTGGAAGCATTGTTCGCCGCGCTCATCGAACGCATGCCGGATGTCACACTTGCCGCCTCCGGGCGCGACGCCAATCCGCGGCTACAGGAAGGGTGTTTTCGCGGCTATCGCGAGTTATGGCTCGCCAGTGGTTGCGCCGGGCAACAGTAACAGAACGTCACAAACTAAATGACATGGCCGGCTCCGGTGCAACGATACGTCCATCGAACGACATCTTCGTTTTCCACCAGTTTCCTTGCGGGAGTTGCGCCATGTCTTCCTCCAT
>Ga0310811_10007468_pt1 | contig 14009 bp, 10 predicted proteins | sample YCmetagenome_FD_207642 | JGI IMG/M metagenome (GOLD analysis project Ga0310811, IMG submission 207642) | Soil microbial communities from experimental microcosm in Duke University, North Carolina, United States - YC | ecosystem: Engineered > Artificial ecosystem > Soil microcosm > Unclassified ... | reverse complement strand
ACCTCTTTCCGTATGGCTCCGCCGATTGAAGGTCTGTTCCCGATGGAAATGACTACGTTGCCCATCGACAAGGTGCGTTTTCACGGCGATCCGGTCGCCTGCGTGGTGGCCGCCGACCGTTACGTGGCAGAGGATGCAGCCGAACTGGTGGATGTGACATACGACGTTTTGCCCGCCGTCACGAACATGTTCAAGGCCATGGAGGAAGGGTCCCCGCTTGTTGATGATGCGCTACCCACCAATCAGGTCTCTGCACAGCACTATGAGCATGGAGATGTTGCAGGCCGTTTTGCGGAAGCGGACGCCATCGTAGAGGCCACGTTCTCGCAACACCGACAAACCCACGTGCCGATGGAGACGCGCGGCTGTGCGGCAGTCTGGGACGAGGGACGTCAGTTTTTAACCTTCTACAACGGCACGCAGGTTCCCCATCCCATGCGCACCTCGCTCGCAGCCCGGCTTGGCTTGAAAGAGACTCAGGTCAATGTCATTTGCCCGGACATTGGAGGCGCATTCGGCCAGAAAATTGTGCTCTATCGCGAAGAACTCACCATTGCCACCTTAGCAAAAGTTTTGAAACGTCCGGTGCGCTGGCGCGAGGACCGCATGGAAAATCTTCTCTCCGCGCTGATGGCGCGTGAGGACTTCATCAAAACAAAGGTTGCCGTGCGCAAAGATGGGCGGATTTTAGCGTTACAGGCAGAACTGTTCACGGACTTCGGCGCATATTCGTTTTTTCCGGCCAATTACATGATCCGCGTGGTGGCAATGCTCTTGCCCGGTCCATACAAAATTCAAGATTATTCGTTCGATGTGAAGGTCGCCCTGACCAATAAATGTCCGGCCGGACCCTTTCGCGCACCGATGGCGATTACAAGCTGGATCACGGAAGGCACGATGGATGCGATCGCACGTCAATTAGGCATGGACCCGGTCGAAGTCCGGCGTATCAACATGCTGCGCAACGAAGATCTGCCCTATGTAACGGCAACCGACGAACGGTACGAGGACATCACCCCCTATGAAACGCTGGAAATAGCCCTCGAACGCTTTGATTACCAGCAGCAACGCGAAGAACAGACGGCGGCTCGGTTGCAGGGACGCTATCGCGGCATTGGGATCTGTGCCGTGATCGAATCGACAACCTATGGTTCAGAGTTTTATCGGAAGGCGGGCATTCCAGGCACCGGACACGAAGCGGCATGGGTACGCGTAGAGCCAACCGGAGTCGTCAATGCCTCGTGCGGCATTATGAGCACCGGCCAGGGTTACGAGACCACAGTTGCGCAGGCGGTGGCCGAAGGACTCGGCTGCAAAGCAGAAGACGTGGCGGTCCACCTGGGAGATACGCTACTTGCGCCCTACGGGATGGGCAGTCGCGGCAGTCGCGGCGCGGTTGCAGGCGCGGGAACTGCCTATCTGGCCGCACGAAAGGCCCGCGAGAAGGTACTGACTATTGCCGCCCATTTGCTGGGAGTCGCGAGCATAGACGACCTGGATATGGAGAATGGGAACATCATGCGCTTGAGCGAGGACGGGTGGGTACAGACGGACCTGACCTTGCGCGATATTTCACGCATCGCCAACCTGAGTCCACTCTCGCTACCACCAGGAATGGAGCCGGGTCTTGAAATTCACACGGCTTACGATCCGCCTGCCATGACCTATTCGAATGCGACCCATCTGTGCGAAGTGGAAGTGGATATCGAGACCGGCGTGATCAACATTGGACGCTATGTGATCGCCGAGGACGCTGGCACGATGCTGAATCCGCAGATTGTAGAGGGTCAAATCCATGGAGGGGCCGCATTAGGCATAGGCGGCGTCCTGTTCGAACAGGTCGTGTACGACGAGAACGGACAGAACCTGACGGGCTCGTTTATGGACTATCTACTCCCCACGGCCTGCGAGGTGCCCACCTTCGAGATCACACACCTGGACACGCCGAACAAGAGCACACCTGCCGGTTTGAAGGGCATGAGCGAAGGTGGTGTGATGGGCGCGATCGGGGCCGTTTGCAACGCAGTTTCCGATGCCCTCAGTCCGTTCGGCATTGTCATTGAGGAACAACCTTTGTCCCCGAGTAAAATCAAAGCGCTATTACGCAGTCATGGGGTGAACAGGAACATACCCGCTGAAAATGGATGATAAATAAATGTTGAGCAAACAGTAAGTTCTCAAATATATTTCATGCTATTATACATGCTAACATGAGCGGCATTTCACAATAAGGCCTGAAGCTTACATACAAACATCTCATGGCAGTTTTTCGTCGGTTTCTGCAACACAGGTAGATCCGCCCCGGAAGAACTGCCTCCAGTTCCGCATAGGCTAATAACATGGTTTCTTTCGTGTATTATAGAAGAAAAGGAGAACCTTCGTGGACACATTTACACAGGCAGTGGAACTCAAAAACCAACGTAAATATCAGGAGGCTCTGCCACTGATACAGCAAACAGTCACAGACGACCCCACATCGCATTTTGCCTGGACCATTCTTAGCGAAATCCTGCTGGAAACCAATCATCCCGTCGATGCACTGCGCGCGGCTGACAAAGCTATCGCTCTTGACGCTGGCTATGCTCCTGCATGGACCATGAAGGGACGTGCCTTGGCAAAGATAGATCGTCCAGAAGAAGGCATTGCGGCTTGCCAGAAAGCCATTGCCTGTGATGGCAATTTCATCATGGCTTACCTGGAAATGGGCGTCATCCTTAATAACCTGGAGCGACACGATGAAGCCTTGGACGCCTATAATCAGGCTCTTATGATCAACTCCACCCATCTACGTCTCCTACTCAAAAAATGCGAAACGCTTATCGCTCTCCATCGTGTACAAGAAGCCGTACCGCTAGCAGACCGCATGCTTCGCCTTGCTCCGAATAACGCTGATAGCTGGTTCGCCCATGCCCATGTCCTGGTCAATCTTGAACAATTTCGCAAGGCAGAAGAGGCTATTAACCGCTGCATTGCTATTGAGGGACCAACCTCAAATGGTCTATTACTCAAAGCTCTCATCGTGGGAACGCAAAATCGTCTCGGTGAAGCGCGCGCGCTGTCGAAACAGGCCGCCGACCTGGACCCCTCAAATCAATTTGCGCTCGAGACCCACGATCTTGCATCAGATGCCCTGAATAAAAAGAGAATCAACACAGGTGTAAAAGCGGGAAAATTTACGCTGGGCATAATCGGCGCATTTTTTGAAGCGGTATTTAGACCCTAAATAAAAAATGCTCTATCCTTTGCTCCGGTTATGCAGGCAGATATCCACAAAACAGGATAGAGCACACCAGTATGAGAAGAAAAACGGACAAGGTAAACAAATTCTGCTTTATAGGCTTTTTTTGTTTACCTTGTCTTTTATTCCATGGTACACTGCTATGGTAACAAAGTACGACCGCTCTCACCCTGCTAGCGATCTCACCGTTGCGCAAGGGCAGGAGCTGCCGCTACCTCGAAGATCGCAATTTCCGGTCACAAATGGCAATGGATAGATAAACGCTGTTTCATTGCCCATAGACAGAACCATCATCCTGTAAGGATTACCAACATCATGACCTTGCCAGGTCCAGGATCTCATATTCCTGCAAAACCGTCTGATCGAGGCAACATCCCTCTTTCACCTTTTTAGCCAGGGCTGTGATATCTTAACCTCAGCCAGTCATCCTGTTGACAATACGTACACATCCCCGTAGAGGCGCTGCCCATCTGCGCCAGAAGGAAAAGGAGTCACCTACGATATGAATCTTCCCATCACACTCCAGGTGAATGGAGTCACTCATCAACTTTCCATCGATACGCGCACGACGCTTCTGGATGCGTTGCGCGAGCACCTGGGGTTAACAGGTCCGAAGAAGGGCTGTGACCATGGGCAATGCGGTGCCTGTACTGTGCTGCTTGATGGCAAACGCGTGAATAGCTGCCTCACACTCGCCGTCGCCTATCAAGACGCTGAGGTTGTCACGATCGAAGGTCTTGCGGATGACGAGCGTCTGCATCCGTTGCAACAAGCGTTTATCGAGCATGACGCCTTCCAGTGTGGTTATTGTACACCGGGACAGATCTGCTCGGCGGTCGGGATGCTGAACGAGGCCGAGGCTGGTTGGCCCAGCGTGGTCACGACCGATCTGACCGCCGACCACATTGACCTCAATGACGACGAGATCCGCGAGCGTATGAGCGGCAATCTCTGCCGCTGTGCCGCCTATGCGAATATCGTGCCCGCGATCCGCGAGGTCGCCGAATCACAGTCTATCCCACAGGAGACACGCCGATGAATCCTTTCAACTATGAACGAGCACACGATATCACCAGTGCCGTCACGCTGCTCTCCCGAGCTCCACGCGGCGCATTTCTTGCGGGCGGCACCAATCTCGTAGATCTCATGAAGCTTGGCGTAGCCACACCTGACACGTTGATCGATATCAGGCGCGTCACATCTGACCAGATCGAGGAACTGCCCGATGGTGGTCTGCGCATCGGGGCTGCTGTGCTCAACAGCTCACTGGCAGCCGATCGCACGATTCGCCAACGCTATCCCGTCCTCGCACAAGCCCTGCTCTCGGGCGCATCGGGCCAGTTGCGCAATCTCGCGACCGTGGGCGGGAATGTGTTGCAGCGCACTCGCTGTGCGTATTTCCAGGATGTTACTACGCCCTGCAATAAACGCAAGCCGGGGTCCGGTTGCCCGGCACGAGCTGGCTATAACCGTGATCTCGCCATCCTCGGGACATCGCAGGCATGCGTTGCGACCCACCCGTCGGACATGGCGGTGGCGCTGGTGGCGCTCGATGCCGTCGTTCGCACGCAGGGACCACGGGGATCGCGCACAATCCCGCTCGCTGCACTACACCGCTTGCCCGGAGAGACACCAGAACATGAGACGGTGCTGGAGCGCGGCGAGCTGATCACGGCCATCGACATCCCGGCGCTGCCATACGCGACCAGCTCGAGCTATCGCAAGGTGCGCGATCGCGCATCGTATGCGTTTGCCCTGGTCTCAGTCGCCGCAGCACTGGATGTTGTCGACGGCGTTGTCCGTGATGCACGCATCGCGCTCGGTGGCGTTGCCCCCAAACCCTGGCGCGCCACCCAGGCAGAGGCGGCCTTGCGCGGCAAACCTGCAACCAAACAACACTTCCGCGCTGCGGCAGAGGCCGAACTGGCTGCGGCCCAACCTTTATCCGAGAACGCCTTTAAAATTCCGCTTGCCCGTAATGTCATCGCATCCACGCTTCTCGATCTTCTGAAGGAGTCCGTCCAATGAGTATTGTCATTCAACGCGCCATCGGTGCGCCCATCAGCCGTCTCGATGGTCCAGCAAAGGTAACAGGCACCGCTAAATATGCCTTTGAACACCAGGTCAATCGGCCCGCCTACCTCTATCCGTTGCAGGCCACGATTGCTACCGGACGTGTCACGGGCATACATACAGATGCCGCACTGGCCGAGGCGGGGGTGCTGGCTATCCTCACGTCTGCGAATGCACCCAAACTGATCCCGGGCTGGCTGGCCGAACTTCTGCTCCTGCAATCCGCTGAGATCTCCTATCGAGGTCAGTTCATTGGCGGGGTCATTGCCGAGACTCCAGAGATCGCTCGTCATGCCGCAAGCCTGGTGCGGTTCGACTATGAGGAGCTTGCGCACGACACCAAATTTCACGCAGATCGCGATGATCTTCACGAGCCTCATGTTTTCATTGGAGCGATAGAAGATCACGATCAGGCTCAGGCCGCACAGAGTGACATTGACGCGGCATTCGCCTCGGCCCCTTTCACGGTAAACGCGACCTACACCACAGCCTCCAACTATCACAATCCGATGGAGCCCCATGCGACCATTGCCATCTGGACGAACGATGAGCTCACTCTCTATTGCGGCTCACAGGGGGTCTTTATGACCCGAGCGATGCTGGCACCGCTCTTTGGACTCGATCCACAGCGGATACGCATCATTTCGCCCTATGTGGGTGGTGCCTTTGGTGCAAAGACGTTCCCCACGCCGGATATGGTTCTGACCGTCATGGCAGCCCAACTCGTGGCAGGCCGGGCGGTAAAAATGGCGCTCACTCGCCAGCAGATGTTCTCTCAGGTCGGGTATCGCACTCCCACGATCCAGCATATCCGGCTCGCCGCTGGTGCCGATGGTCGGCTGACGGCAATTGAGCACGAGGCGCTCGAACAATCGGCAAAAGTCAGGGAATGGGCGGAGAACAGCACCCGCGCGACCCGCAAGATGTATGCCGCCTCATTGCAACGTACCGTACAACAAATCGCCTCTCTGGACGTGCCCGTTCCCACGTTCATGCGTGGACCAGGAGAGGCTCCGGGCATGTTCGCCCTCGAGTCGGCGATGGATGAGCTGGCGGTCGCCAGCGGTATCGACCCGATCGAGCTGCACATTCGCAATGAGACAGACGTTGATCCCGTGTCCGGTCACCCCTTCTCCAGTCGCCATCTGGTCACCTGCATGCGTGAAGGTGCTCGTCTGTTCGGGTGGTATCCGCGTGACCAGACGCCACGCATCAGACGCGAACAACAGTGGCTGATTGGTACGGGTATGTCCGCTGCGATCTTCCATATGCCCCGTTTCCTGGGAGAAAATTCCACCACGATCCGCGTCAATTCCGATGGGCACTATAGCGTCCACATCGCAGCCGCAGACCTGGGCACCGGCACCTGGACAACGCTGGCACAGATTGCCGCTGATACGCTGGAGGTTCCTATGGAGCAGGTCGAATTGCAGATCGGAGATACCGATCTGCCAGAAGCATCTCCCGGCGGCGGCTCGGCAGGACTCAGCCACTGGGGAGCGGCAGTTGTCGATGCGGCTAACAAGATGCGTGCCCTGTTATCCGCGTATGGCGGCATCGTGCCAGCTGAGGGACTTGAGGTGACTGGCAAACGACCAGCCAATCCCTATTATGAACAATTTGCCCTGTACAGTTTCGGCGCGCAATTTGCCGAGGTGCGCGTCCATGAGCTGACCGGTGAGGTGCGCGTATCACGCCTGCTGGGCATGTTCGATGCTGGTCGTATCATTAACCCGAAGACCGCTCGTTCCCAGTTCATCGGGGGTATGACCATGGGTCTCTCGATGGCACTGCATGAGCACGGCGTCCTGGACCCACAGTTCGGACATGTGGTGAACCATGACTTCGCTGGCTACCATATCGCCACCAATGCCGATGTCGGCTCGATTGAGGCACACTGGCTGGACGAGGAGGATCTGCGCTTCAATCCGATGGGCGCAAAAGGTATTGGCGAGATCTGTATCGTCGGCACCGCAGCCGCCATCGCGAACGCGGTGTATCACGCGACCGGCATCCGTGTGCGCGATCTACCGATTACCCTCGATAAACTCTTGCAATAAGCCACTCTTTCATGCAACCGCCTGGTTGGTCGATGATCAACCAGGCGGCATGTCTCTCACGGCAAGCTTAATTCCAACCAAACACAAACGACGGTCGCGTGGGAAAGAGCGCCAGGAGCACCGGTCTGACCTCTGCGCTGACCCATATATCTGGAAAGATATAACGAAGTTCGTCTATGCTGCGATGACCAAAAAGCACCTGGAGGAAGACAAGGGGAGGGAAAGCGCAATTCGCTCCAGGACCGTAGAGGGGCACTCGCCAATCGTCCGCGTCGATCAGCCGCCCTCGCTCGAAGACCATGCGCAGGCCCCCTCGATAGCAATCCATCTTGATTTCACCGCTATATCCCGCGACAGGCGAAGTTGCCAGTCGTTGTTCGAGTGCGGGAGCGATATGCATAAGAAAAGCTGGCAGGTCCTTCACGCGGATATACCAGGCATAGGGCGGCTCCCGGGGATAATCTAATGCCTGCCCCAGCAATGTATGGATCGGGTGGGTTGTTCCAAGCGAGAGACTGATCTCCTGGAGGGCGCGAATGTCGGTCTGGGTCCGTTCGACGCTGAGACCGTAGGTACGGAGCGCGCGCAACACAGCGGGCATGGCCGCTTGCATATTGACCCCTTCGACAAACTCCAGCAGCCAGACGCCCAATACCCCACCACGACGATAGGCATCGCAGGCCACAAAGCCAACCGTCTCTCCTTGCGCATCGATGATCATCTGGAAACTGAGGGTATGCTTCAGTTCAGGATGCTTTTTCCAGGTTTCGATCTCATAGAGCCATTGCTCGTACGTCGGAATGTCTGCAACGATACCACCCTTCTTCCGCCGCATGTAGAGCGCCTCTATTACGGGGATATCGTGAGCAGTCGCCTCGCGGAAGGTCAAAAGCTCAGGCTCGCACTCCGCTCTTTGGGGAATCAGGGCAATGGGGGTCGTGCGTCTATCTTCCAGTTCAAGCGCATATTCATAGCCGAACTGGCGATAGAAGTAGCCGATGCCGGTAATGGCCTGGACAAGGTCTCCTTCAGCCTCACTGCGCGCATGAACCATCCCGAAGAGCGCACGAATGAGGCCCCGGTTGCGATATGCCGGATCAGTGGCAACCACTTCAAGACGACCAACGCCTAAAGGAATATCCTCGTAGGTCCAGGTATGTTTCCACAGGCAGGTGGAAGCCACCACCGGGGACCCTTCCTTCCTGGTATCTTCAACGATACCGAAATCGTACGGCCCCATAAAGGGATAGTCTCCGTTCATCAATCCTTGCACTTGCTGCATGTAGTGGGTATTGGGCGGAGAGTCCGCGTGCTCGCGATGCACCAGACCGTGCAACGTCGCGATCCGCTCAGCATCCTCGGGGGTTGACCAGCGAAGCACCAGCCCATCGCCTAAATCACGACGAAACGAGCTCCCGATAGTTGTGTGCATAGTATTCTCCTTTTTGCTGAAAATGGCGGATAAAAAAAACAATTTCCAGGAGGGCAAAACATGCCTGGGAAGGACGAGATCATGAGGGCTACTACGAGATATACCCACTATGCGGCAGGGAGGGAATGCTACGTGTCAGCGAGCAAACGCCTGACCTGCAAATGGGCACAATACTCCCATGGGCCGAGGTGTGAGTGGATTATGATGATGAGAAGAAATAGAGAACACGATCAGATAAGGGCTCTGTGCAGTATGAGGTAATAGCTGCATGTTTCCGCTCCCTTTCTTGATCGTGTGTTGATATACCCATACAACGCGCCGCCGTAGACATTTCACGCTTATTTTACCAGATGAGATGTAGTATATGTCAATACTTTTCATTCTATCTCATATAAATCCAGCGTGCAAAAAATGTGATGTCTCTGTGAGCAGAAGAGCTATCATTTTACTCACAAACCCTTTATGCTATAAGAAATCCTATTCTCTTGAGAAGGTTCGCTATGCATGATAGAAGCAATGTACACAAAGCAACCAGACAGCGACTCCATATTGTGGTGCAGGGCATTGTACAGGGGGTCGGCTTCCGCCCTTTCGTTTATACCCGGGCACACCTCCTGGGTTTAAGCGGCTTCGTTCTGAATAACAGCGTTGGCGTGGTTATCGAGGTCGAGGGAGAAGATCAGGCGCTGGCAGACTTCCAGCGCGCACTACATGCAGAGATCCCGCCACTTGCTCATATTATTACTATGACATGCGAACACGTTCCCTTGCGCCATGAGCGCGGTTTCACGATCATTCATAGCGACGCCGGAACAGAACGCCGCGCCCTGATCTCGCCTGATACCGCCACATGCGCGGATTGCCTGCATGAAATCTTTGATCAGGCAGATCGACGCTTCCACTACCCTTTCACAAATTGCACCAACTGTGGTCCGCGCTTCACGATTATTCAGGATGTTCCCTACGATCGCGATAAAACCACGATGCGCGTCTTTCCCATGTGCCCTATCTGCGAGCAGGAATATGCCGATCCTCTTGATCGCCGCTTCCACGCGCAGCCCAATGCCTGTCCTGCCTGCGGTCCACAACTTTCGCTGCTCAGCAAAGATGAGCAGGGACAACTCTGTCCCGTTGAAAGTAGCGATCCTCTCAGCGAGGCGGCGCGACTCCTCGCACAGGGCGCAGTTCTGGCAATTAAAGGGCTGGGAGGCTATCACCTGTCCTGCGATGCCTTGCATGTGGAGGCGGTACAGCGCTTGCGTCAATCCAAACGGCGCGAGGATAAGCCCTTTGCGCTCATGGTACCTGATGTCGAGACGGCCCGACATCTCTGCTTTGTGAGCGAAAGCGAAGCCACACTCCTCCAATCGCATCAACGCCCCATCGTGCTTTTACGCCAGCGCGAGAAGAGTCCCATCGCGCCTGCGGTCGCGCCAGACTATCAGACGCTTGGCATCATGTTGCCTTATACGCCGTTGCACCATTTGCTCCTGAGCGCCTTCCGCGCATTGCGTAAAACTGACGAACTGACAGCCCTGGTCATGACGAGCGGCAATCTGAGCGACGAACCTATCGCTTATGAAGACGATGATGCACGCTCCCGTCTCTCTCCCCTCGTTGCAGCCATGCTCACGCACAACCGCGCGATCCATATGCGCTGTGACGACTCGGTGCTACGTATCGCGTCCGGGGGGGAACAATTCTTCCGCCGCTCACGTGGCTATGCGCCGGAGCCGATTATCCTCGCCTCTGCTCTACCGGTATCACTGCTGGCTTGCGGAGCACATCTCAAAAATACGTTCTGTCTGGGGAAGGATCGGCACGCGTTTCTCAGTCATCATATCGGCGATTTAGAGAACCTGGAGACGTTGATCTCGTTCCGCGAAGGCATTGAACATTTCCAACGCCTGTTCGATATCACGCCAGCAGCAGTTGCCTATGATCTGCACCCGGACTATCTGGCGACACAGTATGCCCTCGGTTCGGCCATTCCCCAAAAGATCGGCGTGCAGCATCACTACGCGCATATCGCCAGTGTGATCGCTGAACATGGCCTGACCGGACCAGTAATCGGCGTGGCAGGCGATGGCACGGGCTATGGGACGGACGGCGCGCTCTGGGGCTGCGAGGTTATGGTGGCCGATCTGCTGAACTTTGAGCGCGTGGCTCATCTCACCTACGTCCCGCTACCCGGCGGCGAACAGGCTATCCGTCAGCCGTGGCGTATGGCAGCCACCTATCTTGCTCATACCTACCGTGACGCCTTTCTCGATCTGGATATTCCCTTCGTGCGCCAGCTCGATCGCTCGAAATGGCACGTCCTATCACAGATGATTACAAAGGGTATCAATTGCCCGCCAACCTCCAGTCTGGGACGACTCTTCGATGCCGTTGCCGCGCTCACCCTGGGACTGCACACCGATGTGAGCTACGAGGGACAGGCGGCGATCGCCCTGGAGACGCTGGCAACAACCTGCACCGATCGTGTCACGGCCTACCCTTTCCTGTTACGCCCGGGCCAACCCATGCAGCTCGACGTAACACCGCTCATTGACGCAATCGTCCAGGATCTCCTACACACCGTTCCCGCCGCATCCATCGCCGGACGATTTCACATGACGATAGCCGAGATGTTAGCCGCCGCGTGTGATGAGGTACGCAAACAGACGGGATTGAATAGTGTGGCGCTCAGCGGCGGGGTCTTTCAAAACCGGCTCCTCCTGGAACTGCTCATAGCCCGCCTGGAAACGCTGAAGTTCCAGGTCTCTATCAATCGGCGTGTCCCACCCAACGATGGGGGACTCAGTCTGGGACAGCTTGCTGTTGCCGCTGCGCGCTTGCGCAACGACTTCAATCCCTCTCGCGTAGAAACAAACCCGAAAGGAGCATAGTTATGTGTCTTGGCATTCCAGGTCAGATCGTAGAAATTGTGGACGACACGTTGCAGATCGCAAAAGTTGACGTCTCTGGCGTGAAGCGTGCAGTGAGCATCGCATTACTTGCCGCTGAAGGCATTCAGCCAGGAGATTGGATTTTGATTCACGTCGGCTTTGCGATGAGCAAAATCGATGAACGCGAGGCCCAGGAAACGCTACGGCTCTTACAGGAGATGGGCAATGCCTATACCGATGAGCTGGCAATGTTGCACCAGAGCCACATTGAGTGACGAGGAATAGTAATGAAACAAACAAAGGCGATTGCCATGTACGATAACGCGGGGAAAATAGCATCTCCTTTTTGCCGTCTCGACGTTGAACATCATTGCCTGACCTGTGCTGACGAAGCGATAGCGGTCAAAGTCGTGCACATTGATCGGGAAACGGGATTAGCGCTCGTCGCAGCAAACGATCAAACAGAGGAATGCTTGAGCATCTGGGAAGAGATCGATATCACGCTGGTTGAGCATGTAGTCGTGGGAGACATCTTGCTCGCGCACGGCGGTGTGGCAATCGCGCGCCCATAAGCCCCAATGTCACAGGATCTCGCATCAATCCCGTAGAGTCGCCGCTTGTCTGCGACCGGGTTGCTCTCCGATTGGAGATTCTCGTCATCGACCCGGTCGCAGACAAGCGGCGACTCTACAAGGGGGGGATCGGTGGGCACCGGGTACAGGCTTATCTACGTGACATTGGTGTTTATCTCCGCCTGGAGATTATCTCCAGCGGGAGGAATTACAGGACAGAGGAAGGAGCACGATCTGTGAAATTTATCGACGAGTACCGCGACTCAGCACTTATTCATCGTCTGGTCGTAGAAATTGAGCGGCTCAGCGAGGGGCAGTCCTTCAAATTCATGGAGGTGTGCGGCGGTCATACCCACACTATCTATAAACATGGCATTGAAGATCTCCTACCCCCTACGATTGACCTCATACATGGTCCCGGCTGCCCGGTCTGCGTGTTGCCCATGGGACGTATCGATGATGCGATCGCTATTGCGCGCACCGAAGGAGTCATTTTCACGACTTTTGGCGATATGATGCGTGTGCCGGGATCACATGAAAGCCTGCTGGATGCAAAAGCCGATGGGGCCGATGTGCGTTTTGTGTATTCGCCGCTCGATGCGCTCAAACTGGCGCGCCAGAATCCCGATCGTCAGGTGGTCTTTTTTGCCATTGGTTTCGAGACAACTGCTCCTTCTACCGCTGTCACTCTCTTGAGAGCGCAGGCCGAGCATATCAAAAATTTCTCTGTCTTTTGCAATCATGTCAATGTCATTCCTGCACTCAAAGCGATTCTCGACTCGCCCGATCTTCGCCTCAATGGCTTCATCGGTCCCGGCCATGTGAGCATGGTCATTGGCCTGAATCCTTATACGTTTATCGCGCGCGAGCATAAAAAGCCGGTTGTCATTTCGGGTTTTGAGCCGCTTGATATCGTGCAATCCGTCTACATGCTGGTGAAACAGTTCAGTGAGGGACGAACCGAGATCGAGAATCAATATGGACGCGTCGTGCGTCCAGAAGGCAATGTTATGGCGCTCCAGGCGATGGCGCGTACGATGGAGCTACGTCCCTTTTTCGAGTGGCGCGGCCTCGGCTTCATCACGCAAAGTGCGCTCAGGCTGCGTCCAGAGTTTGCGGAGTGGGATGCTGAGCGACGGTTCGCGGTCCCCGGGATTCGCGTTGCCGACCCGAAAGCCTGTCAATGTGGCGAAGTTTTGAAGGGTGTGATCAAGCCCTGGCAATGTAAGGTCTTTGGCACGGCCTGCACGCCCGAGACGCCCATAGGCACCTGCATGGTCTCGTCCGAGGGGGCCTGCGCCGCCTATTATAATTATGGCCGCTTCTCCATCGCAGCCGAGCGTAGCAAGCTGCCCACAACATAACAAAAATCCCGTAGAGGCGCTGCTTGTCTGCGCCCGACCAGACGCGATCTTGTACGAACAATAAAGGAGAACGTTTCATGAACTCAGATATAAATCATCGTGCGGACCAGGTTCTGGAGAAGATCGAACGGGCCCGCAAGGCGAGGCGCGCGAAATTTTACCTGCGCGATGAGCACATCACGCTCAGCCACGGCAGCGGCGGCAAAGCAACGCATAATTTGATTGAGGGCATCTTCGCCCCGGCGTTCTCCAATCCCCTGCTCGATCGCATGGATGACGCCGCGATCTTCGCGCCCGACGGTGGCAATCTCCGGCTGGCGTTTACGACTGATACCTACGTCGTGAATCCGCTGTTCTTCCCCGGCGGCGACATTGGCAA
>Ga0310811_10007467_pt1 | contig 14010 bp, 14 predicted proteins | sample YCmetagenome_FD_207642 | JGI IMG/M metagenome (GOLD analysis project Ga0310811, IMG submission 207642) | Soil microbial communities from experimental microcosm in Duke University, North Carolina, United States - YC | ecosystem: Engineered > Artificial ecosystem > Soil microcosm > Unclassified ... | reverse complement strand
TCCTGGATCTCTACCAAAGCCTCACCATTGATTTGCCCGCGGCTATTGTTCCGCCACCCGCGCCAGCTCCGGCGCCAGCAGGGCTTCGATTTCGTTGTAAAGGACGGCAACCTTCGGATTAGTGAGGTCGCGTGGACGCGGCAGGTCGATGTCGATCAGCCTGGTAATCACTGATCGCGGCCCGAACGACATCACCCCGATGCGGTCGGCCAGCGATATCGCCTCTGCGATATCGTGGGTGACGAAGACGATCGTCTTGCCCGTACGCTGCCAGATATCCAGCAGGATCGTGTGCATATGCCTTCGGGTCAGCGCGTCGAGCGCGCCGAACGGCTCGTCCATCAACAGAACTTTCGGCTCGACCGCCAGTGCGCGCGCAATCTGCAGGCGCTGGCGCATGCCGCCGGACAGCTCGGACGGGAACTTGGTGCGATGCGTGTCAAGACCGGTCATGTGCAGATATTTATCGATGATCGGCTGCCAGTCTGCTTTCGGCATTTTCCTCACGCGCAACCCGAAGCGCACGTTTTCCTCGACGGTCAGCCAGGGCAGCAGCGCCGATCCGGCGTCTTGGAAGAACATCACGCGCTCGCGTCCGGCGCCGGTAATCGGCGCATCGCCGGACATCACCGCGCCTGCGGTGGCGGGTTCAAAGCCGGCGAGAATATTGAGCAGCGTGGATTTGCCGCAACCCGAGGGACCGAGCAGACAGACAAACTCACCATCAGAGATTGTGAGGGATACGCCGTCCAACGCGATGTAGGTACCGCGCGTCGACTCGAAAACCTTGCGTACGTTGCTGACGCGTAACAAAGCTGCCTCCGGAAAGCCTGCGAGGCGCATCCCACGACCGCTCAACGTTATGGTTGGCCGGAGTCCCTGTCAAACGCGAGCACGTTTGTCTCTATGACAATTGAAGTGCGGTCTGCGGTACATCGCCCTACTGGACATGCGAAATCGGCTTTGCAATGTTTGATGAGACAAAAATTGCGAATAATCGGGGAGGTTGCGCATGTCCGATGTAAAGCCGATTGCACCCGTGCATATCGGGCAGACCGACATTCTCTATGCCCAGGGTATTCGCGCCGGATCTTGGCTTTTCTTCACGGGACATGAAGCCACTGACTTCGAGCACGGCATCGCGGCTCTCGTAGCAGGTAAGCCGGGACAGCCGCTCGGCGGCGCGCCACGCTATCTGCGCGAAGGACGCTTCATCTTTGATCGTTTGGCCAAGCTGATTGCGGCGGAAGATGGTGATCTTCGTCACATCGTGCGTGTCGACCAATATTATCCGCGCGCGGAGTGCGTTAATCCCTATCAGCGTGCGCGCAAGGCGCTGCTGAAGGATTACGTTCCGCCGAGCACATCGGTGCTGATGGAGGAGTTGCTCACCGTCGGCGCAAACATGAACGTCTCGCTGCTTGCGGTTCTGCCGGGCGAGGGACGTGAGCCGCATGCCGCCCGTGCTGAGGGTGTTCCGGTTCCGCAGCATTCCGGTTTCATTGCTTCGCTTGTGTGCGGCGACTATGTTTTCGTTGCCGGCCAGATGCCCAACAACGAGGCCATGACCGGTCTTGATCCCAAAGCCTATCGTTCGCCGAATGCTGTGTGGAACGGCACCGACATTCGGCTGCAGACCGAATTTCTAATCACAGGGCGCCTCAAGCCCGGACTCGAGGCCGGCGGCAGCTCGCTCAAGAACGCGATCAAGGCCCAGGTCTATCTCACCGACATCAACGATCTGCCAGAGTTCATGGATGTTTGGAACAGCCATTTCGCGGACAATCCGTGCGCAATCACAGTCGTGGCAACCAAGGGGCTCGCGCTTCTCGAATCGAAAATCGAAATCAATATTTTCGGCGTGCGCGAGGCAGGAAAAATCAAGAAGGAGATCATCAAGCACGAGGCTTCGGCGGATATGCGCCTCGGGCCCGCAGCGGTGCGGGCCGGCGATCTGCTTTGCCTGTCGGCGCTGTATGCGGCCGATGCCGATGGCGCGCTGCCTGATGTGAGTGCGTCCGCCGGGCTGCGCTATCTAGGCGTTCCCGCGCAGCGTCAGATGAAGGTTATCCTCGACGCGGCCGGCGACATCTGTCAGGCCGGCGGAACATCGCTCGCCAATGTCGTCCGGGCGCACCACTTTGTCGAAAACCTGCATTCGGTCTATCCGGCGTTGCGTATCTGGCAGGAGAAACTCGCCGGCGCGCCGATTCCGTTCGGCGCAGTCCGCACGTCGTCGCCGATGCCGATCCCCGGCTGTGACATTATTATGGATATGTGGGCCTATCGGCCTACGATCTGAGGTGCATTCGGATTTGTCGTTGGCAGCGTGCGGAAATTATCTCCGTTCGGGAGAAAACACTTTGCTCAATTCCTAAAACTCTTGGGTTCGATTGCTAGAGCCGATGGAGGGTACGCGCCGTTTTGGCTCCACAACCGACTCGGAACTTTAAATTGCCGAAATTAAAGAAGCGGGCAATCTTCTCTTTGTCTCTACAGCGCGAGGCGCAGCGCAACAAACGCCAGAAGGACGAGGACCGCCGATAGCACGCGGACCCATTCCCTTTTGATGGCTAAAGCGACAAGCGCAGTACCAAAGACAGTGAGGGTTGCGCCTGCGATCCAAAAAATTTCGGTTGTTGTTTGCGGTGCCGTCCTTGCAAAAGAAATAAAGCCTAGAACGGCGAGTATATTCAAGAAAATCGAAGTACCCGAGATGTCTTCGTTCATACTGTCTATCCTGTCTCAGAGTTGGCCCGGACCGATCCGACGTGAACAAGTGCGGAGTTAAGTCGCAAGAATATATCCTCTTTAGCCATTTAGCTTCGCGTTTTCGGATGTATGCTTGCCGCGTCGGTGAATGCTCGTGAAACTGTAGACTGGGAAAGCCCCAGCCGCTTACCAAGCAATTCGACGCTGACGGAGCGGACGCGACGTTTTGCTATTTTCCGTCTTTTTGTCATGGTCGCAAGCATGAATGTGGTGGCGGCAAGACCCCGCGACCTTTTACCGCCTGTACGATATTTTTTCCATTACCATCGTGGCCGATGCCGTTGTCACAAAAAGGCGGCTCGTGTTGACTTCTTGTGGGACAATGAAATTTCGAGCCGGAGTTTCAGGATGACGAAAAAATTGAGCGGAAAAACTGCCATCGTCACCGGCGCTTCACAGGGGATAGGACTTGCGGTCGCCAAGCGGTTTTTCAACGACGGCGCTAATCTTGTCCTGACCTACCTGCCTGAACACGGTCAGGCAGAACGAATCATCGAACAGATCGGTGGCCACGATCGCGTTTTGCTCATTGCGGGCGACCTTCGACAGATTGATTTCGTGGGCAGCCTATTCGACCAGGCGTGGCGTCGTTTCGGTGCGCCTCACATCGTGGCGGCAATTGCGGGCGTTAACCTGAGCCGGCCAGTCGTCGATACAACTGAAGAGGACTACGACCGGATCTTTTCCATTAACGCGCGTGCGACGTTTTGGATTTTTCGCGAGGCCGCCCGAAAGGTTTCCGACGGCGGGCGGATTATCGGCGTATCGAGCAACATGGTATTGCAGGGGCGGACCGGTCATGCGCTTTATGCCGGCAGCAAGGCGGCGGTCGAGCAATTCGTCAGGACTCTTGCAAAGGAACTCGGAGCTCGCGGCATTACAGTCAACGCAGTCGCGCCGGGGCCGACCGATACGGCGATGGTCTCGCAGCTTTCGCGTGACACGGCCCCTGCCATCACGCCGCTCGGGAGACTTGGCCAGCCGGCGGATATCGCAGACGTAGTCGGCTTCTTGGCATCACAGGATGCGCGCTGGATTACCGGCCAGATCATAGGCGTCAATGGTGGAATAGTCTGAGTCTTCTCGTCAAGCGGCGACAAAACGCGTCCCTCGATAATGCATACGCATGCAGAATTTGTTGCCCACCCCCGTTATTGTATGGTTCAGTATCTAAAGCGGTGCCGAGGGTAGTGTCATGTCCTCCGAACAGTTCATTCAGGGCATTATCGGAGGGCTTGCGATCGGCTGCATCTATAGCCTGATTGCGCTGGGCATCACGATAATTATTCGCGCCACCGAGATTCTGCATTTCGCCCAGGGCGAATTGATGATGATTGGTGCGATGGCGGGCCTTTCCGCGATGTGGATGGTCGATCTGCCGTTCTGGGTCGTGCTGCTCGTTGGCATGATTGGCGGAGGCGTTGCGGCAGTGACGATCGAGCTCTCGATCTATCGGACGCTGCGTTCATTGCGCGTGCCTCTCATCAACATCGTCATTTCGACACTCGGTGTCTCGCTCATTCTGCAGAACGCGGCGCGGCTTGTATGGGGCTCCGAGCCTCTGCGCTATCCGCCGCTGTTCCATACGCGTGGAATTGACATCGCCGGCTTCGCGATCTCCCCGCAGCTGATATGGATCGTCGTGCTCGGTTTCGTAATGATGGCGGCGTTGCAGTTGTTCTTTCGCTACACACGTCTTGGTATTGCGATGCAGGCCGCGGCGCAGGATTCCGAAGCCGCACAGTTGATGGGTATCAGCGTGAAGAAAACCACCACTTACACATTCGTAGTGGCGGGCGTGATGGCTGGTGCTGCCGGCGTGCTGTTGGGATCGCTGTTTTTCGCTTCGTTTAATATGGGATTTCTCACTGGCATCAAGGCATTCGTCGCAGCCACGCTGGGCGGTCTCGGAAGTCTTACGGGCGCCATGCTCGGCGGACTCGCCTTCGGTCTCATTGAGACGTTTTCCGGCGTGTTGATCTCGACAGCTTACAAAGATGCAGTCGGAATGGTTGTTTTAATCGCCATCCTGTTAGTGGCGCCGTCGGGAATTTTCATACGCGCGGGGCGTAGGGTTTGAGCGCGGCTCATGCAGTCCAACACGGTCAGAGTTCTTGTTTTAGTGTTGCTCGTGGCCGCTCCGTTCATCCAGACGAATACTTACTGGCAACACGTATTCGGTGTCGCGTTGATCGGAGCGATTCTGGCGCTCGGGTTGCAGTTGCTGGTGGGTATGGCGGGCCTGCTTTCTCTGGGCCAGGGTGCGTTCTACGGTATCGGCGCCTATGTTTCCGCAGTCCTGACCTTGCACTTTGGCGTGCCGTTTGGCCTTGCGTTCCTGGCGGCGGGAGTGATCGCCGCGATCAGCAGTTTGTTGCTCGTGCCGATCGTGAAACTGCCGAGTTCGAGCCTTGCGGTCGCGACGCTCGGGTTCAATATCATCATCTATCTCTTCATGCTCAACGAGGAATGGGCGACGGGTGGGAGCTATGGAATGCTCAACGTACCGCTGCCAAGTATCTTTGGCTTCGAGTTCACAACCGAACGTGACCTCTACTTTCTCATTTTGGCGGTGACCGCAGCCGTTTATTTCGGGCTCGACAGACTGGTTCACTCGCGCTTTGGCCGCGCGTTGAGGGCAATCTCACAGGACGAAGACGCAGCGCGCGCCTGCGGAATTTCTATCATCCACTACAAAAGCAAGTGCTTCCTTGTTGCTGCATTCACGGCCGGAATCGCGGGCTCCCTCTACGCGCATCACGCCCGGTACCTCAACCCGAACGATTTCACCTTCAACAAGTCGATCGAAATCCTGATCATGGTTGTGGTTGGTGGCCTTGGCAGCCTGCCGGGTGCCGTCATTGGCGCGATTGTCATCGTTCTCATGCCGGAGTTCTTGCGCTCGTCCGGGGAATGGAGGCTCATTCTCTTTGGCGCACTGGTCGTTGTGCTGATGGGGGTGAGCCGTGGTGGCATTGCGGGACTTGCGCCGATGCTGCTGCGATTGTTTCCGCGAGTTCGCTCTTCGTCCGACGCGAAAGCCGTGGAGTCGGTGGAGGTCAGGCGATGACCGCTTTACTGGTCACCGAGCGGCTTACTTGCCGATTCGGCGGACTGGTCGCCGTCGGCGGGGTCGATCTTTCAGTTGAAGCCGGTCATGTACACGGTCTAATCGGGCCAAACGGCGCGGGGAAAACCACTTTCCTTAATTTAATTTCGGGCCACACCCGTCAGACCGGCGGCAAAATAAATTTTGACGGGCGCGACCTCACGCCGATGTCGCCCGAATTGCGTGCAATGGCCGGAATCCGACGGACTTTCCAAAATTTGCGATTGTTTCGTGAAATGACCGGGCTTGAGAATGTCATGGTGGGTCTGCATGCGAACACGCGCAGTGAAGTTCTCTCTTCGTTGATGCGAACCACGGCACAGCGGCTCGAAGAAAAGGAAATCACCGAGCGCGCGCGCGAAGCGCTCGATTTTGTGGGACTGTCAAACCTGGCGCACGTCGTCTCCGGGAGCTTGCCCTACGGGCATCAGCGGCTGCTTGAAATTGCGCGCGCATTCGTTGGTAGACCAAAATTAATTTTAGCGGACGAGCCTGCTGCCGGTCTGAACGGAGCGGAAGCCGGTCAGCTCGTCGGTCTTATCCGCCGCATTCAAGCGGCCGGTGTCACAATGATGCTTGTGGAGCACCACATGGAGGTGGTGATGCGGGCTTGCGACCGTATCACCGTTCTCAACTACGGCAAGAAATTGGCGGACGGCAGCCCGGCCGACATACGCGATCATTCGGGTGTGATCGAGGCCTATCTCGGGACGAAGAGAGCATACCGACGATCTGCGCGGCGCGAAGGAGAACACGAGGCTCGCCATGCTGCGCATTGAAAATCTGCACGTCGAGTATGCGAACATCCCGGCCTTGCGCGGGATCAATATTGATATCAGGCGTGGTGAGATTGTTGCGCTGATCGGCGCGAACGGTGCCGGCAAGTCAACCACGCTGAAAGCGATCTCGGGGCTTATCAAGCCGTCGGCCGGCACGATCGAGTTCGACGGAAAATCTCTTCGAGGCCTCGTGCCTGAACAGCTTGTGGAACTCGGTATCATCCACGTGCCGGAAGGACGGCGGGTCTTTCCGCGCTTGACGGTCGAGGAAAATCTTAGGGTCGGAGCCTATTCGGGCCGCGCGCGCGCAGGAGAAAAAGTGTTGCGTGAGCAAGTTTACAGCCTTTTTCCAAGGCTGGCGGAACGACGACGTCAGCCAGGCGGCGCGCTCAGTGGCGGCGAACAGCAAATGCTGGCGTTCGGCCGCGCGATGATGGCCAAGCCCGTTTTGTTGTTGCTAGACGAGCCTTCGCTCGGCCTCGCGCCAATACTTGTGGAAGAGGTGGCGCACGCGATCGACCGTTTTCATGACGATGGGGCGACAATTCTGTTGGTCGAGCAGAACGCGGAGCTTGCGCTGGAAATGGCGTCGCGCGGCTTTGTTATCGAGACCGGCCAAATCGTGCTGACCGATACAGCTTCCAACCTTTTGAAAAATCCGAAGGTCTGGGCGAGCTATCTCGGCCGAGAAGATTGGGAAGTTGAGGCCGATACCCAAGGTCGGACAACTGCGTCTTAGAAGTAAGTGTGCTTAACCCATGAAGGGGAGGACAGACATGACTGGACTGAAAAGCCACTTTCTGCGAGCTGGCTTACTCGCTTCGGCATTGATGATCGGATCGGCCATAGGTGCATCAGCCGACACGATCAAGATCGGAGTATTTGGACCCCTCACCGGCGATGCCGCTGCCACGGGCGCAGCCGAGAAAGAAGCGGTCGATCTTGCCGTCAAGGAGAAGAATGCGGCCGGTGGCATTCGCGGCAAACAGATTGAAGTGATCTACGCGGATGATGCCGGCAAACCGGAAGAAGCGGTCAACGTGGCTAAGCGTCTGACAGCGCGCGACAACGTATCGGTCCTCATTGGCAGCATCAGCAGCCCGGCGAGCCTTGCCGCGTCGCAGGTTGCCGCCCAGTCGCAAACGCCGCAGATCGTGGTGGCAGGGACCGCGCAAAAGATTACAACACAGGGAAATAAATGGGTATTCCGTTCGCCCGTGCCGGACACGAAGCTCGCCGGCGATCTCGCGGCCTTCATCCACGAGAAGTTTCCTAACGTCACCAAGGTGGCGTTTCTCTATGTGAATGACGATTTCGGGCGCGGCGGCTTTCAGTCATTCAAGGCGGCTGCCGACAAGCTTGGATTAGAGATCGTCGCGGAGGAACGTTACGCCAGAGGCGATCTGGATTTCACGGCTCAGCTTGGACGCATCAAGGCGAGCCCCGCTCAGGTGCTCGTCGAATGGTCGCGTTACGCTGAAGGCGCGCTGGTCGCGAAGCAATTCACGCAAATGAATATGACGCTGCCGCGCTTCGGCTGCGACGGCGTCGCGCTGCCGAAATATATCGAACTTGGCGGCGATGCCGTGAACGGGGTGTTCTACACGACGCACTACAGCAGTGCGACGACCGCCAACATTCCGGCGGCGCAACAACTGGTCGCCAAGATCAAGCAAGCCTATGGCAAGGTTGCCGACGCGTATCATTCTGAGGCTTACGACGCGATCACGATGGCGCTGCTTGCGATAGAGCAGGCAGGCAGCGAGGACCGCGGCAAGATTCGTGATGCCCTGGCTAAGGTCAGCTTCGACAGCACCCGCGGCCCGTTCAAGTTCGACGATAAAGGGGATCCGCTGCTCGTGACCCACGTCGTGAAGATCGTGAATGGCAAAGAGACCAACGGTCGCGACATTCCCGTGCAAAAATAAAAACCAGCGTCATCTGCGCGCGCGTGACGGTCACGTGCGCGCAACTAAACCGTTGAGGAAGAGGAAAAAGCTATGAGTATCCAGGTGATCAAGTCGGATGTTCCGCAACCACTGGCAAACTATTCAGAGGCTTCTCTCGCAAGCGGGCTTGTTTTCGCGGCCGGACAGCTCGCCAGCGATTTCAAGACGGGCGTGCCGCAGGAAGCGCGCAAGCACTCAAATTTTCCGTTTTACGGCTCGGATATCAAGCTGCAGACCGATTACATTCTGAAAAACATGGCGAAGACTTTTAAGGCGGCCGGCACCTCGCTCGACAACGTCATCAAGGCCCAGGTCTTTCTAATGGATCTTAATGACTTCAACGGATTCGATGAGGTCTGGAAGCAGCACTTCAAGGTACCGCCGCCCCGCACGACGATCGGTACGACAGGACTTCTGGTCAAGGATACTCTCGTCGAAATTGACCTGATCGCCACTCTGCCGGACAAGCCGGGAAAGGTCGTCAAATCTGCAGCGCCGAAGCCACTCGCAAATTATTCCGAGGCGATGCAGGCCGGTGATCTTATCTTCGCGGCGGGCCAACTGGCGAGCGACTTCAAGACAGGCGTGCCGGCGTCGGCCAGACGCGGCGAAAATTTCCCTTTTTATGGGTCGGACATTCAGCTTCAGACCGAATTCGTGTTGGAGAATCTGAAAAAAACCTTCGAGGCCGCCGGAAGCTCGCTCGATCACGTCGTAAAGGCGCAGGTGTTCATGACCAACTTGAATGATTTCGCCGGGTTCGACCAGGTCTGGAAACGCTATTTCAAGGTACCACCGCCGCGCACAACGGTCGGAACCAGCGGCCTACTGGTGAGGGAAACTTTGGTCGAAATTGACCTGATCGGCTACGTCCCGCGTTCGGGCCTCAAGCACGAAGTCATCAAATCCGGCGCACCGCGACCGCTCGCCAACTATTCGGAAGCGTTTACGCTCGGTGACTTTGTATTTGCAGCTGGACAAATCGCCAGTGACTACAAAACCGGTGTGCCGGCCGAAGCGCGGAAACATCCAAATTTTCCGTTCTATGGGTCCGACATCAAGCTGCAGACGACCTACATACTCAATAACCTGAAGCAGACTTTCGAAGCGGCAGGTAGCTCGATTGATAATGTCGTGAAGGCGCAGGTATTCTTGACCGATCTGAAGAATTTTGCGGCGTTTGACGAGGTTTGGAAGGAGTTTTTCAAGGTTCCTCCGCCACGTACCACCGTCGGGACGACCGGCCTGCTGGTTAAAGACGCTTTGGTGGAAATCGATCTGATCGCCACTCGCTAGCATTTCCGGCAAGCGGTCATCGAGACGGCTTGCCGGCTCTTCCCTGTTCTATTTGGCAAGCGCTGCCACACACTGCACTTCAATCATAATGTCCGGCCGGGCAAAACCGGACACCGTTATTGCCGCGCTTGCCGGAAAGTTGTTGCCAAAAAGCTGAGTGCGAAGCTCGGTCATGCGCGTGGTGTGGCGGGCATCGATCAAAAAGACTGTCATGGTGACGATGTCGGCCAGCGTGCAGCCGCACTGCCCGAGGGTCGATTCAATGTTGCGAAAAGTCTGATGAAATTGCGCATCGAAGTCGCCGGCGAGCGATTTTCCCTCGTCGGTCACGGCGCCGGTATGACCTGCAAGCCAAACGATTGTTTGCTCACCTTTTGTGATCACTGCAGGCGAAAAGGCCCGCGTTTGTTGCCACGAGCCAGTTACGAATGACTTTTCCATTGGAAGAATTCCGAATGCCGATATTGAGGTTGGGCAGAGACTACAGACGTGCTGGGCGGCCGGGCAAGCAATAACGACCTGTAGCGACTACATCGTTGCCCAGCTATGGAGCTCTGCCTATTGCTGGCAGCACTTCTGTCGCGAGAAGTTCTATCGATCTTGCGACCTTTGTGTAGGGGAGGCCACCGATATCGATTTGGCACAGGAATCGATCGTGAGCAAATAGCTCGCGCTCGTACATGACTTTATCGATAATCTGTTGCGGGCTGCCAACGAAGATCGGACCATCGTCCCCGGCGCGTTGTTCGTAGAGGTCACGCGGAACTCCCCCAGCTACGTTAGCGCGTGGCGCATGTTCCCGAAAATAGGCGCTGTAGTGAGGATAAAACTCATCAAGGGCGGTTTGCGAATCCTTCGCCAAATGCACATGCGTGGCTATAGCGACTTTCAGCGTGCTTGCATCGTGTTTTTTGGCAGCGTGGCGCTGTCGATAGGCAGCGATTTGATCGACGAAGTTGGTTGGCGGCTGGGAGATGTTCGCAAGGATAACTGGCAGCCCAAGCTCGCCCGCGCGAAGCGCGCTTTCCGGATTGCCGCCGACACCGAGCCAGATCGGCAACTTGCCGGCTGGTCGCGGTGAAATTTGAGAGTTGTTCAGGGGTGCTCGAAACCGACCATTCCACGTGACCCGCTCGTTGTCATTCAACTTCAAGAGCAGATCGAGCTTTTCGCTAAAGAGCTCATCGTAGTTCGCAATATCATCGCCGAAGAGCGAAAAGGATTCGAGGTACGCGCCGCGCCCGGCGATAAGCTCGGCACGGCCGCGGGAAACAAGATCCACTGTTGCGAAATCTTGAAACACCCGAACTGGATCGAGTGTGGAGAGCACTGTAACGGCGCTGCTCAGCCGGATGTGCTTTGTTGTACCCGCAATAGCAGCCATAACCACTGCCGGTGATGAAATCGGAAGGTCCAAACGGTGGTGTTCGCCGATACCGAAGACGTGAAGACCGGCCTCGTCGGCGAATTTCGCTGCGGCAAGAATCTCGGCGTAACGCTGTGCAGGGCTGATGGCTCGACCGGTGCTTGGATCGGGGGTAATATCGCCAAACGTGTACATGCCCAGTTCCATTGCTTTCCCGCTCACTGGCTTTCGTTCACAAACGTATGCCCATCTTCAACGGTTCGGGATTTTTGAAAATCCCAATCCCGCATCTTTAATTAAGGGAAGATGGAGTCAAATGCTTCGGCCACGACTGCTGGGGGGGAACGTTTCTGGCGGGCGTTTTTGCTGTACGTCTTGTTCGCAGCCGTCGACGAGGCTTGACTCCGCGCTTAGACCAACATCGGGGCCTTCGGCTGGCTTCGCGTAAGCGGTCGTCGCGATACAAACGAAGCCATTTTTGGTTTATTCACCGGCCGGTCATTCCCGACTTGGAACTGCGGACAATTCAACTGGGTAACCTCTGAGGTGTGAAAAAGTGAAAAATCTCACAGGAACAGTCGACGACGAACGTACCGACGGCTACGCATAAGGGTTGGCGCGCGCGACTTCCTGTGCCGCAGGAATCTGGGAAGCAAAAACAAGCTGACTCTTGCAAAAAGCGAAAATCCGCAATGGCTCTGGGTGAGTGGCAAGGAGCCGCCCAGTCCTGACTCCGAGTGGGAAGTGAACTTGAAGAGACTCGCAACAGAAGCAAAAAATCTCTCCTTCTGACCCGATGCGCACAGCAAGCGCATTGTGATACCGCCTGTCGCAGCTAGTTGTTGGAACCCGGCCCACAACGAATTATTTGGATTTCTGCCGCATTGTTCAGAGCACTTCTAATGGCTCAACGAGGGCTGTGCGGTGGCCAAACAAAAACTCTGTCTCGCATCGATTGTTGTCTGCCTTCTCATAGGCGGATGTGCCTCGCCTCAACCCGCGGCGCCATCCCTGGCGGTGATGCCTGGCAAAGGGAAGTCTTACGAATCGTTCCAGAAAGAGGACGATTATTGCCAAGCATCAGCTCAGCAGGCGATAGGTTACCAATCCCCGGGCGAGACGGCTAACCAAGCTGCGGTTGGCAGTGCTGCCATCGGGACGGCCCTTGGCGCACTCGGGGGCGCCGCGCTCGGATCATTATCAGGAAATGCAGGTGCGGGTGCCGCGATTGGTGCAGGCACTGGTTTAGTTGCAGGAAGTGCCGTGGGCGCAGGAAATGCCCGTGCAGCAGGCGGTTCGGTCCAGGCACGTTATGACACCGTTTACGCCCAGTGCATGACGGCAAAGGGAAATCGGGTTGCAGCGCCGACTGTGGTTGCTGAGCCCGCTTATGTCTATCCCCGCCCGTATTACTGGGGCCCGAGACCGTACTTCGGGTATTATCGCTACGGCTGGTGAGTCTCGTTTAGGCTCTCAAAAATCCTTGCGGGTAATCCCAAACCTCACGCTAGTAACTGATCAGAAATTTGCCTGGCCCTATCGTTGGCGTGGCGATTCGCGCACCAGGACAGCGAAGTATGGCACTCGTCGCCGACTTAGCCGCGAAGATTGAAGAGCGCGCTAAGAGGCTTGATCAGGTGGATCAGGCCATTGCGGAAATTCTCCGCCTGCTTCGGCCAAAGCGCAAACGACCGCCGCGAGGGCAGCTGCAACTCCCTCTTGCCGAGCCCGAGAAAGCCTTGAGGCGACGCGCGTAAAAAGCGCCCTGTCGTGCCAAAACCGACAGCGCGCTTGGAGGTACAACATCGAGCGAGGGATCCACTGATCTTGTTGGGTGATACGGCAGAGGCGATTTCACCCAAATCACACGCCTCGCGCTGCTCCGGGTCGGCTTCGTCGCCTTCCTGGATGTCATCGGTTTCGATGACGGGGAGGCCGTCGAATTAGGCACGCACTCGCTGAACAAAGGCCGTCGCAAAACGCGCTTGCCACGGGCCCGCCACTTGGGCGAATAGCGAGCGTACTTACGCCGGTTGCTACTTTCTGATCGTAGTTGTGGTTGAGCCCGAGCCTGTGGTTTCGTGGCACACTTTCACAGTCTTCAAGTGCTGCTCAGCCTCAACCCGGGCGCCAAATAAAAGGGCCGTCAGTCGGATGCAGCACCAACTGACGGCCCCGTGGCTGTGGGCGCCGCTGGAGGGGAACCTTCGACGCTCCATGCAAAGAGTGCCATCTAGGGACAGCAGTGGCTGTGATGTCGATCACAAAAATTGTGAACACATTGAAATGCTTTAAAATTTTTAATATCGAGACAATAAGGACGTGGTCTTATCGAAACCCGCGGTAGCCTCGACGTGCGGCTTCGTAAGAGCCAACGCACCAAAAAGTCCTGAAAAAGTTAGGCAGGGCCTCGGCGGGCTTCGCGGGGGAGTTGCCGGTACAAAACGAAGCCATTTTTTGGTTTTTTGGCCGCCCGTTGCTTTCTTTGCCGGCGATCTGTGGGCGCCGAAAATGCGCGCAAACATCGGCGCCGGTGCGCGAGCTCCGGCGATGAAAGCGCGAAAGCCAGGACTGGCTGCCGAACTCACCAGTTGATGTGGCGCAATTGTCACAAAATTCGGTTTTTTCGTCGCCACACGCCGATTGGGTAGTTCTGTGACGAGTGAGCTACAGCCACGCAATTCAATACGCGGTACCTTGTTTGACAACAAACGAGGCGTTTAAAATGTTGGCCTATGT
>Ga0310811_10007466_pt1 | contig 14010 bp, 10 predicted proteins | sample YCmetagenome_FD_207642 | JGI IMG/M metagenome (GOLD analysis project Ga0310811, IMG submission 207642) | Soil microbial communities from experimental microcosm in Duke University, North Carolina, United States - YC | ecosystem: Engineered > Artificial ecosystem > Soil microcosm > Unclassified ... | reverse complement strand
TGCAGGTCCACCCACTGCTTGACGGCACCCAGGTAGTTGCCCAGGTGGAACGAGTCAGCGGTTGGCTGGATTCCGGAGAAGACGCGCGGGGTTCCCATGGCGATGAATTCTAACGGGATGAACTACCGAGGACGGGGCGCTGGCGGGGTGACAACTACCTCGACTCGCTGGAATTCCTTCAGCTCCGTGTACCCAGCGGTCGCCATGGTCCGCTTGAGCGCGCCCATCAGGTTCATCGAGCCGTCCGGGACGGTCGACGGACCGAAGAGGACTTGATCGAGCGTGCCGATCTCGCTGACCTTGACCCGTGCGCCACGCGGCAGCTCAGGATGGTTGGCCTCGCTGCCCCAGTGGTAGCCGCGGCCCGGTGCCTCAGCCGAGCGGGCGAACGGCGAGCCGACCATCACCGCGTCCGCGCCGAGCGCGAGGGCCTTGGCGATGTCGCCGCTGCGGGTCATCGAGCCGTCGGCGATGACGTGGACGTACCGGCCGCCGGACTCGTCCAGGTAGTCACGCCTGGCCGCCGCCACATCGGCGATCGCGGTCGCCATCGGCACCGCCACGCCGAGCACCGCGGCGGTCGTGTGGCCGCTGCCGCCGCCGAAGCCCACGAGGACCCCAGCCGCGCCGGTGCGCATCAGGTGCAGCGCCGCCGTGTACGTGGCGCAGCCGCCGACGATGACCGGGATGTCCAGCTCGTAGATGAACTGCTTGAGGTTGAGCGGCTCAGCGCGGCCGGAGACGTGCTCGGCGGAGACGGTCGTGCCACGGATGACGAAGATGTCCGCGCCCGCGTCCAGGACCGCCTTGTAGTACCGCGCGGTGCGCTGCGGCGACAGGGCGGCGGCCGTGACCACGCCGGCTCGGGAGATCTCCTCGATGCGGCGGCCGATCAGCTCTTCCTTGATCGGCTCGGCGTAGATCTCCTGCAGCCGCTTCGTGGCGGCGTCCTCGCCCAGCTCGGTCACCTCGGCCAGGATCGGCTCCGGGTCCTCGAACCGGGTCCACAGCCCCTCAAGGTCAAGGACGCCGAGCCCGCCGAGCTTGCCGATCGCGATGGCCGTCGCGGGCGAGACCACGCTGTCCATGGGACAGGCGATCAGCGGCATCTGGAAGCGGTACGCGTCGATCTGCCAGGCGATCGACACCTCTTCAGGATCGCGCGTCCGGCGCGCCGGAACGATGCCGATCTCGTCGAGTGAGTACGCCCGGCGACCGGTCTTGCCGCGCCCGATTTCGATGTCTGTCACTGTGCCGAGTTTACTTTCTTAGTGCAGGTGACTTACTTGCGGCGGCTGTAGTTGGGTGCCTCGACCACCATCTGTACGTCGTGCGGGTGGCTTTCCTTGAGGCCGGCCGCCGTGATCTGGATGAACCGGGCGTCCTTGAGCTCCTCGATGGTACGGGTGCCGCAGTAGCCCATGCTGGCCCGCAGGCCGCCCACGAGCTGGTCGGCGACGGCCGCGAGCGGGCCGCGGTAGGGCACTTGGCCCTCGATGCCCTCGGGGACCAGCTTGTCCTCGCGCAGCACGTCGTCCTGGAAGTAACGGTCCTTGGAGTAGGACTTGCCGCGCTCCCTGTTGCGCATCGCGCCGAGCGAGCCCATGCCCCGGTACATCTTGTACTGCTTGCCGTTGATGAAGACCATCTCGCCGGGGCTCTCCTCGCAGCCGGCGAGGAGCGAGCCGAGCATCACCGTGTCAGCGCCCGCCGCGATGGCCTTGGCGATGTCACCGGAGTACTGGAGGCCGCCGTCACCGATCACCGGAATGCCGGCCGGGCGGGCGGCGAGCGCCGCCTCGTAGATAGCGGTGACCTGCGGGACGCCCACCCCCGCGACAACGCGCGTGGTACAGATCGACCCCGGCCCGACACCGACCTTCACGCCGTCGACACCAGCGTCGATGAGCGCCTGGGCCCCCGCCCTGGTCGCGACGTTCCCGCCGATGACCTCGAGGTCCGTGTTGGCCTTCACCTGCGCGATCATCTCGAGGACCGACTGCGCGTGGCCATGTGCGGTGTCCACCACGAGGAAGTCGACGCCCGCGTCGATGAGCGCCTGGGCGCGGCGCTTCGCGTCCTCGCCAACCCCTACCGCGGCCCCGACGACCAGGCGGCCGCCCGCGTCCTTGGTCGCGTTCGGGAACTTCTCGCTCTTGGTGAAGTCCTTGACCGTGATGAGCCCGCGCAGGCGGCCGGCGTCGTCAATCAGCGGCAGCTTCTCAACCTTGTGCTCCTTGAGCAGCTGGAGCGCCCTGTCCCGGTCGACGCCCACGGGGGCGGTGACCAGGGGCATGGGGGTCATCACGTCCGTGACGCGGCGCGACAGGTCGCTTTCGAACCTGATGTCGCGGTTCGTCACGATCCCGAGGAGCCTGCCGTCGTCGCTGGTCACCGGGACGCCCGAGATCCGGTAGTGCGCGCAGAGCTGCTCCACATCGGCGAGCGTCGCCTCGGGCCCGCAGGTGACCGGGTCGGTGATCATGCCAGCTTCCGAGCGCTTCACCAGGTCAACCTGCTGCGCCTGCTCCTCGATGGACAGGTTCCTGTGCAGGACGCCGACTCCGCCGTGCCGGGCCATCGCAATCGCCATCCGCGCCTCGGTCACGGTGTCCATCGCGCTGGAGACCAGCGGCACGCGGAGCCGGAAATTGCGGGTGATGTGGCTGCTGGTGTCCGCTTCGCTCGGCATCAGCTCGGAGTGAGCCGGCAAGAGCAGCACGTCGTCGAAGGTCAGGCCTACCGGGGAAAACTTCGGTTCCGTCATGATGCCCTCACGGCTCGTCGCTGCCCCAGTGCCATTGTTATGCAATAGGTCGCAGCAGGTAAACGGTGGGATGTGTCTATCCTAGCCAACTGCCGCACCCCGCCTAGCCTTCCGGCCCGGCATGGTGGCATCGGTCACCGCGACGTATCGGACGTTAGTACGAGGTGCTAAGAGAGCCTGCGGGCGGCCGGGGACGGAATCGCGTCGAGGAATTCCGGCGGCGTCCATTCACGTGCGGTGAAAGCTTCCGTCAGGGCGGCCCGCACTGATCCCACGCGCTCCACGGGTATCAGGGCGAGAACCGAGCCACCGAAGCCGCCGCCGATCATCTTCGCCCCGTAGGCGCCTGCCGCGACGGCGATGTCCACTGTCAGGTCCGCCTCTGGCCAGGAGACCACGAAGTCATCGCGGAGCGATTCGTGGCCCTCAATCAGTAGTTTCCCGATAAATCGGTACATTTCGCTTTTATTAGTGACGCCGTCGGCCATCAGCAGCGCCGCCGCGATCGCCTTGGCCCGGGCGCTGTCGGTGAGCACATGGCGCGCCCGCCGCCGCAGCGTCGGATCCGCGATCTCATCGAGCCGCCCCAGGTCCGCGACCGACCCGAGCGCCGGTACGCGCAGCAGCCGCGCCGCCTCCTCGCACTCGGCCCGCCGCCGCGCGTACTCCCCCGACACGAGCGCGTGCGTCACCTTGGTATCGATCACCAAGGCGGAAACGCCGGCCGTGGCGGGCCAGAATGGCACCTGTACCGTCTGCAGCGTGCCGCACTCAAGCAGCAGCGCGTGCCGGTCCCGGCACAGCAGCGACGCGGACTGGTCGATGATGCCGGTCGGGGCGCCGACGAACTCGTTCTCCGCGCGCTTGGCGATCGCGGCCAGTTCCGGGCGGGGCACCGTCACCCTGGACAGCGAGCACAGCGCCAGGGCCACCGAGCACTCAAGCGCGGCGGACGACGACACGCCGGCGCCGACCGGCAGGTCGGAATCGATGTCGATGGACGCGCCGCGCAGGGAGTAGCCGGCGGCCCGCAGCGACCATGCCACGCCCGCCGGATACGCCGCCCAGCCCGGCACCGTGCCGGGCGCAAGGGAGTCAAGCGACACGCTCAACGGTTCGTCCGGTACCTGCTTAGAGCGCAGGACCAGCAGGCCGTCGTCCCGTGCGGACGCAAGCGCGGTCACGCCCCGGGGAAGCGCGAACGGCAGCACGAACCCTTCGTTGTAGTCCGTGTGCTCGCCCATCAGGTTGGCGCGCCCAGGCGCGAACCAGACTTCATTCTTCACGATGAAAAAAGCCGATCACTCCACAGCCGTTGCGGCTGACCGCTACCCGCATTCAGTTATCCCCCAGGGCATAGCCCCCCGTACCCCCTGATGTCCTTAGCGAACATGGACAAAAGCCACAAGACGGGGCGGATGGGCAGCTCCGGCAGGACATTGTTGCATTAGATGCGCGGCTGCACCCGTCCGCCGTGAAAGCCACCTGCAACGGGCATGATGGCGGACCCTGCGCGGCGCGCTCCCGTCCGCGCGAACGGGTGCGGGGCCAGGCATCCCGTCTAGACTGGCCGCCAGTAACTGACTTGGGACAGCAGTGCCCCAGAGATTCGGGGGTTGCCCACGGAACTCCTTCGCGACATCGGGGGTACGGGGGGTCGCCTCCCCGGGAGATAACAGGATCGCGGCGTGAGCAAGGTCCTTCTAGACGTATTCATCGTCCTTGTCATCGCGTCGATTGGCGGGTTCTTCGCCGGCGCGGAGATGGCACTCGTCTCGCTGCGCGAGGGCCAGGTCCGGTCCCTGGCCAAGCGGGGCAGGCGTGGCATGAAAGCCGCGCGCCTGATCGCCGACCCGAACCGGTTCCTGTCCGCGGTGCAGATCGGCACCACGCTGGCGACGCTGGTCTCCGGCGCCTTCGGCGCCGACACCCTGGTCGGCCTTCTGCGCGACTGGCTCGTGCGGCACCACGTGGCCCACGACGTAGCGTCCCCGCTGGCGTTTGGCATCGTCACCCTCGGCATCACGTTCATCACGCTGGTGCTCAGCGAACTGGCGCCGAAGCGGCTCGCACTGCAGCGCGCCATGCCGCTCGCGCTGTTCGCCGCGCCGACGCTCGACGTCATCGCCAGGCTGGCGCGCCCCGTGGTATGGCTGCTGTCCATCTCGGTCAACGTCGTGATCCGGCTGCTCGGCGGCGACCCCAGGCAGGGCCGCCAGGCAATGACGGAGCAAGAGCTGCGCGAACTAGTCACTGGCACGCAGACGCTCAGCGCGGACGAACGGCGGATTGTCGGCGAGGTCTTCGACGCCGGGAAGCGGCGGATCCGCGAGGTGCTGCGCCCGCGCACCGAGGTCGAGTTCCTCGCCGCTGGCACCACGGTGGGCGAGGCCGCGCGGATCGCGTCAAGCGTCCCGTATTCGCGGCTGCCGGTCTACCAGGGCTCCTACGACAACGTGGTCGGCTTCGTGCACATCAGGGACGTGCTCGGCCCGGCCGCACCGCCCATGACGGCCCTGGTCGACGAGGTCGTCAGGCCCATCAAGTTCCTGCCGATCAGCAAGACGGTGCTATCGGCCCTGTCTGAGATGCGCCGTGAGCGCGCCCACTTGGCGATCGTCGCCGACGAGTACGGCGGCACCGCCGGCATCGTCACCCTGGAGGACCTCGTCGAAGAGCTGATCGGCGACATCAGGGACGAGTACGACACGGGCGAAGCCCCAGCCACCAAGCTGCCCCAGGGCGAGGTCGAAGTAGACGGCCTGCTCAACCTGGACGAGTTCGCCGAGCAGACGTCGATCAGACTGCCGGAAGGCCCCTACGAGACCGTCGCCGGGTACGTCCTCGCCGCCCTCGGCGAGCTTCCGTCCTCCGGCGACACGGTCGAGATCCCCGGCTACACGATCACGGTCACGGAAATGGACGCGCGCCGCATCGCCCGCCTCCGCGTTACCCCGCGCCCCGAGCCAAGCCGGGAGCCCGAGCCGCCAGCCGCCGATCCGCGACCTGCCCCGGCGGAAGACACCCGGTAGCGGGGACAGCCGGACGCGCCGTCGCCGTCAAGGCGCGCCGGCGAGGGTGCTGTTTGCCCTCAGCAACAGTGGTTCCAGGAAGGGCGCCGTGGATTTCGAGTAGGGCCCGGTCAGGTGATGGCGGTCGCCGAATACGAGGACGTTGCCGACAACCGGGGCACAGACCTTCGGCCCGCAGATCAGCGAGTTCGCGTTGACCACGGTGACCTTGCCGTTCATCAGCTTCGCCGCGTCGGTGACGGGTGAGTCCGGCAGAATCGCTTTAGACACCGGCACGTCACACTGCGCCAGGTCGGTGCGATGCTGGTCAACGCACGTCGGCACGTCCTCGACGAGGTCGGGGGTCTCCCTGATCGGCGTCACGGAGATGCCTGCGGCCGCAAGCTGCGTCCAGTACTGAGCCATCCCGGCGCCGATCTCGGCCATGGCCGCCGGCGATGCATTGACGGGGTGGTCGGGCGTGGAGAGCAAGCTCGGGTAATCGCTGGTGATCACCACGTTCGGCCGGATGGTCGTGATCAGGTCATGCAGCACGGCCTTGCCCCAGGCCTGGCAGGCAGTGAGCTCCCCGATGCCGTTCCAGTTGAGCACCAGGGTCGCCGACCAGGGACAGCTTGAGTGCAGTTCGGTCACGAGCTTCCATTGCCGGTGGACCGCGATCGCGTTCAGGGCGTCGAACCACTCCATGGCCGCCGAGTCGCCAACCAGGGCGACCGTGAGCACGGGGTTGGTCGTGTCCCCGAACACGCACTCCGTGGGCGTGCTGGCCCCGAAGTCGTTCAGGCAGCCCCCCGTCTGGTCCAGCGTCTGACTGATCGGGTTCGGCGGCTGGAGGATGGGCGCGACGGGGACGTTCGTGGCTGCGCCGGCGAGGACCGCCGCGCCGGGGTAGTTAGGGCCGAGCGTCCCGTTCCAGGGGCCAGGCTCTCCGGTGATGTAGACGGCGGCGAGGGCAACCGGCACGACGGCGACAAGCGCAACCGCCAGCGAACGCCCCTGGTGGCGCGTGATGAACGGCGCCAGCCGCACCTTGTCCTCCACGAAGGTCTTCGTCAGCCAGGCGAGGACGACGCAGGCCGCGAGGATAACGGGTCCCGACAGCGGGCTGGGGGCCTTGCCCCGCCAGCTTGTGTACAGGTTAATGAGCGGGTAGTGCCACAGGTACAGCGAGTACGAGATCCCGCCGATGAACACCATGAGCCGCGCGGACGTCAGCCGGGAGGGACCGCAGCGCCCTTCAGCGGATCCGCTCGCGATCAGCGCGACGGCACCGAGGACCGGAAGCAGCGCAAGCGCCCCGGGGAACGCCATTGACCCGGTGAGCAGGAACGCCGACTCGAAGACCACGGCGAGCCCGAACCAGCCAAGCCATCCCTGGCGGGCCAGCGCGCGGGTCAGCCGCGCGGGGGCGAGGGCGAGGAGGCCGCCGGCGCCGAGTTCCCACATGCGCGTCGTGGTCATGAAGTACGCCGCGGGGGCGTTCGCGCTCGTCTCGTGAATCGAATAGGCCAACGACGCGATGACCAGCGCCGCCGTCAGCACACCGACGACGACGCCGCGCGTCCTAGTGCGCCGCGCCGCCTGCCCTGTGTCGGCGAGCGCTGGGGCCGCCCCCCGCGCCGCGAACATCGCCGTCAGGAAGGCCGCGAGCAGGAAGAGCAGCGGCCAGACGAGGTAGAACTGCTCCTCGACCGACAGCGACCAGAAGTGCTGCACGGGAGTAGCCGCGTTGTCGGACTTGAAGTAGTTGACGGCATCCGACGAAAGCTGCCAGTTCTGGTAGTACAGCGCGCTGGCCAGGATCTGCTGCGCCGTGTTGGCGAACTGGGTCGCGGGCTCGATGATGCGCGACGCGATCCACGTCACCGTCAGCACGAGCGCCGCCGCCGGGATCAGCCGCCTCGCCCGCCGTCCCCAGAAGCCGGCGAGGCCTACCTTTCCCGTCTGCGCATAGCCGCGCCACAGCTGGCTAGTGATCAGGTACCCGGAGATCACGAAGAACACGTCTACCCCGGCGAAACCGCCGGGCAGCACCGACGGGTACAGGTGATAGATCACCACCATCGCGACGGCGATCGCCCGCAGTCCCTGGATATCGGGCCGAAAGCCCTGGTTTCCCCCCGGTTTCCAGGTACCGTCACCGGCCCCAGTGGCCGTGGGGACGACAACGGTCACTTTTCCTATATATCAGGTTATCTGGGCCGGGCTAACCGAACCGGAGAGCTGCCCGGGAGACACCGCTAACGCGCGGCCGTTACCCTGCCAGCCAACTAAACTGTGCCGTTACACGGGGAAACACCCTGGTGGAAGGGGTAAGTGTGTCCGGTCCTGGTGGGTTTGACACCGTTCTGGTCGTTGACTTCGGGGCGCAGTACGCCCAGCTCATCGCTCGCCGGGTACGTGAGTGCCACGTCTACTCGGAGATCGTGCCGTCCACGATGCCGGTGGGCGAGATGCTCGCCAAGCAGCCAAAGGCGATCATCTTGTCCGGGGGGCCGTCGTCCGTCTACGCCGATGGCGCCCCGGCCGCGCCGGCCGGGTTGTTCGAGGCGGGCGTGCCGGTCTTCGGCATCTGCTACGGGCACCAGGTGCTGGTCCGTGAGCTCGGCGGGACGGTCGAGCGGACCGGGGCGGCCGAGTACGGCGGCACGCCGCTGCAGGTCCTGGGCGAGCCGGGGCAGAGCACAGGCGGCCGGCTGCTGGCCGGGCTCGGCGCGGAACTCAACGTGTGGATGTCGCACGGCGACACCTCCACCGTCGCGCCGCCTGGGTTCAGGGTGACCGCCCAGACGGCGGCGACACCAGCCGCGGCGGTCGAAGATCCGGAGCGCGGCCTGTACGGCGTGCAGTTCCACCCCGAGGTGATGCACACCGAGTACGGCACGAAGATCCTGCGCCGCTTCCTTGAGGCGGCTGGGTGCCGCCCGACGTGGACGATGCTGAACATCGTCGAGGAGCAGACCGAGCGGATCAGGGAGCAGGTCGGCGACGGCCGGGCGATCTGCGGGCTGTCCGGCGGCGTCGACTCGGCGGTCGCGGCCGCCCTCGTGCAGCGCGCCATCGGTGACCGGCTGACCTGCGTGTTCGTCGACCACGGGCTGCTGCGCAAGGGGGAGGCCGAGCAGGTCGAACAGGACTTCGTCGCGGCGACCGGGGTTAACCTGCACGTTGTCGACGCGTCCGCCGAGTTCCTCGCCGCCCTTGAGGGAGTCACGGACCCGGAGCAGAAGCGCAAGATCATCGGCCGCGAGTTCATCCGGGCATTCGAGCGGGCCGCGCGGGACATCACCGCGGCCGCCGGCGCGCACGGCGAGGCGACCGAGTTCCTGGTGCAGGGGACGCTGTACCCCGACGTGGTCGAGTCGGGCGGCGGGACGGGTACCGCGAACATCAAGTCGCACCACAATGTGGGCGGCCTGCCCGACGACCTCAAGTTCCACCTGGTCGAGCCCCTGCGCTGGCTTTTCAAAGACGAGGTGCGCAAGGTCGGCGAGGAGCTGGGGCTGCCCGCCGAGATCGTCTGGCGGCAGCCGTTCCCCGGCCCCGGCCTCGGCATCAGGATCATCGGCGAGGTCACCGCGGAGCGGCTCGCGATCCTCCGTGAAGCGGACGCGATCGCGCGCGCGGAACTGACCGAGGCCGGCCTTGACCAGACCGTCTGGCAGTGCCCGGTGGTCCTGCTCGCCGACGTGCGCTCGGTAGGCGTGCAGGGTGACGGGCGGACCTACGGCCACCCGGTCGTGATCAGGCCGGTAACCAGCGAGGACGCCATGACCGCGGACTGGGCCCGGCTGCCCTATGACTTGCTCGCGCGGATCTCCACCCGAATCACCAACGAGGTCCGCGAGGTCAACCGCGTAGTCCTCGACGTCACGAGCAAGCCGCCGGGCACCATCGAGTGGGAGTAACGGGCGGGCGGCCGGGCGAAGTCACCGGCCGTTCTGGATGGTCTTGAAGTGCGATAACTTTAGTTGCTCAGCGTGGCCACCCGTGCGCGGGCCGCTAAATCTCACGGTCCCGGCAAGAGGTATCGTCCCTGGTAGCCCGCCGTGTACGCGTGTTGACGCCGCAGATGGCGGGGGTTAGGGTTCGGGATTAGCACTCACTGATGTAGAGTGCTAATGCGACGAGGCAGGTCTGGCACCCGCGACGGCAGGCCAACCCTGGTCGCCTCGCAAAAGCAACTCACCCATCAGACATTTCCGAAGGGGGAGGTCAGATCGTGACGACCGCCACCAAGGTTGTTCTCAAGCCGCTCGAGGACCGTATTGTGGTCGCGCCGCTTGAGGCCGAGCAGGTTACTGCATCCGGGCTCGTGATCCCGGACACCGCGAAGGAGAAGCCCCAGGAGGGCAAGGTCCTCGCGGTTGGCCCGGGCCGTTTCGACGACAAGGGCGCACGCATTCCCGTCGACGTCCAGGTCGGCGACGTGGTGCTGTACAGCAAGTACGGCGGCACGGAAGTGAAGTACTCGGGCGAGGAGTACCTGGTGCTCTCCGCCCGTGACGTGCTCGCGGTTATCGAGAAGTAGTTCCTCACGGTGTACGGGCCCCTTTGAAAGCACCGTGTTTCGAGAGCTCTGTGTTTTCGAAAGCACTGTGCGGCCGGAGGGGCCCCTCGCTGTCCGAACATCCAACCCGTAGGTTGAGGTAAGTCAATGCCCAAGATCCTGGAGTTCGACGAGGACGCGCGCCGCCACCTTGAGCGTGGCGTGGACAAGCTCGCCGACACCGTGAAGGTGACGCTTGGCCCGCGCGGCCGCAACGTCGTCATCGACAAGAAGTGGGGCGCTCCCACGATCACCAACGACGGCGTGACCGTCGCCAAGGAGATCGAGCTGGAGAACCCGTACGAGAACCTCGGTGCGCAGCTCGCCAAGGAAGTCGCCACCAAGACCAACGACATCGCCGGCGACGGTACCACCACGGCAACCGTGCTCGCTCAGGCAATGGTCCACCTCGGGCTTCGCTCGGTGGCCGCCGGCGCCAACCCGATGGACCTCAAGCGCGGCATCGACGCTGCCGCCGCCGCGGTCTCCGAGGAGCTGCTCAAGGTCGCCCGCGAGGTGACCGAGCAGAAGGAGATCGCGCACGTCGCGACGATCTCCGCGCAGGACGCCAAGATCGGCGAGCTGATCGCCGAGGCGTTCGACAAGGTCGGCAAGGACGGTGTCGTCACCGTCGAGGAGTCGCCGACGATGGGCCTTGAGCTGGAGTTCACCGAGGGCCTCCAGTTCGACAAGGGCTACATCTCGCAGTACTTCGTCACCGACCAGGAGCGCCTTGAGGCCGTGCTCGAGGACGCGTACATCCTCGTGCACCAGGCCAAGATCTCCTCGATGGCGGACTTCCTGCCGCTGCTCGAGAAGGTCGCGCAGACCAAGAAGCCGCTGCTCGTGATCGCCGAGGACGTTGAGGGCGAGGCCCTCGCGACCATCGTCGTCAACAAGATCCGCGGCCTGCTGAACATCGCCGCCGTGAAGGCCCCGGGCTTCGGCGACCGCCGCAAGGCCATGCTGGCCGACATCGCGACGCTCACCGGCGCGACCCTCGTCACTGAGGACCTCGGCATCAAGCTGGAGTCGGTCGGCCTTGACGACCTGGGCACTGCCCGCCGCATCGTGGTCACCAAGGACAACACCACGATCGTGGACGGCGCCGGCGACCAGACCGCGATCCAGGAGCGGATCCGCCAGATCCAGACCGAGATCGAGGCCACGGACTCCGACTGGGACCGCGAGAAGCTGCAGGAGCGGCTGGCCAAGCTGTCCGGCGGCGTGTGCGTGCTCCGCGCGGGCGCGGCCACCGAGGTCGAGCTCAAGGAGAAGAAGCACCGCCTTGAGGACGCCATCTCCGCGACGCGCGCCGCGATCGAGGAAGGCATCATCCCCGGCGGCGGCTCCGCGCTCGTGCACGTCGCGGCCGCCCTCGACGACCTCGGCAAGAGCGGCGACGTGGCGACCGGCGTGACCGTCGTCAAGAAGGCGCTGTCCGAGCCGGCCCGCTGGATCGCGCTGAACGCCGGCCAGGAGGGCTCGGTCGTGGTCGCCAAGACCGCCGACCTGCCCGCCGGGCACGGTTACAACGCGGCCACCGGCGAGTACGGCGACCTGATGGCTCAGGGCGTCATCGACCCGGTCAAGGTCACCCGCTCCGCGGTGCAGAACGCCGCCTCCATCGCCGGCATGCTCCTCACGACCGAGACCCTGGTCGTGGAGAAGCCGGAGGAGGAGAAGCCTGCCGACGACGGCCACGGCCACTCTCACGGCCACAGCCACTAATTCGGCAGCATGACCCGCGAACGCGGGGCGCACGGGAAACCGTGCGCCCCGCGTTCTCCGTTTCCGGGCTTACTCCTCGTCGTCGTCGTCCTCGTCGACGACGTGGACCGCTGCTTCCTCCGCGGTGGCCCCGCCGCCGTCGATCCCTGTGTCGCGGGCGACCTCATCTTTCTCGAAGTCGACGAACGTGTCGGTGACGTCGTCGGCGTCCTCGTCCGGTGACACGAGGCGGCCCGCCCGGGGATCGGGGTCGTCGTCCCGTTCGTAACGAGCAACGTCCCGCTCGGGCGCGTTCTCGTCCCAGGAGTCGTCGTCTTCATCGACGGTGTCGTCCGGTTCTTCCTCAGCGAGGAGCTCGTCGAGGGACTCGGAGTCCTCTTCGCCTTCCAAGGCGTAGCGTGTGCCAGCGGACCAACGGTCCGGCGTAACGACCCCCCGGTCGAGCGGGTCGTCTCCCGGGTCGCCGTCCAGGGTGTCATTTGCGTCGAGGACCTCGTAATCCTCAAGGTCCTCAGACTGGTGCTTCCGGGGATCAGCCATACCGCCACCCTAGCGAACCCGCAGAAAGCCAGCCCGCGGCCCCGCTTTTTAGCGCGTTATCGCGGCCACGGCGGCTATCTGTGACCGCCGACACGTGAGCGACCGTACGTATACCGGCCGCCTGGCCAAGTTGTAACCTGCCTGTCATGAGTACTCCCGTGACCGTGACCGTGACCGGCGCAGCCGGGCAAATCGGCTATGCCTTGTTGTTCCGCATCGCTTCCGGGCAGCTGCTCGGGCCTAACGTGCCTGTCCACCTGCGGCTCCTGGAGATCACCCCGGCCCTGAAGGCGGCCGAGGGCACTGCGATGGAGCTCAACGACGGCGCCTTTCCGCTGCTGGCCGGCATTGACATCACCGATGACCTGAAGACCGCCTTTGACGGTACAAACGTCGCCCTCCTCGTCGGCGCGCGGCCGCGTACCGCGGGCATGGAGCGTGGTGACCTGCTTGAGGCCAACGGCGGGATCTTCGGCCCGCAGGGCAAGGCCATCAACGAGCACGCGGCGAGCGACATCAAGGTGCTGGTAGTCGGCAACCCGGCGAACACCAACGCGTTGATCGCGCAGCGCAGCGCTCCCGACGTGCCCGCGAGCCGGTTCACCGCCATGACCCGCCTGGACCACAACCGCGCGCTCTCGCAGCTCGCCGCGAAGCTGTCCGTCCCGGTCAGCGTCATCGAGCACATGACCATCTGGGGCAACCACTCCGCGACCCAGTACCCCGACTTGTACAACACCGTGGTCAACGGCCGCAGCGCCGCTGAGCAGGTGGACGAGGAGTGGCTCGCCGGGACGTTCATCCCCACGGTCGCCAAGCGGGGCGCGGCGATCATCGAGGCCCGTGGCGCGTCCTCGGCCGCTTCGGCCGCTAGCGCCGCCATCGACCACGTGTACGACTGGGTGAACGGCACCGACTGGACGTCCGCAGCCGTCGTCTCCGACGGTTCCTACGGCGTGCCCGAGGGCCTGATCAGCTCCTTCCCGGTCCGGTCCGTCGCCGGCGAGTGGGCGATCATCCAGGGCGTGCCGGTCAACGACTTCTCCCGCGGCAAGATCGACGCCTCCGTCGCCGAGCTGGCAGGCGAGCGGGACGCGGTCAAGGAACTGGGCCTCATCTAGTTTTCAGCGCGATAGCACGAAGGCCCCCCGGGATTCCCGGGGGGCCTTCGTGTCTGGAGACTTACAGGGCTGAGAGCGCGTCGTTGAAGGTCTGCGAGGGGCGCATCACGGCAGTGGCCTTCGCGGCGTCGGGCAGGTAGTAACCGCCGATGTTGACGGCGTTGCCCTGGACCGCGAGGAGTTCCTCGACGATGACGGACTCATTCTCGGCGAGCGTCTCGGCTAGGCCCTTGAACGTCGCGGCGAGCTCGGCGTCGTCGGTCTGGCTGG
>Ga0310811_10007464_pt1 | contig 14011 bp, 16 predicted proteins | sample YCmetagenome_FD_207642 | JGI IMG/M metagenome (GOLD analysis project Ga0310811, IMG submission 207642) | Soil microbial communities from experimental microcosm in Duke University, North Carolina, United States - YC | ecosystem: Engineered > Artificial ecosystem > Soil microcosm > Unclassified ... | reverse complement strand
GCTGCGGTGCCGCCTGCGGCCATCATGACCAACTGGCCGCCGTTTGCGAAGCCCAACACCCGCTGCAGCAGCGGGCCAAGCAGCAAACCGAGGAACAGCGTGAATCCCAGCAACAGGTACAGTCCGATACTACTGTCTTTGTTGCGCTCGATCATGTAAATCCAGCCGTAAAACACCGCCAGTATGCCAAGCGAGGCGAGTATTGGACTGGTGCGCAGGAATCCGAAGTTCACGTATTGGGTGCCGATGGCCGCGCCAAAAATGGTCGGGATCAGCGTGACCGCGAGCAATAGATAAGTGTTGCGCAGTACACGATTTTGTTCGACAACAACGCTTTGCCCTTGCGTCGTCGCGTAAACCGGCTGTCGATTTTGCATGTCAGGTTGCATGGTTTCCCCCGCGTGTAATTAAAATTGGAGTGAATCTAACCAGTTTAGACTACCGTAACAAGCTGCAAGTTGCAATAATCAAGACGCGGATTTGTGCGCCGCAGAACACGCCAAGGGGTTGATAATACGTGATATTATCAAAGGTAATACGCTTGTGCTGGGCGGCTAATGCGTGCAACTTAAGCACGAACGGCAATCGCTAAAATCGGTGACGATTTTAGCGATTGATGGATGGGGAGAGTTGGCAGAGCGGTTGAATGCACCGGTCTTGAAAACCGGCAGGGTCGCAAGACCCTCGTGAGTTCGAATCTCACACTCTCCGCCAGAACCCATTCCCAAAACGTCCAATAAAATCCAGCGACATATTTTAAGTTACTGAATTTATTGTACTAAAAATGAATAATCGGCTAAATAGCATTGATGACGTTTGTTGACAGCTGACGATAACTGGCGGTAACTTTGGCGGTAACTTTTTTTGCCCCAACAGAGTTACCGTCATGCCGCTGACTGTTGCTGCGATACGCAACGCAAGACCAAAACACAAACCGATTCGGATCTACGATAGCGGCGGTCTTTACGTTGAAGTTTCACCCAGTGGCGGTCGTTGGTGGCGTTTATCCTATCGCTATGCCGGTAAGCGCAAACTCATTTCGCTTGGCATTTATCCGGATATTACTTTGGCCGAGGCGCGTGAGCGGCGCGATGCCGCCAGAAAATTATTGGCCAATGGTAAGGACCCGAGCGCTAAGCGCAAAGCGGATAAGCGCGAGGCATTAGCGCGGATGGAAAACAGCTTCGAAGCGGTTGCGCGCGAGTGGTACAAAAAGCAGTCGCACATCTGGGTACCGCACCACGCCTCCGATATACTGCGCCGGCTGGAGAGTAACCTGTTTCCGGAAATCGGCTACCTGCCTATAGTGGAGGTGACCGCCCCGACCTTACTTGCTGCTATTCGTAAGATTGAACGTCGTGACGCGCATGACTTGGCCCATCGGGTATTGCAGGTGTCAGGACAAGTCTTCCGTTACGGCATTGCCACTGGACGCTGTGAACGAGACTTGTCGGTAGACCTAAGGGGCGCGCTTGCACCCCATAAGGCCAGACACCAGGCCGCCATCACGCCTGAGGAACTGCCCGAATTACTGCGTGCCATCGAGAAATACGCGGAACTGGGCGAACGTCAGACCAGTATGGCATTGCGGCTGCTGGCACTGACCTTCGTCCGGACCAATGAACTGATCGGTGCGCAGTGGGAGGAATTCGACCTCGATTCGGCGACATGGATTATCCCGGCGCAGCGTATGAAAATGAAAACCGAGCATGCCGTGCCACTGTCGCGGCAGGCGGTAAATATCTTGCGTGACCTCAAGGTCGTGGCTGGCACTAGCCGTTACGTTTTTCCGGGCCGCAACCTCGATAAACCCATCAGCAACAACACCATGCTGTTTGCCCTGTATCGAATGGGCTACAAAGGCAAGATGACCGGACATGGGTTTCGCAGCATCGCCTCGACGATGCTCAACGAAGTCGGGTTTCGTGCGGACGTGATCGAACGCCAACTGGCACATGGGGAACGCAATGCGATCCGTGGCGCCTATAACCGCGCCGAGTATTTATCTGAGCGCAAAGCCATGATGCAGCAATGGGCCGACATGCTTGACGCACTGGTGCGAGGCGCACAAGTCATTCCGCTACAGCGGCGCGTAGTTGGCTGACATGTAGAGGTTCAAACTTGATCTGACATCGAGTACTCATCCAGGTCGTTTCGAAATCTGTACGATTTCATGGATGGCTGTCTGCAAGATCAAGTCACGATTAGTGCAACTGAGTTAACTCGCACAATCGATTGGTTGCACCAAGTGCAGTCGCCTTGCAGTGCTTTGCAGTCTCTGTGTGGTCAATATGCAGTCAGTTTGTTACCTCTCCTGGAAGTGTCAGAAATATTTCTTCTGGCGTCCGGTTGATCAATTACGTTTGGTTGCCGCTATTGGTGTGTATTGCAATTCAGGTTAGTGTTTCTGTCCGTCTCACATGCCTTAACATGACGAGCGCTACAAGGGACCGCGGGACACCACTCCCGGTTTGTGTCGATTGGTTATACTGCTTGCCTGCCCGACACGGCATTGGCATCGATGGCGCCTCCTGTGGGAGCTGCTGACCATCGTTGAACCATCACCCAAGGTTCAGGGGGGGCACTGGCTGCGCCAAGCTCTATCCGATCCCCGCTGAGAGCGGGTTTACTACAAACCGCATTGCACGGTTCCTTCCTACCTGATGGGCCAGAATGGCCCGTCACTTGTGGTCGTCACTGAAAAAAGCGTCGATAACTCATTGACGGCTTTCAGCTTCCGGCCGGCGTCACTACCGGTTGGCACCGGATAGTGACGCCGGCAACTGGCCCAGACCTCTGGCGCAGCACGACCCGCACACCTTGGCGCAGCACTCGGGTGATAGAACCCCGAAACAACCGCTGGCGCAGGATGCGCAACCACAAACGCTTTCTGACCGCTAAGGCGTTTTCCTGCAGTGCCCGCATCAGCAATAGACGAGCATGACGCCACTTCAACTACACCTACTATCTCCAGACCTTACGGTCCCCCGGCTTTCAGGAGACAAACCGGCTTCGGGCGCTCTTGCGAGCAAAAGGCGATGCTTAACGCGCATCACTCGGGCTAACTCAGCCAGTGTAAATACTATTTACAGTGCCGCAATCCGTTGCGCTACACCCCGCTGTTCGGTTTGCTCGCGCTTGCGGATCGCGCTACGTGTACAGGCATGGCTACGGCATACGCGCGATTGCGCCATGTGACTCATCGATCGGGCGAAGGTTCCACAATGCATGCGTACGGGTATTGCAATACAGAGAATCCAATAAGGGACGATGAAGAGGCTTTTGTGAATGTCGCTGGGGTTTAGACCCAAGCACAGATCTGAACACGATATGTAGTTGCCCCCGATTTAAAGTGGTGTCTGCAATCCTAACGAGGGTCTGAACAAGCGGTGAATGACGTATTTTTTATGGAAACATCGTTCACGTTCTATTAACGGCGAAGGGGTAACAGACATGAACGATGCAAGCCAAGCAAGACTTTCCATTTTACGGCGCAAACAGGTGCAGGCTCGGACGGGACTCTCCCGCAGTACGATCTATCTCTATATCAAGGACGGTGTCTTTCCAAAACCGGTTGCGCTCGGACCGCGGGCGGTGGGATGGATTGAATCTGAGGTGAGTGACTGGATTGCTGAACGCCTAAAGGCTGCACGTAGGTAAGTGGTAACGTATTGCCCGTTTCAGGGCGAACCGCTAAATCGCGTCTTTCTGCGAATCGATTACGGCTTTTGGGCCTGGATTTTGTGCTTGGCGTCGAGCTTGGCGATATCGATATTTTCGGTAAACACGTTGGGATAGGCAAAGCCGGCGGTGCCAAAGAATACCGCAACGCGCCCGAGACGACCGAGGCATGCCATGCCGCGTGATGCTAGCGTTCCGCTGGTTTTTTCATGAGTCATCGTGATCTCCTGAGTGAACCACGACGAAAGTGTCGTGGAAAGGGGCGCCTACAACATGCACCTTTCAACTGACATCAACTGTACGGTAGGACACATACCGGCCACCCGCACCGTTGATGAAGTTGCCCACCATGGCAGGCAGCTTCATCAACACTTCACTACCGGAAAGGAGCGCCATGATTCATATCTGAGGTATCCCGTCATTGACGGACACTTTTGAAGGTAGACAATACCTGTGGAGGTGTCAGATGGGCAAGACAATCGAGAAGGTCAACCTTGGACGTAAGCGTGCCCGGTTCGCCAAGGAATTCAAGCTGGAAGCGGTTAGGCTACTGGAATTGGGCGAGAAGCCGGCGACACAAGTGGCTGTCGAGTTAGTTAGGTATCCGGCACAACCAACTTCATAAGTGGCAGGCGCAGTTGCGCAGTAAAGGGCCGGAACAAGCGTTTCGCGGGGCGGGTGCCAAGCCGCTGGCGGAGCGCTCGGAATTGGAGCTACTGCGCAGGGAGCTTAAGCGCGTAACCGAGGAGCGCGACATTTTAAAAAAAGCTGCAGCGTACTTTGCGAAGGAGCTACCGTGAAGTATGGATTCATTCTTGCTCACTGCAAGAGGTTTTCCGCGGCGAAGCTGTGCCGGTTGCTGGCGGTCTCGCGCAGCGGATTTCACGCCTGGCTTGATCGTCCCGCAAACGCGCGGACCTTGGCTAATCAGCGGCTACTGATCGACATCCGGCGCGTGCATATTGAACACCGGCAAGCCTATGGCGGGGTAAAGATCTGGCGTACGCTCAACGCTCAGGGCATCGCTTGCGGCAAGCACCGCGTTGCCCGGTTACGGCGCGAGGCTGGCATCGAGGCGCGGCGTCGGCAATGCCAGCGCACGATGATCGAGCATCACAAAACGGTTGCTGCTGCCCCCGATCTGCTGGCGCGTCGCTTTACAGCACCCATGCCCGACCGCATTGGGGCTGGGGATATGACGTTCATACGCACGCGGGAAGGCTGGTTGCATCTGGCCGTGCTGCTTGATCTTTACTCACGCAAGGTGGTGGGCTGGGCAATGGATCAGCGACCGAGACAAGTGTTGCATCTGGGCGCGTTGACGATAGCCCTGGCGCAGCGCCGCCCGCAGCCGGGATTGATACATCACACGGATCGTGGACCGCAATACAACACACCCGCTTACCGAGATTTGCTGCGAGCGCACGGTGTGAGGGTAAGCATGAACGGTCGCAAAATACCGCAGGACAATGCCGTAGCTGAGAGTTTCTTCTCGACTCTGAAGAATGAACTCATTCATCACGTCGATTTCCATACCCGCGATCAAGCGAAAGCAGCGATCTTTGATTACATCGAATTGTTCTACAACCGAAAACGGATTCACCAATCGCTCGGCTACCGCACCCCCGAGCAGGTTGAGCAACTATGGCTGAGTGCTTAACTAGACTGTCCGTGGAAGCCGGGATACCTCAATCTGACCCTTTACCCAAGCCTTTATGAACCGCTAGACTCTCATAACATCTGCCACTAAAGCTTCGAGCTAGTCAGTTTAACACTGCAGGTAATGACTTCAGAATCGATCATGCCCTTTGTACGCCGAAGATCGACGATCAGATCGTATCAGTTCAATATCTGCATCGTAGCAGAGAGTAGGGTATTAACGTTTCGAATTGATCGGCCGGAGGCATTGCTGTGCCGCTTGCGGTTAGCACGCCGCACTTGTTAAGAGCCACGCCTTAGCATAGACAACAGATTCAGGCAAATGAGATGCGCGATGCGCTGTTTGTCGCGGGGCGCCACTTTGCGTCGGAGTTGGCGACATAGCACGCGGGCCGTGATCAATTCAGGCGGAGGCACAGCCCGGACCACCGGGGCACGCTGACGGAGAGGTAATTTTTCAAATAAATCACCGGATATTTCGGGAGTGCTTATAAAGTTTTCCATAGTGCACCTCGCACACGCGTAGCGGGCTGTTTCGGATTGCGCGCCATACGTACGATAATTCGCCCAGAATCGTTCTTGCTAGTTTCTGCTTTGCGCCCACAGCATTCTGTACGCTGACGAACGTACTCCAATTTTTTTGTACTAGCTTTACTGGCGAATGGTGTCCTCGTCTGATTGAACGAGTGATGGCAATGCGGCGAAGCCGTCGGCTGATACGGAGCGACACTGAGCGTTGTACAAAATAATTCATGACGGATCAAATACTTATTTGAGGCGACACGGCGCACACCACACCCGAGCATTTAGGTTATAGATTGATAACCGACTGTCGCAATTGGGCCACTGATCTTCTTCTCCTAAAAGCGGCCTAACGTCTGGCGCGCTGGATTCCTGGCGCTGCGTCGTCCAGTTTCTATCGAATCTGACGCGTACGGTGCGTTCGCGCAAGCAATACCTCTGCGTTCCCAGAGGAATTCTTTGCCCGCCGTGCGGTTCTCTGGGCGGAATGGCATCGACGATGACACTCGTAACTGAATGACCTTGCAGAAAAATCCTAGCTATGCGCGCTAACGTACTGAGTTGGCTGAACGATTCGCATACACTTATTTGCAATTGTGAACTGCTGACAAATATGTACGCTTATATATGCGTACAGACTTAGAGTGAGATTTACGTCGTAGGAGCGATGGCTTGATCTGCCGCCGCCAATCATTGTCGCCAGAAACTGATCATATCTGGGCAACTACCCACAATAATGTGCGTAGCCGTTGTCAATCAATTAAAGGAAATCATCATGAAATATTCGAGACTGTTTGTCGCAGGAGTGGTGGCGCTCGCATTAGGTGGATGTTTTACACTTCCGGAAGGTCCGGCCGGGCCGCAAGGCGCAACTGGCAATACTGGCGCGACCGGTTATACAGGCGCAACCGGCAATACGGGGCGCACGGGTGCAACCGGCAGCACGGGCGATACGGGCGCTGTTGGAGACACCGGCGGCACCGTGGTGATTGTGCCGGCACGCTAAGTAAGGTATGGCGACCTGCGACTTGCTATTTACGTTTGGGATGTGAGCTGTAGTCAGGTAGCAGTGGGTAATTCAAATCGATCGCCCATTGTTGCCGCCAAGTGTAAGAAACATGCGATATGAATGAGCGTCGAAAGGAAATTGCACCGTGCAGGATTTCTGTTCGACTGTGGAATTATTCTGTCAGACGATCAAAAAGGCCTCCATCCATGCGTGGATGAGTTGTCCACCGTGGGTGGAAAAAATCGGATATCCCGTCAATCGCTGCGCCTTTATTCGTGAACATTCATATGTACGGCATCGCACGGAGCGTTTCAGGCAAGGCGATTAGCATTCGCCTGACGTGAACGCTGTTTTGTGCAGCAATTCCCAAATGGGAAGACAGTCGCTCAATCGAAACAAGGAGAAGCACAATGAGTATTGGAATGATTCTTTTGATTGTGCTGGTGCTGGCGCTTGTGGGTGTGATTCCGACATGGGGCCACAGCAGCAGTTGGGGTTATGGCCCCAGCGGGGGTATCGGATTGATACTGTTGATAGTTGTGATTCTGCTAGTAATGGGCAGGATATAACCTTTACCCACCGTGCTGAGTTTAGCGTTTACGACAGGAGCCATCGAACATGAACAAGGATCAGGTGAAGGGCGTGGCAAAGTACGTTGTGGGCAAAGTGCAGGAACATGCGGGCAAGCTGGTTGGAAGCAAGGAACAACAGGTCAAGGGGATCTCAAGGCAAATTTCCGGGAAAGCGCAGAAAGGCGTCGGCGATGTGAAGCAGGCAGTTAAGAATATCTGCGAGGCCTAGTCTGGAAGCCATCACCAATTGTCGGGGCGCTCAATTGCGCAGAGTCTGACGCAGGGGATACCTTTTTGGTCGCAGCATTTTCGCCGTACAGCAAACTGTTTTAGATGTTTACCTGGCAGGGAAAATCTACTGCCTACTGCAATAGTCCTCTCCTCTGGCCCAATGTTCTGTTCGCTAGCGAACAGAATAAGGCCTAGGTCAGAAGCACACTACCTCATTTACGGTCGTCGGCGTCTACGACGGATGTCAATGGTGAATCAACGATAAGGAGATGGAAATGAGCTGGGATATCATCGAAGAAAACTGGAGCCAATTCAAAGGTCACGTCAAACATCAGTGGGGCGTACTTACTGACGATCATCTTGACAGTATCGCCGGGAAGCGGGATCACCTGATCGGTAAAATCCAGGAAAATTATGGGATTGCCCAACATGAAGCTGAAGGTCAGGTCAGGGATTGGGAGGATCGTAATCAGAATGTATTTGCGGAGACGGCTGCCGCGATCAAGAAGCTTCCAAAGCACTTGCATGGAAGTACAGAGTAGAGTTTTCGGAGCATTACTCGAAGTGGTAGGGCTGCAGGCGCGTTGAGCGCTGCGCTGAACAGTACGGACTTGATGTGCTGTCATGATGTTGCACCTCAATACCAAGTACTGCCGCGCATCAATTTTCAACCAGCAGGAAGTCCTTAATGTCAGCATCGGCAAGAAATACGATTAGCCGCTGAATGATGCTTACCCGGTGGTATTTTGCTATCGTGTTGCTGCTCAAACCCCGACCTACCTGCGAGTGCAGGTGAACGCAGGCGAGGGGCCGCTGAGCATATGAGACTACCCCGGTTTTACCCAGAAGTGCTGTCTACGTAAGGCGGGTTTATGACAGTTTAGTAATCGAAGTAACACCGACCATGCTGATATGTCCCACACCAAACTTATCATGAATCACAAAAAGTTCGAACGACCTCGTGACGTCCGTTTCCCGCATAACCGGCGCGGAGAGCTCAGTTATAACGGCACGTGCTTCCCATGCCTGATACAGGATATCAGCGTTAGAGGTCTTTTTATCATCTGTGCGCGTGACCCTGAAGTTGGACAGGAATTAGAGGTGAAGTTTGAACTGACTCCGGCGTATTTTCATCAATGCAAAATTCGAGTGCAACACGTCGAGGATGGTTGTTTTGGCGCGGAAATAATAGATGTGGGGCAACAGGAAAATAAAATTTTTCAGCAATATGTCGAGAAACGTTTTAGAGAATTGAAATTTCCCTGAAATATGGGCGCGTGAGTGGCTACCTATGCAATGAGGTTTAACCGCAAGATCTATTGGCACTTTGCAATTACTACCGCTGCCTTCCCGTGTCGCCTGCCTGTTTCCTCTCGGTGGGCTAAATGCAGAAGCAGGGTACGCAATCAAATGCAAGAAAGCCCCGCTTGAACGGGGGCTTTCATTCTCACGGTACTTCGACTGGCTCCAGGGCTACATACCCATACCGCCCATGCCACCCATTCCTCCCATGCTGCTGCCCATTCCACCGCCGTCGGACTCTCCCTGCGGCGATTCGGCCACCATCGCCGCGGTAGTGAGTATCAGGCCTGCCACCGATGCGGCGTTCTGCAACGCTGCTCTGGTCACTTTGGTCGGATCCACAACGCCCATCTCCACGAGGTCGCCGTATTGTCCCGTCTGCGCGTTATAACCATAGTTACCTTTGCCATCAACCACCTGGTTCAGCACTACCGATGGTTCTTCTCCAGAATTCGACACGATACAACGCAGCGGCTCTTCGATTGCCCGTAGCACGATCTGGATGCCTGAATCCTGATCGTGATTGGCACCCTTGAGTTTGGCGAGCCCGGCCCGCGCGCGTAGCAAAGCCACACCGCCACCGGCAACGATGCCTTCTTCCACGGCAGCCCGCGTTGAATGCAAGGCGTCTTCCACGCGCGCCTTTTTCTCTTTCATTTCGACTTCGGTTGCAGCCCCCACCTTGATTAGCGCCACACCGCCGGCGAGTTTGGCAACGCGTTCCTGCAGCTTTTCCTTGTCATAATCGCTAGTCGTGTCTTCGATCTGCCGGCGCACGCTCTTGACGCGTTCTTCGATGGCCTTGGTTTCGCCAGCACCGTCGATGATCGTGGTATTTTCCTTACCCGCTTCGATGCGCTTGGCCCGGCCCAGTTCTTTCAGCGTGATTTTTTCGAGCGACAGGCCCACTTCTTCAGCGATCACTGTGCCGCCAGTCATCACTGCGATATCTTCCAGCATGGCTTTACGGCGATCACCAAAGCCCGGGGCTTTGACGGCACAGGTCTTGAGTATGCCGCGTAGACTGTTTACCACCAGAGTTGCCAGTGCTTCACCCTCGATATCTTCGGCGATGATCAGCAGCGGTTTGCTAGCCTTGGCCACTTGCTCGAGTACGGGCAGCAGCTCGCGGATGTTGGAAATTTTCTTTTCCGACAATAGGATGTAAGCGTCTTCCAGGACAGCCAGTTGCTTGTCTGGCTTGTTGATAAAATACGGCGACAGGTAGCCGCGGTCGAATTGCATGCCTTCGACGACTTCCAGTTCCATCACTAGCGACGTACCGTCTTCAACAGTAATCACGCCTTCCTTACCGACTTTTTCCATCGCTTCGGCGATTTTCTCGCCGATGGACGTATCTGAGTTAGCCGAAATCGCGGCAACCTGCGCGATTTCCGTGCTGGTAGTCGTGGGCTTGGACAGTTTTTTCAGTTCAGCAACGACTGACGCCACAGCCATGTCGATGCCGCGCTTCAGATCCATCGGGTTCATACCGGAGGCAACGAACTTCATGCCTTCCTTGACAATCGATTGCGCGAGTACGGTCGCAGTAGTAGTACCGTCGCCCGCGATGTCGGACGTTTTGCTGGCGACTTCTTTCACCATTTGCGCACCCATATTTTCGAACTTGTCTTTGAGTTCGATTTCTTTGGCCACGGACACACCATCTTTCGTGATAGTTGGCGCGCCGTAGGAGCGCTCCAGCACTACGTTACGGCCTTTGGGACCGAGCGTTACCTTCACGGCATCGGCGAGTATATTGACCCCAGCGACGATTTTGGTGCGGGCTGAGTCGTGAAACCTGACATCTTTTGCTGCCATGTTGATTCTCCTGGTTTACTTCGGAATTATTCGATAACGGCCATGATGTCTTCTTCGCGCATGACCAGTAGTTCGTCGCCTTCAACTTTGACGGTCTGGCCGGAATATTTGCCGAACAGCACGCGGTCGCCAACTTTGAGATCAATGGGCCACACGGTGCCGTCGTCCTAGCGTTTGCCGGTGCCTACGGCGGTTACTTCACCTTGCTCAGGCTTTTCGGCCGCAGTGTCCGGAATGACGATATCGGAAGCTGTAGTACGGTCTTCTTCCAGTCGTTTGACGATAACCCTGTCGTGTATCGGGCGGGTTTTCATGGTGGTACTCCTAGAGATACTGCGGTGGAATCGAGCTGAGATTGCCAGAACAGGCATTAGCACTCGATATGTAAGAGTGCTAAATATACGATAAAAATACTTAAATATCAATAACTTATTTCGTTCGTCTCAGGCTAGCGCTCCGAAGCGCTGCTTTAACCTTTTGAATCAACGGGGAGCAGGTGTGTATACGCCAAGAAGTCAGCTTGGTATCGAATAGAGATTTTCCGAAAGCCGTTTCCAAACGGGTACCTGCCAGACTATTCACGCACGTAACCCGATTAGAATTTACCGCACCTCATCGGACTCAATCAATTGATGGCGTTACCAAAGAGGAATCTATTTTGAATTACTGCCACGGATTTTTCCAGACGCCATTTCGAAAAGACCATTTCGAAAACACATTGCCCGGTCGCATCTAATAGCGCGTAGACTATGTGCGCATTGATCGATGTTGCATGACCCAAAGTAGAGTACGATATAGCGTACTTTCAAGCGGTAGCTCTCCTTCCTCGCCAAGTGCGTACAGGCGCTGACCCGGCAGACTGTTTGCGCGGTTACTCAATTGGGGGTTTTTCTGCAAAGCAAAAATGAATGTAGTCATGTGGATATTGGTTGGCGGATTTTTTGGCGGCAATGAGCTCGTGCCCATGCTTGGCGGGGTTGAGCCGGCGCAGGGTGCCATCAACGCGTTTGCATTGGTCATGGCGGCTACCTGTGCAGCGGCTGTTTGTTTATAGGCGAAATGCTTGAGAGGTGTTTTGACATCTGGCCACGGGCGTTCGAAGGGCGAAGCTGCAGCAAGAGAAATCTTGTCGGTAGCGCGGTTTCGTGAAGAACTGCAGTGCGGCGTACAGCCGCTTGTGCCGCTTGCCACGCTGAATGTACTGGCCGAGGTCGTCAAGAGCATTGAACTTAATCCAGCGATTGCGCAATCGCGGCTGTTCGCGCGCATGCTGTCGGCGCTACTCTCACAGACGGGCGAATTCCGCCGTGCGGAAGTCTTTGCTTTCGATTCAAAAACGCGTGCACTAGCAATCGCGTTAGTAGACGCTTTCGCGGCTAACATACCCGGGCGCGATGAATGGATGCGCGCCATCGATAAGGTGAATGCTGTGCAACGCGGTTACACTTAACAGCAAGGCTGTCGGCAACCTAGCGCCGCAGCGCGTTCTTCAAATTGCATTCCGGCTCAATCATGGTCTCGTGCCACCCTTCCGCTGTACCTGCAGCTTAATCCTAATCGGCAGGAGAACGAGGCACTGCGCAAGCTCGGTGCCTGTCAGGGCACCACTCGCCGAACTGGCGATCAAGACTGCGAGGTGACCTGTCATCGCTTACCTGAGCGGATCTGGAGGCGCGCTCCGGCTCGGCTACTAGGGCGGGACAGATTTCCGGCAATTTCAACAGCCCGATCATACTGTGCGTGAAGGGGGCGATGGCGGAGCTTCTGACGAGGATTTGCTGATCGGTGTCGTAGTGAGGGCGTGCCTGTTCTCGGTTTATAGTGAACTCGGGAATTTAAGTCAGAGGCTGATGCTCTTTAAAAATTGATCCCCAAGCGATTCGATGTCGCGATTACCCACACGATGGGTGGCGCGCCACTTATTTCACACTTGGTTTGCATTAACACGGGGTACGGGACCCCGAGCTGAGATTTGCAGCACTTTTATTGATACCTCCGCATTCGCGGCGATCCGGGCCCGCTCAAGTCGGCGTATTTCGCGACGCGCTCGTGAGAAAGTTTTTCTCAAATCAGTTTTGACGCTATTGTTGTAGTGAAAATTGCGATCGAGGATGCTTTTCATTTTGCGTTCTCCAAAGTTAGGTTCTACTCGGTGCGCCACGCAAGAATATTAGATGCCAGTCGGCAAGCTATCTGTACGATATCGTACATAACGATTTGAGCCTTCGGGGAGAGGGAATTGTGCGCTGGGGCTGACCGCTGTCCGTTCCATAAAGAGGTATACGTGGATTTAACTTAAAGATATCGGTTTCCGATATTCTTATTTTTGTGTGACAGCGTACATACCGAAGGAGGTTCTTGTCATACCCTAGATCTCGTTAGCAAGCCCTCCACTTCATTGCGATAGGGACGGTTTATGGGGAAATATGTTCTGGATTGGGTATTGGGTGTGCCGGTGATTGTGCTGGTAATTATCTCTCTATTTTTTAACTAGGAAACAACTTGAATTCAAGCGAAGCGATGGACTTATTCGTGAATCCGCTTTTCGCTTGGGCACGATTGGCGCGGAAGGCGGGCGAAATGGCAATGGGCGCTTCGCAAGTTATTGCTCACCGGGCAAATCGATTTGCGAGCGCTGCCTCTGCTCCAAGTCTATGGGATCAACGTGAGTTTGCTTTAATGGTTCAAGAAAAAAGGCAGGCGGCATCGGAGTCTGCGCAAGCCGTTGGTATTCATATGTGGATGCTGAATCAGCAGATCGCGTCGCTAGCATTCAAACAGATGCTATCCGCGACGGTATCATTGATGTTTATCGCCACAAGTCGCAATCCGGCTGAGTCAGGCGAACGCTATTCCAGGCTTACCCGCAATACGGTGGCCAATACAGCCATTGCGGCGTCGAAGCTTTCCGGGTCTACGGTGAAGGTCGCACAGCGTGTATTAAAGCCGGTGCACACTCGTGTCCTTAGCAATGCCAGACGGCTCACCAAACGCTAGAAGTTCATAAAGTCTTTACTCATAAACTGTAAATGCGCGCACGCATCTATGGAACAGGGCGCAAACGTACATATTTTTAAGAGAACATCTAGCATCCCGCCAGATTGTTTTTAGCTCTTTGACGATCACACAGGAGAAATCTATGGAAACCCCTGCATTTGGCAACACCCCTTCGACTTCCGGCATGCCGGGTAACGTCGACGGCACTCTACACAAA